>Ga0315289_10013416_pt1 | contig 11479 bp, 9 predicted proteins | sample YL17G11_40_MG_FD_203452 | JGI IMG/M metagenome (GOLD analysis project Ga0315289, IMG submission 203452) | Sediment microbial communities from Yellowstone Lake, YNP, Wyoming, USA - YL17G11_40 | ecosystem: Environmental > Aquatic > Freshwater > Lake > Sediment | place: USA: Wyoming | collected... | reverse complement strand
TAAATAGAAAGGGATGGAAAGTTATCCGATTTTTTGTCCTAAATAACAAGGGTATTGACATTATAATTCCAAAACAACTATAAAAAAGTAATAAACCAGAAGATACTAAGGTTAATATCCTACCCCAGGGTTTTAATCTTAAAGTAAGTATACCTACTATTATGATAAAAATGGCTATTAAAGAAAAGTGAGTTGCAAAATAAAAGCCTGTTCGTAATAACAGGAACAAGCTACCAAAAAGTAACACTATACCAATTATAATCTCAAACCAACTTACTATTGTAACCCCAATCGACCTTTTCTTCTTCATCACATCCACACTGTTATTTTTTTATCTACACTCGCCACTCTCTACAAAAATTGGCGCGCCCGAGTGGAGTCTCCCGAATGTAGCAAAATTATTTAGAGATTCTTCGGGATCCCGCTGATTATGCTACAAAGAATGACTTCTTGCGGGAGAACCCCCAACGCCTAGCTCCGTCCCTCGGCTTTCATTGAGACGGAATCCCGAGATTAATATTTCAGTAATGCGCCCAGCAGGAGTTGAACCTGCAACATCCAGTTCCGAAGACTGGCGCTCTATCCAGTTGAGCTATGGGCGCACAATTAACTTTAGCAAAAAACTTAATGACTTTACGTCTCGGGACGGAGTCAAGAATGTAATCGAGGGACTCCGAAGGCTGGCGCTCTATCCAATTGAGCTATAGGCGCATTGAATATCATAAATTTGTCGGGACAACACCCAGTTCCGTCCCTCGACTTCGCTCGGGACGGAATCCCGAGTTAATCGAGGGATTCCGAAGACTGGTGCCTTATCCGTTAGGCAATAGGCGCAAATCAAATAATTTCGCACTTTTCTCCTAAAATCTCTTTAATCTTCCCTAGCTTACTTTTCTCAACCGCAAAAATATTCGGCTCAGCAGTTGAACGCACAGGAGAATTCAATTGAATCTTATCCGGATTTATCTTATCAATCACTTCCTTTAATTTCTTAATCTGCCGGATATCATCATTCAGGCCTTTTACCAACATCACTTCAAGCCAGATTTTTCCGCGAAATTCCTTTCTTAAGCCAATCAGACCTTCTATGATATCCTCTATCTTTATATCAGGGCAAGGTCTATCAATCTTGGAAAAAACTTCGGGATTAACCGCATCTAAGGAAGGTAGGATTAGATCCGTAGCCAATAACTCTCGGCGTATATTAGGATCACTAAAGAAAGAGGAGTTAGTAATCACGGCTATGGCAACAGGAGTTAGTTTTTTAATTTGAGCAATAAGCTCGCCTATCTTTATATTTAAAGTGGGTTCGCCCGAACCGGAAAGGGTAATATAATTTAAGGATTTTGTCTCTTCGCTATTAGTCTGCAACCAAACCCTTAATTCATCAATAATTTCTTTTATCTGGAGATATTCTTTTCTTTCCTTTGTTGTCTTTGTCGTCTTGCCTAATTGGCAATAAACACAGTCAAAGGTACAAATCTTATAAGGGGTAAGCGTAATACCTAAAGAGAAACCGAGTCTGCGTGATTTAACTGGTCCATAAATATATTTCATAATACTCTGTTAATTAAATAAAGGTATGATTACACAGATTAATAATTACCTGCCTGCCGCAGGCAGGGATTACACAGATGAGTTTCCCGCGGCTAATCTATGTAATCCCTATCTGCCATCCAAAAACTTTAAGGTAAACTTTATTGCCTGTTTTCATTATTTAGAATGTTCCTGTCTTTTCCAAAAACAACTGGGGTCTTTACATGGTTCATCTGGATCATAATCTCCATGTTCATATTCTAAATGAAAACATACCCAATGCATCTGCTCGAATGTGTCATAATGTTGGGAATTCTTTGTAACTGGCTTACCACATCTTTTGCAAATTTTTGCCATCTTAATGTCCTTTCCAGCAATTATCAATCAGTAATTCAGGTTAACCAGCGCCTCCGCTATCCGCTCCATCGTCCTCCTATAGCGCAACCATCGGCCACCCGTAAGTACATATGTACACCTTCTTTTGCAAGTGATTTTCTTTCATATTGTTGCGCGAGTCGTATTCGTTCATTGGTTACATCTTACAGATGAATGGTTGTGATTTACGAAATTTTTTGTCGTTTAATTGATGACAAAATTTTGTCCATAACTCCCTTCTTGTTTCCAATTTCCAAACGCGAAGAGAAATCTTTAATATACTTCCTTCTGATTGGAGAATTTCTAGCACCAAAACTGAATGGCTTTCCCTCCCATGCGTTGCCTTCCGAACTGCTTTTGATGAACTTAAACGTATAAGATAAATCAGAAAATTGGTTAAACCATTTAATGCCTTCCTTGGCGAGAACTCGCTTAACTCCCTCGATTACTATGTCGAGATTAGAGGAATCATCATTAACATACCAGATATCCTTTCTCCGTTTATCTATTTGATTGAGCTTCTTATTTGGGACATCTTGGTTAAAATCACGCAATAAACAACGTCTGATGTGACATTCGTATTCTTTGGGAAAAAACAACAAGTTTGTCGAATTACTCAGTTGGCTTTCGTTTCTCTCAATGAAAAATTTGTAATATACCCCTAAATTTACATTAAACGTAGCGGTGTTTGTTTTAAAGGAGCGGGCCAAGTCAGTGGTGAAATGCTGAATTTGTATTACTTTGATCAAGTCTTTACTATCAGCATACCAAGCGCCGTCATGAAAAACAAAACCCAGTTGAGTCACAAACAGAGACAAATCATTTATTATTTTTTGTTTGATGTCTTTTATAAAAATCATGGGATCCCTCTCTATTTTAAAATTCCAGACTTATTTTTCGTTTATAGCAACCGCGCCAACGCCTTCGCTATCTTCTCCATAGTCCGCCTTTTAGGTGTCCATCAGTCAGCTTCGGGTCTTTAAGAAAATCTTCATATTCATGTTGCAGGTAACAGATCGTTTTCAGACCAGGATTCTGCAAGAGTAAATCCTTCCTCAAGAAGATCCTGAATCTTGTTTTTAATCTTAGAAAATTCAACCGCTTTTTTAATATTCTTGTTTTTCCAAAATCGCTTGCCTTGTTTATCGCTATAAGCACACACCCAAAAAGTGAATGTTAAATGTTTATCGCTCTCCACAGAAATTTGAATAAGTCTTTCTATGTTGCGGCTCGACCAAGTAAGTGATCGCTCGGGCCAATTATGATAATTTTTTGATATTTTCAATCCTTTTTTATCAGCAAATACTTGTAAATCATTTTCGACTTCCAATAAAGGTCTTTCCATTCTTTTCCACTCCTCATCGGAACCATAAAATCCATTTGGCATAGCTTAATCTCCTCTTTTACAAATTCAATTTCACCAGCGCCTCCGCTATCTTTTCCATAGTCCCCCTATAACGCAGCCATTGGTGAGGGACTAGTGTATATTCGTGAGTAGATAAAAAAGGGATAGATTTCCTATCCCACCTTCTATTTTATACCAACCTAGTTATTTAAACAAAAACATCCAACAGAATTATAAATCTGTGTAATCTGTTTTAAAAAATCTGTGTAATCAATAAACTAAATAGCCACAATACAGATATTTTTTTTATTGGCAAAACTTAAACAGACATCTTTATCAATAATCAAGGTTTTGCCTGCCTCGATAGCAATACAGCTCGCCTTTGTCTTGATTAAGTTTTTTACTGTCCTTGGCCCGATTACCGGGATATCAAAACGCATATCCTGTTTGGGTTTACTGGCCTTTACTACTATTATATCGCCTCTTCCCAGTTTACCTGCCCGTCGGATTGTGGCATCTGTGCCTTCTAAGGCCTCAACTGCAAGGACTGCCTTATTCTTAACTGCTACGGTCTGGCCTATACCTAAGGCACCCATTATCTTGGCTATCTCCATGCCAAAGTAGATATCATCCCACTCCTCAAATGCTGGCTGCCTTGTAGTTAATACGCCTTTCTTGGCTAAGAAATCATCCAGGTACATCGTCGAGTCAAGTAACTGAATCCCTTCTTTTTTTAGCCTCTGGGCAATAGAGCCAAATATGGTGTCTGCCTTTCTATTCTCTATATCTTTTAATAGATTTCTTATCTGGTCATCCCACTTAATCCTTTTATCAAAAAGGTGCCTGGGTTTAATCTGGCCGGCCATGATGACCTGATTTATGCCTTCGTTAAGAAAGGTAGTAATTATCTGGCTAAATTCACCCAGTCTTATCCATCTAATCTTGTCAACATAGTTAGCAAGTTTAGGGGAAGTCTCGCCACGAATTGCTACGGCTACCAATTCTACATTCTTAGATTTGGCTGCCTGGGCAAAGATTAAGGGGAACCTGCCGTTTCCTGCAATAAGACCGAGCCGCTGCATTTTATAGCCTTACCTTGTTAATTTTTTGTGGTGTTATCGAGTTATGCCTCTTTCAGAGGTCTTTACAAACTTTATGAGATGGGAGACTTCTTTACATTTAGAGATTTCTTTCTCGATTTTTTCTAAGGCGTGCCGAATGGATAATTTAGAAAAGAATAATAATTTGAATGCATTCTTTAATGCAGAGATTACTTCTTTAGAAAAATCAGCCCTCCTTAGGCCTACAAGATTCAATCCAAAAACCTTTGCCGGATGGCCATCACAAATTGAATAAGGAGGGATATCCTGGACAACCTTGGAACATCCGCCAACTATAGAAAGCGTGCCTACCTTTACAAATTGGTGTATGGCTGCAAGTCCTCCGATAATTGATTTATCCTCGATATTGACGTGACCGGCCAAAGTGCCATTGTTGGCAATAACGCAATGATTTCCTACCCTGCAGTCATGGGCCACGTGGCTATAGGCCATAAGCAGATTATTATTACCTATAACGGTCTTTCCTGTTGAAGTGGTGCCCAGATTAATCGTCACATATTCTCTTATAATATTATCATCCCCTATTAAAAGCGAGGTCTTCTCGCCTTTATATTTGAGGTCTTGAGGCGGACTTCCTATCACTGCTCCGCTAAATATCTGGCAACGTTTCCCGATCGTAGTGTTACCTCTAATTATACAATGGTCGGCTATTTTGGTAGCCGCCTGAATCACTACAGAGTCGTCAATAATAGTATAAGGGCCGACGAAACAATCATCGGCCAATTTTGCCTTTTTAGAAACAATTGCCGTGGGATGAATCTTCATTTATGCTTCTACTAATACAAATAAAAGGTCTGCCTCAGCCACGATTTTGTCGTTTACCTTGGCAAGCGTATGGACCTGGCCGGTCTTTGACCTTGCCTTTGTTAACTCAACCTCTAAAACAAGCTGATCTCCGGGCACAACTGTCTTTCTAAACTTCACGTTATCTGCAGCCATAAAATAGGCAATCTTTCCTGCGTTCTCTGCCTGAGAAAGCATTAATACTCCGCCGACCTGGGCCATAGCCTCTATTATAAGCACACCCGGCATTACCGGTCGGCCGGGGAAATGACCTACAAAGAAATTCTCATTTACAGTAACATTCTTTATCCCAACTGCAGACTTACCATCTTCAAGAGAGGTAATTCTGTCAATTAAAAGAAACGGATACCGATGCGGCAGAATCCGCATTATCTCTTTTATATCTAATTCTTTGCCGTGCGCAAAATACACTGCCCCCACGCCGCCTAATTCATATCGTTGTTTTTGTTCATAAATCTTCTGGATTATCCTGATATTAAGAGGGTGTCCGCTCTTTAAAGCGACGATGTGACCGCGAATAGGCATACCTAAAAGATAAAGATCCCCCACTAAATCTAGGATTTTATGCCGAATAAATTCATCCTCACAACGCAGTTTATTCTTAATAATCCCTTTCTTGCCTACCACTAATGTATTTTCATAATTAGCGCCCTTGCCTAAGCCAAGGCTTACCAAATCACCCGCTTCATCTTCCAGGCAAAAGGTCCTGCTTGCGGCTATCTCTTTTTCAAAACTATCTTCTGTAAGGCTCAAAGATAGATATTGAGTACGAAGCATGGGGTGTTCATAACATAGAGTATATGAAATCTTAAAACTAGAACTCGGAAAAATGGCAATTACCGCATCATTTTCTTCTTCCCAAAGCGGCTCTTTGACCGTAAAGTATTTACGCGAGGCATCTTGTTCTACTAGGCCAGCCTTTTTTAAAATGTCTGTGAAACTAATCGCACTGCCATCTAAGCCCGGCACCTCGTTGTTATCCATCTCAATCAAAAGATTATCTATGCCTAAACCCGCTAGTGCTGCCATAAGATGTTCTATAGTATGAATATGGACATTATTCATTCCGATGGAGGTACGACGAGGATTGCGGCGAATATCCAGGACATTGGATATATGAGCCTTTATAATCGGCTTCTCGGGTAAATCTAGTCTCAGAAAATTTATACCTGTATTTGCACCGGCGGGTTTAAAAGTTATATGCACATTATTTCCGGTATGCAGGCCTGTACCTTCTAAACTAATCTCTCTTTTAATCGTTTTTTGACAATCCATTTATCCTCTTCTCCAGTTCTTCGATTTTCTTTTTTAACTCATTTATGGTCTCATTTATCGATTTCATAGTCTGAGGTAATCTCTGCACATAGGCATTTACTCGTTTGGCTATTGTATGTTCTTTGGCAGGATAGCCTGATACTTTCGTTTTTGCAGGGACAGACTTAGTAACCCCTGCCTGCGCTGCCACAACCGCTCCGTCGCCAATATTAATATGACCTACTATGCCAGCCTGACCCGCCAGTATCACGCCATTTCCAATTGTAGTGCTGCCGGAAATACCTGCCTGCGCTACAATAATAGAATTCTGTCCGATAATAACATTATGGGCAATCTGAACAAGGTTATCAATCTTTGTGCCGCGGCCTATAACAGTCTTATCAAATCTAGCGCGGTCAATAGTAACATTAGAGCCGATTTCCACGTCATCCTCTATAATCACAGTACCGATCTGAGGGATGCGTTGTTGCATGCCTTTAACAGCGGCAAAACCAAATCCGTCTGAACCAATAACCGTCCCGCTATGAACAACAACCTTATTGCCAATGACAACCCTCTCCCTGACAGAAACATTGGGGTATATCAGGCAGTCTTTACCTATTTTAGTAAAATGGCCGATATAACAGCCTGCATAAATAACGGTTCCATCTGCAATCTCCACGCCATCAGCAATAACTACATAGGCACCGATAGCTACGTCCTTGCCTAACCTTACATCCTCGCCAATAATGGCAGTCGGATGTATCCCTTTTGGATGCCTAACCTCGCAAGGAGCAACTAAAGAAACCATCCTGGCAAAAGCCAAGGAAGGGTTTTCTATACGAATAATGGGCCTGGGGCCTTCTTTGACTTCAAGGGAAGTAATAATTGCCGAGGCCTGCGTATTATCCATGAGTCTCAAATATTTAGGATTGGCTACAAAGGTAATATCTCCGCTCTTGGCCTCTTTAATACCGCAGACGCCCGTAATTATCATATTCGGGTCGCCTACAATTTCTCCGCCGAGAAACTCGGCTATCTCTTTTAAGGTCTTACGCATCCTCTCTTAGTCCTTATTATCTCTTATAATCCTTGTTTAAAATCCCAAGTACCTTATCGGTAATGTCCTTTGTCTGGTCTCCATAAATGAGCACCCTATCATTTAAGATGAACGTATAATTATTGCTCTTGGCGAAATCACGCACTGCGCTTTCGATATCTTTTAAGATTTCCTTAATCTTTTCGTCTCTGTCTTTTCTAAAAGACATCTGCAGCTGTGTATCTAAATCCTGCAGCTCTTTGGTCTTGGCATCAATTAATTTTTGCTGTTTGTCTTTTTCGTTAGCATTTAATAAATTCAACTTGCTCTGTAGGTCCTTTATCTCGCTGGTCTTCTTATTTCTCTCCTGCTCCTTGGTGTTTTGTTCTGCCTCCAATTTTTTATCGTAATCAACGGTTTTCTGATAAGCATCAAACAATCTGCTTAAATCGACATAGGCAATTTTATCTGTCTCTGCCCGAACTACTGGAATATTCACCGTTGAAATTAAGATAAACACAAAAATCAAAAGACAAACCTTAATTCTTTGCATCTTTCCTCCTTCAATGAGCACATAACTTACGGAGCCATTAATTAACTCATGCGACGTAAGTTATAAGTGCGAAGTGAACCCTTGACATCAGAGATGTCAAGGGTAAGTTCGGACTGATCCTTGACAAGCTTGTCAAGGATGTCCTCACTTAAAAGAATCCATGACTTATACTAAAATAAAACTTGCCTTGTTTTCCTGTCTCTCCGGGTTCTTTGTTCAGCGGATAGCCGTAATCAAGTTTTAGAGGTCCGATAGGCGTCTTAATCCTTAAACCCAAACCCATTCCTGACTTATACCCTCCCGAGCCAAAGTCACCAACCTTAGACCAGACATTACCCGTATCAAAGAATGCTGCACCCTTAATGAAATCTACGAGCGGGAAAACATACTCTAAATTTCCTACCAGGAGTGCCTCTCCACCCAAGGGATCGTCTGATGACGAATCTATGGGACCGACTTTTCTCTCATTATAACCTCTTATAGTATAGGCACCCCCTGCAAAAAATCTTCCATAAATAGGAACGTAGTCTGAGTTTCCATAGGCATTAACAAGACCTACACGTATCTTAGATTCTAATACAGTCTTTTTTGTAACTGGGAAATAATTGCTAAAACTACCCATAAATTTAGTAAAATCCTTATCTCCGCCAAGTGGACCACCGGCTAACTCCACAGAACCGCTTAATACCCTGCCTGTAGTAGGCTCAAAGACATTATCTCGCGTATCCCTGGTTAAACCAAAATCTAAACTAGTAATGGTATTTTTGCCTTCCTCTTTTCTAATCTCATTACTGGCATCGGGGTCAATATCTGTTATCTCTATGTTTTCCATCCTCAAAGCCATATTTGCCTTGAGATACTCGGATAATTCCTTGCCGAGACGTAAATCCCCGCCCATTCTCGTTTCACTATAGGCATAGCCTACATCCCTTTCTCTATCGTGTGAGGTATCATAAAGGTCAAAACCAAAAGACAAGGGATAGTCGAAGATCCAGGGTTCTGTAAAACTGAGGTCAAACTGTTGGCTGATACTGCCTAACTCAACACGCAACTTTAAATCCTGGCCGTCTCCAGTAAAATACGGAAAGTTCTTCCAATCAAAATTCTTCTGTTCAATCTGGGCAAAGCCCACAAACTGATCTATGGTGCTATAACCGCCACCAAACATAAATTCGCCGGTCTTGGACTCCTTAACCTCCACGATGAGATTCTTTTTATTGGGGGCGCCTCCTGGTTCAGTGTCGTAATTTACTTCCTCAAAAAAGCCCAGATTATTAAGGCGCTGGCGGCTGCGGCGCAGCTTCTCGCCGCTAAAAGGCTCGCCCGGGTAAATCCTTAGCTCTCTTCTTATCACCGCATCCTTGGTCTTGATATTGCCCCTTATCTTAATCATATCGACATAACCCAGCTGGTTTTCGCTAATTCTGTAGGTGATATTGACATTGCCGGTCTCTTGATCAACGGATGTAGATTCTTTTACTTGCGCAAAGATGTAACCTTTGTCAAAATAAAGGCTCTGGATATCGGAGAGATCCTCTGTAAGACCTTCCTGACTGAAAACCTCGCCAGGGAGGCATTCGGTTAATTTATTTCTGATATCTTTTTCCTCGACGATTTTATTTCCTTCTATATTTATAGCGCCCACCGTGTATTTCCTGCCTTCCTTAATATTTACAGTAATACTGACTCTTTTTTTCTTAATAGGTTCTACTGCATAATCAGCCTCGACATCCAGAAACCCTCCCCGCTTATAAAATGCCTTTATCTTCTGGAGATCTTCCTTCAAGATATCCTCTTTATAAAGCCCGCCCCGAATGATTGTAAGAGGCCAGATTAAGGGCGTGCGCGTCTTCATTAATTTTATAATCTGTTTGTATTTGAAGGAGGTATTGCCATTAATAGAAATTTTATTTACCTTTAGCTTTAAACCTTCGTCGATCAATATGGTCAGATTGGCTTTATTGGAAGTCGCGTCTATATCTACTTTGGAATCGACGCTAATATTAGAAAATCCTTTTCTCTGATATAATTTAGTTAATTCTTGAATATCGTCTTTTAATTTTGTCCGGTCCAGAAATTCATCGGCCTTTGTCTTCATCGCATTTTTTAGGGCATATTCGCCCAGGGAGTGCCTGCCTTGGAATATAATCTTATCAATAATTGGCTGTTCTTTTAGGGAGAATATGACCTTAAGCCCGTCTTTAAAGGATTCAGTATCTACCTCTATATCGGTAAAAAATCCCAGAGAATACAGCGTCTTGATATCCTCCTTGATAATCTGGCTGGAATAGGTCTGGCCCAGCTTCAGTTTTAATTTAGACAATATCGTAGAGTTACTGATGGTTTTATTGCCTTTGATTTCAATAGCAGTTACCTGCCTGGATTCCTCAACAGGATTAACAGCTTCCTGGGCCTTGACCAAACCCGCTAAAATAAGGATACAGCTTAAACTAAGAAAGATTATCTTTTTCATTTTATTTTTTATATGCCCTCCTCAGTCTGGGCTAAATTTTCAAAACGCATATATTCTTTGATGAAAGACAGTCTAATGATGCCCACCGGACCGTTTCTCTGTTTGGCAATATTTATCTCTGCAATACCCTTGTTTTCGTCTGTAGGATTATAATATTCTTCGCGAAGAATCAAAACCACCAAATCCGCATCCTGCTCGATTGCCCCTGATTCCCGAAGGTCAGAAAGCTGCGGCCGCCGGTCCTGCCTAGACTCAACCGCCCGAGAAAGTTGACTAATGGCAATAACAGGAATTTTTAGCTCTCTGGCTAAGGCCTTAAGGGAACGCGATATATCGGAGATCTCCTGTTGCCTATTTTCCGCGCGGCCACTTCCGCGCATAAGCTGAAGATAATCTAAGACTATGAAATTAATGTTGTGTTGTGATTTCAGCCGGCGGGCCTTCGCCCTCAGCTCCAAGACCGACATGGCTGGTGAGTCATCAATAAATATGGAGGCCTCAGAAAGTTTGCTGGCAGCAGTAGTAAGCCTTGGCCAGTCCGAGGCAGATAAAAACCCGGTCCTTACCTTATGGGCATCGACGCGGGCATGGGAACAAAGCATCCTCTGTGCAAATTGTTCCTTAGACATCTCCAGGCTAAAAAAGGCTACAGATAGTTTTTCCACAACAGCGATGTGTTCGGCAATATTAATCGCGAAAGAACTTTTTCCCATTGATGGTCTTCCTGCAATCACGATTAAATCTGAATTCTGCAGTCCTGCGGTCCTGGTATCAAAATCAATAAATCCCGTAGGAAGGCCGGTTACATGCGCCTTGTTCTGATATAATCTATCGATCCTCTCAATTGTATCTTTAATCACATCCTTTATAGAAGTAGTCGTACCCTGGATGCGATAATCGGATATCTCGAAGATCAATTTCTCGGCGCGGTCAAGGACCTCATCAATGTTATCCTGTGTCTGGTAACTATCAGCAACAA
>Ga0315289_10013415_pt1 | contig 11482 bp, 17 predicted proteins | sample YL17G11_40_MG_FD_203452 | JGI IMG/M metagenome (GOLD analysis project Ga0315289, IMG submission 203452) | Sediment microbial communities from Yellowstone Lake, YNP, Wyoming, USA - YL17G11_40 | ecosystem: Environmental > Aquatic > Freshwater > Lake > Sediment | place: USA: Wyoming | collected... | reverse complement strand
TACAGTTAAAGTAATTACATCGGTTACAATAATTGTAAATGTAAAGTTAGGGGATGCAAATTGAGTTGAAACAGCATCTAAAAACTGTTCGTTATAAACTGGTGTTGGTGTTTGTGGACTGCTATAAATTGTTACTGCCATTTATTTTAATGTTATTTCTTTGCCTATTAGTTTTGACATATTTGTTAATAATATATTTATTCTGCCATCTGTTGCAACGTGGTCTATAAATGGTCTAGGCTTAACGCCATTCCTACCTATTGACCTTGCAACTATAAATGCAAATTGCTTAGCTGCTTTAGCAAATGGTAATTTGGTTACTTTTCTTTTTGTTAATCCTTTCTTTTTATTATATGCGATTGTCATATCGTATATAATTTGTGAGGGATTTATTCCATTCTTAGCTTGCCAATTTTTACCAAGTGCTTTAGTCGGTGGCATCTTACCTTTCTTTCTGCCATTTTCAATATAATACCAATAGTCTTTATCGGCATATACTTCAATCCTCACTCCGTTTGGGATGTAAACTAAACCACCTTTAAATCTTATATCGGGTGGATTTGGGTTACCTCTACCTCCTTTTTTAAGAGCCGCAAACATTTCATTCTCTAAATCAACTGCTAATTTCTCAGTAAAATCATTTAACAATTTATCTATTTCTTCTTGCAAGTTCAAGTTCTCTTTGTTCTTGTTGTTCTAATTTGTTTTTATCCTTTAAATATGCCAGTTCATTTAGTAACCTAATAACTGACCAATCGTGTATTTCATCCTCTTTTATTCTATTAGCTTGAGCCACTTGTTTAACTATGTGAGTCCATCCCCAAAAGTCGCTAAACCGTTCTCTTTCAGTTCGGTTGTCATCTCTTTCAATAGGTTCTCCGTTGTCATCACGCCTTCCAAATAATCCTGCGTATTGAGATTCCAATTCATTAATACTTCTAAGCAAAAAAAAACAGAAGGCTGTGCTATTGACATTGGTGCTTTAAGAAACTTGTCAGCTATTTCAGCGTGTTTATTACCATCGTATTTGAATGATAGGTAACTTGCAGGCTCATAAACCAAAGCGCATAGTTCGTGAAGGACACTAATTAAATTAGGATGCTCCATTAATGTTTTAATAGTTATGTATCTACCTGTATTAATATCGTTAACAGAACGGGATGCTTTATAGAAATTGCCACCCTGCCACGTTATTAATTTAGGTTGTGGTTTATACTTAACAGATTTAACTAAGCCGCTTAAATAGTATTTAAAAGCTATCTTAGGCTTAACTTCCTTAGTTAGGAATGCTAAAGAATTAATATAATACTTGTATTCTTTTAACGGTAGGCTTTCGACTTCATCAATTGTCTTCCCTGTAAAGAATGAAATGATACGAGACCAATCAACCTCGCCCTGTAAATGAGGGTAAATTGTTTGGTACTGTTCAATTGTAACTTGGTTAAATGAAAATGGTATACTCATCAATAAGATATACCCAAACTAATTAAGTTTTTATAAAAAACTATATTTACCTGTATTCTTATTGATTTTGTTTAAGGCTACATATCTAAAACTGTCAATGATATGATTATTGAAGTCAACAGGTGTATTAGTACCCTCAATCCATTTGTAACTTCTAAACTCTTTTATTGCATTTACTGAAGTTCGAGTTATGTTTATCTTAAATTGCTTTAAGGTATCTATTGAGTTTCTAATGCTATCTGGTCCTTTATTTGCACCCTCTATATTGAATCCTGCCCTCCTTAAATCCTCAATACTTTTAGGTTCAGCACTATCAGCAACTATTGAAATGTGTCTATCAATACCTAATGTTTGCAGTTTTTTAATTATGTCGCTATTCGTTAATCCTGTTTGATATAATAGTTCATTAACGTAAAGTTCATTATTATAACGGTAAACTTTAATAAATGTAGTTGGGTCATTAGTAAATCCAAAATCCATCCCGGCACCAATCAACTCAGCACCCAAAGGAATGTCATCTACAATATCAAAGTTTCTAAAGACTAATCCCTCTATCTTACCAGTCATGCCACGAGCATAAACTTTAAATAGTTCCATGTCTTTGTATCTTAAGCCTTCTATTTTATCTCGTATCTTTTGAGCAACAAATGGATTATGCCGATGATCGGATATAAATAGCTTAACGCCCTCAGTTCCTATTAACTTTTCATGCACCCAAAATTCAGAATTAGGATTATAATCGATATAAACCTGCTTTCTGGTCCTCATATAAAGTTCATTGAATATATCGTAAGTTATGCCTTGCGCCTCGTTTATGAATAGATAATCCCTTTTACCCGACTTAGCACCTTGAGCAGTTTCATAAGATTTAAACTCCATTACAGAACCGTTAACAAATTGAAATATACGGTCAGTTCTATTGTAGTCTGCTATCTTATGTCTAAGTTGTTCGCTATTACTATAAATGTCTAAGGCATCACGTAAAGCACCAGCTTTTAAGTTGGGGATTGATTCGCCAACAACTGTGATAACTATTGGCGATTGAATGGCTTTAGTGAATAGAACTTGAAGTATTGAATAGGTTTTACCTGAGCTGCTTCCGCCTTGATTGACTAATACGTCTTCGGTTGCAAAGTAATTAGCTTCATATAGGCAGGATGTTTTAAACACATTAATCTAAACTAATATCCTTTTCGTTACTACTCAATGATGCATCGCTCTTAATAATCTCAACCGTTGTATTGAGGTTAATGTTTTCGTTTCTACTATCAACCTTATCTGTCATTCCTAATTTGTTCTTTGCATAGAATATACCTTTGCCCTCATTTGCTACAATATCAACGGCTAAGGCTTGAAAGTTATCATCTATACTTTTAATAGTGTTACTTTTTTGGTCATTAGAACCTTTTAGCCACTCGTAATAAGTTTTCCTAGCAATTGTATCACCACAGTTTCTAGGCATCCATATATTCAAAAAGAATGCTATTGTAGGCAAATGTCTATCTTTAATAGATACTATTTTACCTGAGCCAGTAGCCATTTCTTTAGTAGTGTTTAGACAAACATCAATATATTTGTTTGCCCATTCTGGTAGGCTTGTTATAAAATCTTCACTTTTTGCCATTAGTTTAAACAAATTATTATTTCACGTTCAAATATAAAAGACTTAGCCACATCACATGGCATTAGTCTATTTTCAAATAGTTGTTGTATTCTTTTGCGCCTTCTTAGTAGTCTTTGATTCATCTTAAAAAATTATAGTTACTTATTACTTCATTTACAAATATACGATTTTCTGTTGAATTATAACAATCTAATAAAAGGTCGCAGTCTGCTACTGGATTACAAGATAAGTCGCCTATGCCTATGTTCTTTAATAGTGATGAATGTATTAATGCTTGACCGCCATCGGTGTAACAATGCTGAGGTTTTTGTGCAGGTCTTATTGAGCCATCTTGAAGTATCTGTTCGCCTATTATCATATCATAATCTTTGCCATACTTTTTAAATACTTCATAACAATTATGGTTAAATGTAGTATCGTCATCTAATCCATAAAAGAATCCTTCTTTCATATTTCTAATACCTAAGTTAGTTTTAAGGTGTATTGATGAGAAAGTATCCTCTGCATTAATAACTAAGAATGGTAATTGTAACCCAATGCACTCTTTAATAAGTATTTCTCTATGTGCGCAAAGAATGATAATCCAATTAATATCTTCGTGTTTAGGAATGCTATCTTTAATACGAGATAACATACCACTTCTAAATAAAGGCGTTATTAAATTTAAGGTCATATCCAATTCTGTGTTTGTTCGTTCCAAAGTGAATAACAAGGATGTGCTGATATATGCCCTGTAAAGTCAAAGCACTTCATTTCTTTATTATAGTATTGTTCGCCTATCCAACCCTCAGCAACGTGCCTATGTTCTAAAGATGGTTGACCTAATGTTCTAATGTGAGCAAGTGAAGTCCACCAAAATGTTCCACCAAAGAACGGCCAGCCTTTATGCTCTGGCGAATGATGGGAGGGAAACATCCAATGCTGACCAACTGCATCGTAACCTTCGTTAAGTTTTTGTACGGCTGTTTGCCATTGACCAACGTTATAGTAAGTCATTGATTTACGCCATGATTGATTGGGTTGTTCGGGATTAGCTGCGCCTTTAGAGTGAGCGTAAAGAACATAGCCATCATTCTCTAATGCAAAAGTATGTAAAGGTATTTGAGTTACTTGCTCCCAACCATTATCTTGTTGAGTAATAACATCAAAATTTATTCTTTCATTAATAAGATATTGAATTACTTGAGTTCTATTTTCAGGCGTTCCAACAATACCAACTTTAAAAACTGCTAAGTTATTTATTAAGTCCCATTTCTTTAAAGCTGCTATGTGTTGGCTAACTGGTATCTGCCATTGACCATCAGCGTATATGTGGTAAAAGTGATAAAGTTTATTTGTATTGCTCATATAATTCTTTACGTTTATCAGTTAGTAAATCTAATGAAAATCTTTGTACATCTAAAGTTAATTGGTTTGCTTTATCTTTAACTATTGATGGGTTGTTTAAAATATATTTAGACCATTCATAAAAAGACTTTTCGGTTAAATCAAAACTATTATCTTTAGTCATTAGGTTTGAATAAGGGTTAACGTTATGGCATATAATAGCGCATCCTTTAAAGCCTGCCTCAATCATTTTAAGTTCAGACTTACAGTTGTTAAATTCATTATGAAGTAAAGGACTAACTGATATATCTATTTCATCATAAATTTTAGCAAACTTATAAACAGATAGTGATTCAATTCTTCTGTATGGTTTACTTATTCCATTGGGTGTTCTATAATCTTTAAGTTTATTAATGTAATCTCTTTCAACTGATAAGGTATTAAGGTTATCGGTTAACATTCTTTCATAAGCTACATAAATTGATTGTTCTTTCTTAACACCTGACCAACCTGTTAAAGTTATTTGGCAGTTATTATAAAAGTCTTGATTATATAAACTTTGTTGTATGTCTTGATGAATAGAATAAACATCGGGAATGTGTGTTGAGCCTTGAGTAAAGCCATAACGAATACGCTTAGATTCAATGTGATTGTTTTGCCATACTTGGTCATCTGTATCTATTCCGTTCTCAATAACGTAAACATTTTTATTATGTTCTTTAATTTTATTGGCTAGTATTTCAGTTGTGCAAGTAACAAAGTGAGCAACTTTAATTGATTCAATTATTTTATTAGTTATATCGTTTAAATCATAATGCTCTTGTAAAATGTGGTCTTCACATAAATACCAATAATCGTCTAAGTCTAAACCAAAAGGAATGTCTAATTTATTAAGCTGATCTATTATTCCTTTATCGTTATGTATTTGCCTACAAAATATAACTAGGTTAAATTCTTTTAAGTATTCATCTGGTAGTATTTCTTCTGTGTGAGCATGGGTAAATTCAAACTCAGGATATAACCTTTGCAATACTTCATTAGGTTTATTCATTCGGTAATAAGAAACCGCATTGAATACTGGCTTAGCGTTTTGTATTTGGAACGAATGGATTAGGAGGATTCTCATTGTTTTGGGAATGTATAATGTTTAAGGTTTAAATCTTCTAAATCTTTAATCCTTTTAAGCCTGTGCCTATTAGCATCAATAATCCATTCAGCCGAGCAACTTTCGCAAAATTCCCGACCTATAATAGTTTTATAGGCTAGTCTAAGTTCGCCTAAAATACCCTCAACACCTCTTGGAATATACATTTCATTAGCATATAATTCAAAGAATTGATTATGCCTAATTAATATATCACACGCATCTTCATAAGTCATCTTAATCTATTAAATATTAAACAAATAGTCATTGCTAATAGCGAAGTAACTCCTGCTATAATTATACAAAACGGTTCGTTATATGAGTAAATTAGTGCCATCCAAAATGATAAACATTTTACACAACTAAAAGGGTATAAATGTTTCCAACCAGTAGCCATCAATATACGCTGCGGAATAGTTGATAGTTCAGCAAACCAAAAAGCAAATAAAGCTATAAATAAATAGTTAATCATTTTTTAATTTTGTTAATTTATCGGTAAGTATTTTTAAATACTGATTACAAGTTTTTCTAATTGCCGGGTAATTAATACCAATGTATTTAGCAAATTGCCTAGAATTTTTAAATGATTCAGTACAATCTAAATTAGCTATGTTATTGTTAGAATGGTTATATACCCTTGCTTTATACCTAATACACATTTTTTCACTATTACAATCCTCTTTAACTATTTTCTTAGTAGCAGTAAATAGCATATCAATGTCAGGGTTATAATCTAAAGTAATATCACTTATAAATCTTCTGTCAAATAAATTTAATTTACTATTGTCTTTATCGTGAAATGACCAGTCGCTTTCAATGGTAGATGAATAATCAAATAGTGGCGAGGTTGATCCATCAATATGATATTTAATAGCTTTCCTTTTATTCCAAATGTTATTAATAATACCAACCACAAATACTTCTAAATAACCATCATTGTAAGCATTAATAAGTCTATCATCATTAACAGAACAAACGGCTAACATTGTTTCTTGGTATAAGTCCTCAGCAATATAATCCCTAGAATATGACCTTTTAACTATACGTTGGCATAAAGGCAGATAAGATTTATCTTTTGCGATTATCTCGATTAGTTGTTGATTATTCATCGGGTGTAAATATAATAATTTATTTTAACATAAAAGCAATCTTAATAATTTCTTTCAAAGTATAACATTTACCATTATGCCAAATCTCTTTATTAGGGTTGCTAAAGTTAAAATGACTAATCTTTAGTTGATTGTTAAGAAGTGCTATTGCTATTGTTTGTGTCATTTAAAATCTTATTATAATTATCAAATTGATGCTCTCTAACTGGTCTAACTTTAGGCTCAGTTGAAAAGTGTAATAATAAGCATGGACTAATATCTTTGTGCTTATCTACATATTCGTATCTTAATAATTCCCTATTGTTAATACGCTGCTTTATTCTATTGTGATATGAGTACATTTTTTATAGTTTAATATATTCTTGAATAAATCCATCCCATGTTTTAGCGATAATATAAATCCCGCCTGCTCTTTCTACATTAGCTTTGTATTGTATTTGCGCCTGAGACATTTTATCTTTGCCTATCTTAACCTCTATCTTAACTGACTTACCTTTAATGATTGCGCTTATATCTGCAGTTCCTTTTGTTGATGTGCCGGGAATATAAGTTTGTGAACCTATTAATCCAGTTTGACCTAAGTAGTTAGTAACTACTTTACGCCCATCAATAACTCTACCCATTGAAGATATGCGCTCAGCTTGTCCTCCTGTTAGATTAATAAAGGTACAAATAGCCTTAGTTAAACCGTTGGCTGTGGCATCCGTAAATTTATCTTTAGGCACATAGTCTGGAGGCATTGATGTTTTCTCACAATCTTTATGCCATTTGAATATAGATAAGTCTTTAAGTGTCATATTAATTCTTTTTAATTATTATCCATCTACCATCTAATTGAGAGCGACCCTTTTCAATTGTTAAATTATTAAATTTTACAAATGATTCTATCCATTGAGAAAACTTTTTATTAGATAACCATTTTTTCAAGTCTGGGAACTCTTCAATAAAGTTATTATAAAGAGCAACCTTACCAATCCGTTCATTATAAACTATATTCTCTTCCTCGTTTATCCACTCATAAAATTCAAAAGAAGTTTCTTTAATAAATTTACGAACCTCTAAGTTTTTATAGTCATGCTCAACTAATCCATTAATTAAATACATTTGTAAACAAGTTAGCATATAATTGTAGAATTTTAACCATTCGTTATAATCCCATTCATCAAATAACATTCTGCCAAATTCGTTTAATGGTGTATGTTTTGAACTAAAGTAACTGCTAAACTCTAACTCCCATTTACGCCTTTCAAATGAACCACCAATCCCTCCTAATGTATAGTTTGTTGTTATAATAATTTTAGGACTTTTAGATACTGGAATTTTAATAGCATCCTTATTTTTCTTTTCTAAAGTTATACCCTCAGTAATAACGCTAAATAAATTCTCAAACTTAAAGTTCTTTTGTACATCGTCAAACACTAAAATCTGTGTATCAGCCGAAACTGTTTGATAAGCAAATGATTTTTCAAAGCTAAAAGATTTACCATTAATATCAGCTACTCTTTTTACTTTAGATAAAGCGTTCCAAAAAATACCCTTACCACTTCCACCATTTGGATTCTCACTAATTGTTTCATCATTTAAAATAACCGCTTTATTGTTAGATGAAGTTTTAAAAGAGTGCATTAAATAACCAAGCGTTGAGGTTAAAGCGTTTACCTTTTCACTATCCTTATTACTAACTAACTCAATAAACTTTCCAAAGTCACATTCAATATCTTGAGTTAATTTAAAGTCAAAGTCAATAATATGTTTCTTCCAAACAAAGCCATCTAATTCTAAATAGTCTATTAATTCTATTTTATTATTAGTAACCTTTATAGATGAATTTCTAAAGTAAATATAACCTGTATCAATAGTATCTTCTTTAAAAAATATGTTTGATTCACTTAATATATTTAAATAGTCATCTTTAAAATACTTTGGATTACCAGCCATAAACTCATAAACCTTATGTTCATTTTGTTTCAGCAGTTCATTTAATACAAAGTCTTTGATTTTTACTTCGCTTGTATTATCGATAAGGTTATTAGTTATCTTAACAAAAACAAAAGACTCTGACCCTTCAGGATAGTATTTATAAAATCCATTTGATTCTAGCCATAACTTATAAAGGTAGTTTTCAATCTTAACTCCTTTTTTATTAAATATCCAAAAGTCATTTGATGTAACATTCTCTTTAATTTCATTTAAAACCCTTTCATCTACATTAGGGAGAGATTGTTTAATTTCTTTTAAAGTAACGCCTGACTTTATTTTAGTTGATACAGTCTTTAGAGTTTCCGTATCTTCAAAAAACTTCATGCCAAAATTAGCTTTGCATTTAGAATAAGCAGACCTAATAACCTTATCTATTTCATCCTGAGTAAAGTCCTTTTCAATAAATTGGTTACAAAATCTATTTGTTTCAATTTCACTAATACCATAATCACTAAAAGAACTTACTAATATAAAAAGGTTATTATTCCTTGCGCCCTCAGTCATAGAATGTTTTTTATTGAACCAAAGGTAAAGGCGTTTAATTATTTCATTCTCGTTTTCTAGTTTAATAGTTGGTACATTACTGCGATAATCTAATTGTTCATCTTCTAACTTATCAATCCATTCTTTAGATTTTTTATTTACATATAAATTGGGGTCATATGATTCAAAACAAACCCTGCTTATATTCTTTGTGCTAGTATCAAAGTGTTTGTTATCAAAATACTTTTCAAGAGCATCAAAGTATTTTTTATGATTTTCAATATCACATGGTATTTTTACCAATACTTTTAACCCATTACCAGATGGCGAAATAAAACAACTAAATGTATATTTATCTTTACTTATCTTTAAAAAGTCTTTTTGTAAAGTTTCTTTTGATTCGTATTTATCAAAGTCTAGGCAAATTAAACCGCTATGTTTAACTATTGAATTATCGGCACGTTTGGTAAACTCTCCACTAAAACAAATTGCAGGTAATGTTTTTTTATAAACGTCAGCTAAATCTTTAGATGGTTGTTTTCTAACTTCAGATATAATAGCCTTAGATTTTCCCGATTTGATTCTATCTAAAATATAATCAATATCCTTTAAAAAAGGAGTGTTTGTTGTTTGTAGGTTTTTAAAAATTGTTACTATCATAAAAAAGAATACCCCCCATCAAATACGTAAACGACTAAGTAAAACGCAAATAATGGAGGGTAAGATTTAAAAAGATTTTTCATACTTAGTCGTTTAATATCTTCAAATATATTAAAAAAAAGCTTATTATTTACAATTTTAACATAATTTAACATATACCACATTAGCCACATCCATTCCACATTAAAAAACCGATGCGGCTTTACTCTAACTAAGTCCATGCCACATATACCGCATTGAAATGGCAAAAACAAAAATAAAAATTCACTTTTAAAAAAAATCTGTATAGCGTATATAGGGGACTTTTATCTGGCATGTGGCATGGCGTTAAATTTATATTGTTTATCTTTACACAAATTATAACTTATGGCGATTAGAAGACTTTTTTTTGATATTGAGACTTCGCCATGTATAGGCTGGTTTTGGAAACCGTCTTATCAAACAAACCTCAGCTATAACAACGTTATAGAGGATGCTAAAATAATTTGTATTTGTTATAAGTGGTCTAATCAAAAGAAAATCTACTCTTTAAAATGGGATAAAAACCAAAACGATAAGAAAATGATTGCCGATTTTATAAAGGTTATGATTCAGGCAGATGAGATTATAGGGCATAATGCTGACCGATTTGATACTAAATGGATTAGGACCAGAGCCATGTTTCATAACCTAGAAATGCCACCCGATTTTAAAAGCATTGATACATTAAAACAAAGTAGAGCATTGCTTAATATGCCTAGCAATCGCTTAGATTCTATTGGCAAATACTTTGGATTAGGTCAAAAGTTAGAGAATGAAAAGGATTTATGGTCTAATGTATGTTTTAAAAATAACCAAGCTGCTTTAAATAGAATGGTTAATTATTGTAAGCAGGATGTTAATTTACTTGAGCAATGGTTTAATAAACTGAATAAATACATAAAGCCTAAAACTCACGCAACAGGCGTTAAAAAGGATTGTCCAGAGTGTGGCAGTTCCAATACACAAAACAGAGGTTATTATGTTTCTGCTGTCGGTACAATGAAACAAAAATGTAGTTGTAATGATTGTAGAAAATGGTATTCATTTACACCTAAGAAATAATGGACTCTTTAATTTGGTTTCAGTTATCAATAATACACCCTATAAACTCAGCTTTTAATACGGATGAGGAAATAGATGAACTTGATAAAATAAGGCTTTTAAATGAAGGCTTATTAGAAGATTACGAAACTACAATAGGTTACTTTAGTTTGGGTCGTAATGCGATTACTCAACTAAATCCAAAGGTTTTTATTCCTAAAGGTAAAACTAATAAAAAGTATTATACAGAGATAGTATTTGAGAATGGCGATTGTATCTATTCGCCCGGAAAGCCTGAGATAATATACGCCAAGTTAAATGATTATTACGATTCTATTCCTTTAGATGAAGATGAAAAAGTGGACACATAATTAACTCATGTATAGAAAACACGATTATTTGAACATGATATAGGGTTAATGTTATTAATCTACCACAGATATAGGGTTAATGTTTATAATAAACAACATAAATATAGGGTTACTTTTTTAGACTTTGAGCAATCCGAAAAAGAATAAGATAGCCTATTAAGTCCTTTAGATTATCTTCATCAAAGCCTTTTAATCCTGCGCTTTTAATACGTTGCAACTTATCATTTATTCTGGCAGTTAATCCCAATTCAATCATTTG
>Ga0315289_10013414_pt1 | contig 11482 bp, 17 predicted proteins | sample YL17G11_40_MG_FD_203452 | JGI IMG/M metagenome (GOLD analysis project Ga0315289, IMG submission 203452) | Sediment microbial communities from Yellowstone Lake, YNP, Wyoming, USA - YL17G11_40 | ecosystem: Environmental > Aquatic > Freshwater > Lake > Sediment | place: USA: Wyoming | collected... | reverse complement strand
AGCCCGGGGGTTGTTCTGCTTGTCGATCAAAACGCAGGCGTTACGGTCAAAAACAACGGTTGAGCCGTCCATACGATGGATCGGCCAATGAGTGCGCACGATCACCGCGCGCACTACTTCACCTTTTTTGATCGCGCCGTTGGGTATCACTTCCTTGACGTTGGCGGTGATCACGTCCCCGACTATGCCGTGCGCGCAATTTTTCTTGCCGATCACTCCGATGAAGGAGACCTTTTTGGCCCCGCTGTTATCGGCTACGTCTAAGTGCGACCTGACCATCAACATGAAACACCTTTTCTTACGATGGAAAGCAAAACAAACCTTTTTTCTTTGGAAAGCGGCCGCGTCTCCACTATGCGCACCCGGTCGCCGGCACAAGCTTCCTCTTTGGCGTCATGGACCTTGTAACGCTTCCGATTGACCGTGGTGCGTTGATACACCGGGTCCATGAACCGGGAAACCACATTGACCACGATCGTCTTATCCATCTTGTCGGAAAGCACTACGCCTTCTAAGATTTTGCCGGTAGAACTTTTCATTTCTTGTTTTCCTTTTCTTTTAGTACCGTCATGATCCTGGCGATATCCTTACGGGCCCCTCTAAACAGATGAGGCTTTTGCGATCCGCCTTCCCGTTTGAATTGCATGTCCATCAGCGACTTGCGCAAACCTTCCAGCTTGTCGTTGAGTTCAGCCGGCGATAATCCTCTTAACTCGTTGATTTCCATATTATTGGTGCCTCTTGACAAACATGGCGCGAAACGGCAGCTTGTAAGCTACCAGCCGAAACGAATCCCGGGCGTAATCCTGGGGCACGCCGCCCAACTCAAATATCATCCTGCCCCGGCGCACTACTACTACCCAGCCATCGGATTCGCCTTTGCCTTTACCCATGCGGGTCTCGGCCGGCTTTTTTGTGGTCGGCTTATCGGGAAAGACTCTGATCCATAACTTACCGCCGCGGCGCAGTCTTCTGGTCAAGATGACCCTGGCTGTTTCCAGCTGCTGGGCCGTCATCCAGGAAGATTCCAGGGCTTTAAGGCCGTATTCACCGAAGGCCATGGTGGAACCGGCTACGGCCACGCCGCGCCGTTTACCGCGCTGGGTCTTTCTGTATTTTACCCGCTTAGGAAGCAGCATGGCCGACCCTTGGGTTAGCGGACTTGTTATCCTGTTGTTCCGAAAAAGATTCCTGAGGCTTGATCAGGTAACTGCCGGGGAGTTTTTCTCCCTTGTAGATCCAGACTTTGACCCCGATCGTGCCATAAGTAGTCCTGGCCAGACCAAAACCCAGGTCAATATCGGCTTTAAAAGTCTGCAAAGGGATCTTGCCATATCGATATATCTCATTACGGGCGATCTCCGCTCCGCCCAAGCGTCCCGCGCAGCGTATCTTTACGCCTTCGCAGCCCAATCCTTGCGCCTGCTGAATAGCTTTTTTCATGGCCCGGCGAAAATGCACGCGCCGGACTATCTGAAAAGCGATAAGTTCGGCTACCAGGGTAGCGTCCAGGGCCGGATCAAGCACTTCTTCAACGTCGATGATGATCTCGCGCCGGCTCAGGCGTCCCAGGTCTTTTTTGAGTTTCTCGATATCCTGCCCCCGCCGGCCGATGATCACGCCCGGCCGGGAGGTCTTGATCCTGATCCTGATCAGCTCGGAAGATACTCGTTCGATGCCGATCGTCGATATGGTACCCAGACTGTAACTGGTCTTTATTAGCCGGCGTATTTTATGGTCTTCCTCGAGAAAATCGGCAAACTCTCTGCGCCGGGGAGTGAACCAGCGCGATTGCCAGTCTTTACCGAAACCTAAGCGCAAGACATACGGGTGAACCTTCTGACCCATTACTTCACCTTTGCCTTTTTAGCATCCTTTTTGGGTTTAGCCGCTTTTATCGTAACGTTAGGCACCAGTTTCTGGCGGCTGTCCAGCTCAACCAGGATATGCGAAGTCCGTTTAAGCAAAGACATGCCGCGGCCAAACGATGCCGCCCGAAATCGCTTCAGAACAGGCCCCTGGTCGGCTAAGATACGTGAGATATAAAGCTGGCCGACGTCATGGCCTTTCTGCTTGGCGTTGGCCGCCGCCGAAGCCACGACTTTTCGCAGGAGGTAAGCCCCTTTTTGGGGAAGCAGGGATAAAACGTTAAGCGCCCGCGACACATCCGCTCCCTTGACTAAAGGGATGACCGGCCGGACTTTGAACGGTGATATCCGGGCAAACCTGTGTATAGCTTTAGCTACCATATGAAACACCAAACACTCCCTGCGGCTTGCCGCAGGGTATTCACTGAAATCCTCCGAAGCCAGACTATTCGGCGAAGGAGGAAAATTCAAAGACAGTATTATATTGGCAAAACAGTAATTTGCAACCTTATTTCTTGGCTATGACCTTCTTAGACTTTATGCCGCCGTGCGCGCGAAAGGTCCGGGTCGGCGCGAACTCACCCAAGCGATGACCCACCATCGCTTCCGTGACAAAGATCGGCACGTGTTTACGGCCGTCGTAGACGGCGATGGTCAGACCGACGAATTCCGGCGTGATCATCGAGGCCCGAGACCAGGTCTTGATCGGCTTACGATCCGATGACCCCTTGGCTTTCAGGACTTTTTTCAGCAATTTGGGTTCGACAAACGGCCCCTTGGAAACAGAACGAGACATATTTACTTTCTCCTCTTGATTATGAACCGCCAGCTGGCTTTCTGAGGTTTACGGGTCTTGCCGCCCTTGGTCGGTTTACCCCAGGGAGTGACCGGATGAGGATTACCCTGGCCGGCTTTACCTTCGCCGCCGCCATGGGGATGGTCTACCGGGTTCATGGCCGCGCCCCGCACGGAGGGTCTTCGCCCCTGCCAACGGGTCCTGCCGGCTTTGCCCGAAATAAACGTGGAATGCTCGATCAGCCCCACCTGGCCGATGGTCGCCCGGCATGCGGTGGAAACCATGCGTATTTCTCCGGAAGGCATACGCAGGTGGGCCATGTTGTTCTCTTTAGCCATCAGCTGGGCCCAGCTCCCGGCGCTGCGGATCATTATCCCGCCTTTGCCCGGCATGATCTCGATGTTATGGATCACGGTCCCCAGCGGCACAAACTCCAATTTCATGCAGTTACCGGGTTTGATGTCGGCCTGGTAATCGGAGGTACTGATCACTTTATCGCCGGCAGCAAGCTTGTCCGGCCAGATGATGTAGCGGCGTTCTTTGTCCGGGTATTCGATCAGAGCGATGCGGCCGGTACGGTTGGGGTCATATTCGATACCCACCACCTGGCCTTCGGCGTCAAGTTTATCTCTTTTAAAATCGATGATGCGGTATTTATGCTTATGTCCGCCGCCGATCCGTCGCGAGGTTATCCGGCCGCGGTTATTACGGCCGCCGCTGCGATTTATGGTAGCCGTCAAGGACTTCTCAGGGAAGTCTTTGGTGATCTCCTTGAAATCAGAAAGCACGCGGAAACGCTGCGTCGGCGTGATCGGTTTAAATTTCTTTAGTCCCATGTAAATCCTTTTAGGTGAACTTTATCTCAAAGCCTTTTTTTAAAGTCACGATCGCTTTTTTCCAATCGCTGGTCCGGCCTTCCTGTTTGGAACGCATCCGGCGGCTCTTTCCCTTGACGACCATGGTGGCCACGTGGTCCACCTTGACGCTATAGACTTTTTCCACGGCATGTTTGATCTGGACTTTGTTGGCCGATTTGTCCACCCAAAAAAAGTATTGACGGTACGCGGCGACGCCCGCGCCTTTTTCCGTTACCAGGGGGGATTTTATTACGGTAAATATTCCGGCCATTATTGCAATCCTTTTTTGATCCGTGCCGACACGGCTTCCAGCGCCGTTTTAGTCAACACCAACCTGCGGCAGCCGATGGCTTCATAGGTATTCAAAGCGCCCGCATCCATGACCAGCGCGGCAGGGATATTGCGTGAAGCCAGGCGCAATTCTTTGCTTACCCGGTCCACCACGAAACATACCTTGGTAGATCCCAGTTTGAGACCGCCCAGAACCGCGACTAATCCTTTAGTCTTGGGCGTTTTCACGCTAAATTCGGAAAGTATCATCAGGCCGCTGTCTTTGACCTTGGAATTGAGCGCGCTCTTTAACGCCAGCATCTTCATCTTCTGGGGCAGGTCTTTGGCAAAAGAATGAGGCCGGGGACCGAAAGTCTTTCCGCCGCCCCGCCATAACGGAGAACGGATCGATCCTACCCTGGCCCGCCCCGTTCCTTTCTGCCGCCAGAGTTTACGGCCGCTGCCGGACATCTCGGCCCGGGTCTTGGCGCAGGCTAGACCTTTGCGCTGATTGGCCAGATACGCGACGACCGCCTGCTGCATCAGGCCGACATTGACCTTGCCGTCAAATACCTGTTCGTCAAGTGAGACCTTGCCGGCCTCATGGCCGTTGATATCGTAGACGCTTATTTCTTTCATACTTTCTTTACCTTCACTACGCTGCCGCGGTGGCCCGGTATGGCCCCGCCGATAAAAAGAAGTTGTTTGTCGAGATCTACTTTTAGCACCTTGAGATTCTTGATCGTGCGAAAGGCGTTGCCGTAATGACCGGGCATCCGGTGACCGCGCACCACGCGGCCCGGATCGGTATTTGAACCATTGGAACCGATGCGCCGGTGTGTCATCGAACCGTGGCCGGAAGGACCGCCGTGCCAGTTGTGGCGTTTCATGCCGCCGGTAAACCCTCGGCCCTTGGTACGGCCGCGCACGTCCACGATATCGCCTTCTTTAAATGCTTCCACGCCGACTTCTCGGCTGGGCTTGGCGGCTTCAGCCGGAACAGCCTCGCCGGTATCGGCAGGCTTAGCCTCGCCGGATAAAAACGAAAGATCGGCATCCTTTTCCAGGGGTACCTCGCGGATCAGACGGTAACAGGCCGCCCCTACTTTATCAAAATACCCTTTCTGGGGTTTTTTTACTTTTGCCAGCTTGGAATCCGACACGCGAAAACACCCGATCCGTACCATAGCCTGGCCGCCTTGAAGCATTTTTTCCAAAATGCACACCGGCTCGATCTCGACCAGACTTACCCCGTGGACGTTGCCGTCTTTGTCAAAGACCTGAGTCATCCCGATTTTTTTGCCGTAGATCTCTTTAACCATAAAAATATCCCTTTCCCTCTACCGGCGTTTAATCCGCGGTTAAGGGAATTTTGTCGATCCCAGAAGATCAGTGCGGTTGCCTTTACATCCGTGGTTATCCGACACTGCTTAAGGGCTGCTTGGCCCAGAGCAGGCGGTCGGGACGGGGCTTGCACTTACACTTCCTGAGTGATCTCAACGTTCACGCCGGCCGGCAGGTTCAGTTTACGCAACGCATCAATCGTCTTTGGCCCGGGATTATCCAGGTCAATGATCCGTTTGTGCACCGCCAGCATGAACTGCTCTCTGGACTTTTTGTCAATATTTGTGCCACGGTTTACCGTGTAAATCCTCTTGTGGGTGGGGAGCGGAATAGGCCCGTTGATCTTGGCTCCCGTGCGCGCGGCGACTTCCACAATTTCCTTGGATGACTGGTCCAGCAGCCTGTGGTCGAACGCTTTTAACTTAATCCTGAGCTTTAACATAAATTTCCATAGAGCAGCCCTGTACCGTACGGCGCAGGGTTTTATTTCAATATCTCAGTGACCACGCCGGCGCCTACCGTGCGGCCGCCTTCGCGAATAGCGAAACGGGACTCTTTTTCCATGGCGATAGACTGGATGAGTTCCACTTCAAGGTTAACGTTATCGCCCGGCATGACCATTTCTACCCCCGCCGGTAACTGGCAGGTCCCGGTCACATCCGTTGTCCGGAAATAAAACTGCGGCCTGTACCCACCGAAGAAAGGAGTGTGCCGGCCGCCTTCCTCTTTCTTAAGCGAATATATCTGCGCTTTAAACTTGATATGCGGAGTGATGGTGCCCGGTTTTGCCAGGACCATGCCGCGCTCAATGTCGTTTTTCTCAACGCCGCGCAAAAGCAGGCCCACGTTGTCGCCGGCCTGTCCTTCATCAAGGATCTTGCGAAACATCTCGACTCCCGTAACTACCGTCTTCTTGTTCTCGGGCCGCAGACCGATCATTTCCAGTTCTTCGCCGACTAAGACCTTACCGCGCTCGATCCTTCCGGTAGCCACCGTGCCTCTGCCGGAAATGGAAAAAACGTCTTCTACCGCCATAAGAAAAGGTTTATCCACGTCGCGCTTAGGCAGCGGGATAAATTCGTCGCAGGCCTTAAGCAGGTCGAGGATCGGCTGGGCGTCGGGCGACTCGGCGTTAGGCGCGTGCATCGCCTTTAACGCTGAACCGCGTATGATCGGGGTCTTGTCTCCAGGATACTCATATTTGGACAAGAGCTCCCGGACTTCCATCTCGACTAATTCCACCAGCTCTTTATCTTCCACCAGGTCCACCTTGTTTAAGAACACCACGATCGACGGCACGTTGACCTGCCGGGCTAAAAGTATGTGTTCGCGGGTCTGGGGCATCGGACCGTCGGTAGCCGAGACCACCAGGATCGCTCCGTCCATTTGCGCCGCTCCGGTGATCATGTTCTTTACGTAATCGGCGTGGCCCGGGCAATCGATATGCGCGTAGTGCCTGGCTGCGCTTTCATATTCAACGTGCGCGATGGCGATGGTCAATATCTTGGTATCGTCGCGGCGGCCCTGAGATTCGGATGCTTTAGCTACCTCATCATATGGCACAAAGCTGGCCAGGCCTTTATAACCCATGACTTTAGTAATGGCCGCGGTAAGCGTGGTCTTGCCATGGTCGACGTGCCCGATAGTGCCGATATTAACGTGCGGTTTGGTTCTTAAGAATTTTTCCTTGCCCATAAAAACACCTCCCTCGTCTCGTACCCTTGCTTATCGAAGAAACCGTTTTTTATATCCCCAGGATTTTCCCTACCAATTCACCAGGGACTTTATCATAATAAGCGGGCTCTATTGTATACGAAGCCCGGCCTTGTGTCAAGCTTCTTAATGAGTCCGCGTAATTAAATACTTCGGCCAGCGGCACTTCGGCTTTTACCAGGCGCAAGACCTTCCTTTCGGTGACCATACCGATCTTGGCCCGGCGCGCGTTAAGATCGCCGATCACCTGGCTGACATAATCCGCCGGGACCGCCACTTCCAGGCTCATGATCGGCTCCATCAGGACCGGCGCGGCTTTGCGCAGGCCGTCTTTAAAGGCGATCTCGGCGGCTACTTTAAACGCCAGCTCCGTTGAATCCGTATCGTGGGAGGAACCGTCGAGCAATGTAGCTTTTACATCCATCACCGGGTACCCGCCCAGTATCCCGCTTTGGGCGGCTTCTTTCACGCCCTGCTCGACCGACGGTATGAATTCTTTGGGGATGACCCCGCCTTTTATCTTGTTTTCAAAAATCACTCCGGCGCCGGCTTCCACGGGCTCCATCATCAGGACCACGTGCCCGTACTGGCCATGGCCGCCGGTAGCCTGAATAAATTTACCCGCCACCTCGGCCTGGCGGCTGATCGTTTCCTTATAAGCCACCTGCGGTTTACCGATATGGCTGGAGACGTTGAACTCCCGCACTAAACGGTCCACCATTATTTCCAGGTGCAGCTGGCCCATGCCGGAGATGATATTTTGGCCGGTCTCTTTGTTGTAGACTATCCGAAAAGAAGGGTCCTCTTCGGCCAGCCGGCGCAAAGCGTCAAACAATTTTTCCTGGTCGGCCTTGGTCTTGGGCTCGATGGCCACAGAAACCACCGGTTCAGGAAATTTTATCATCTCAAGGAGAATGGGATTTTTTTCGTCACAGAGCGTATCGCCGGTGGTCGTGTCGCGCAGTCCCACAAAAGACACGATGTCGCCGGCCAGGGCAACATTAATATTTTCCTGCTTGTTGGCGTGCATACGCAGGATCTTGGTCACCCTTTCTTTAGTCTTGCGGGTAGCGTTGTAGACCGTTGCCGACAAGTCGAGCGAACCTGAATAAATACGGGTGTAGAAAAGCTTGCCTACGAAGGGATCACTGTACACCTTGAAACATAACGCGCAAAACGGGTCCTTTACGTCCAGGCGCCGGACGCGTTCTTCGCCTTTAGGCGATAATCCTTTTATCTGGCCGACATCCTCCGGCGACGGCAAATAATCACAAACCGCGTCCAGCAGCAATTGTATGCCTTTGTGTTTGAGGGCGGATCCGGCCAGGATCGGGACGAACTTGTTGGCCAAAACGTATTTGCGGATGGTCTGTCTCAGGAGATCGCCCGAAACGGCCTTGCCGTCGATTATCCGGCACATCAACTCATCATCTAGTTCAGCCAGCTTCTCGAGCATTTCTTCGCGGCAGCGTTGCGTTATCGCTTGCAGGCTTTCCGGGATATCGGAAAACTTTATCTCGGTACCCTGCTCACCTTCAAAACTGACCAAGCGCATTTGGAGGAGATCGACCACGCCTTTAAATTCTCCGCTATCATCATAGTAAGGGATGTTCAGCGCGGCGCAGCATACGGCCAACTTCTCGCGCATCTCTTTGACTACGGCGAAGAAATCCGCGCCCTGACGGTCAAGCTTGTTGATAAAGGCGATCTTGGGCACGTTATAGCGGTCAGCCTGGTGCCAGACCGTTTCCGACTGCGGCTGCACGCCGGCTACGGCGCAAAATATCACCACCACTCCATCCAGTACTTTCAAAGAACGTTCGACCTCGACCGTGAAATCGATGTGACCGGGGGTATCGATTATGTTTACGTGCTCATCGCGCCACTGGCAATAGGTCGCGGCGCTGGTGATGGTTATGCCGCGCTCTCTTTCCTGCACCATCCAGTCAGTAGTGGTGGTGCCGTCGTCGACTTCGCCCATCTTGTAATTTTTGCCGCTATAAAAGAGCACCCGCTCGGTAGTAGTGGTCTTACCGGCGTCGATGTGCGCGATAAAGCCGATATTGCGTATGTGGACCAAGGAATCTTTCATAACCGTTGAGGCGGAAGTATATCATAATTGTGAAAAATTTCAATGTTTTTTTCCTAAAAACCCTTGACAAAGTGTATATTTTAGTGTACATTTTAATCGAGGAGGAAAACAATGAAGCTAAAAGAAACTATTCGGGCAAAAAAAAGGGATAAAAAAAGCGCCGCCTATTTATTGGGAAAACCTTTACCGCGAAAGATCTTCCGGCACGGCGGCAGTTATGCCGTTGACCTGCCGATGGTCTTTGTCAAACGAAACGGCAGCCCGGAAGTGCTGATCGAGGAAACCGGCAGCGGTTTATTTATTCACGCTAAATCACCGTTGGATATCATGGAAAACGATCCTTTATTCAGCAAGTTTATCCAGGCGATCTACCACGACGCTATGACCAATCCCGCTAAACTGCACGACATGTTAGAGGTCTGGGACGATAAGACCGTCGCCATGCTTAAAGACGTAACGCCTTACCATGAGTAAATACCTGCTGCGCTGCCACGATTTCTACTTTAATCGAATCAGTGATTTAAAGGCCTTAGCCGTAAAACTATACGCTCAGTTAAATCACGAGGATTTTGCGCAACACCCCGCGGTAAAGCTATTGAAAACCGTCCAGGTAGCCGACCAGGATATCATCCCACAGGACCCGGATCAACCGCAATACCGTCTAAAGGGCGAACTGAAAAAATACCGCCGCCATAAACAAGGCCTGCGGCGTTATCGACTGTTCTTCTGTTTTTCCAGCCAACCGCCGATAATCGTGTATTTATACCTTAACGACGAAAGCCATCTACGCAAAGAAGGCAGTAAAAACGATCCTTATGAAGAATTTAAGCGCCAAATCTACCAGGGGCATTTTTCCCACAACCCCGGCGATCCCGCCATGCAGGCCTGGCTGAAAAACTACCGGACATAAAAAGAAAACCCCGGGTTTTGTTTCCCGGGGTTCTGCGAAATATTAACTGGTTTTCGTTACCACTTGAAGTGGGCAAAAGCCCTATTAGACTCGGCCATTTTATGGGTATCTTCTTTTTTCTTGATCACCGCGCCTTCGTTTTTAAACGCCGAGATTATCTCTTCCGCGAGTTTATCGCCCATCGGCTTGCCTTTCTTGTGCCGGGCGTAATCGCGAAACCAGCGTAAGGCGATCAACACGCCTTTTTCCTTGAGCACCTCCACCGGCACCTGATAAGTGGCGCCGCCGATCCTGCGGGGTTTCACCTGCAGACGGGGCCGGGCGTTTTCCAGGGCGGCGTAAAGTATTTTGATCGGGTCGTCTTTGAGGCGTTCCTGGATCGTGTCAAACGAGCCGTAGACAATACCCTGGGCCGTAGACTTTTTGCCGGCGCGCATCACCAGGTTGACCATCTGGCCTACCAGTGGTGAATTATATTTAAAATCAGGTTTTGTTTCTCTTTTCGGCGCTCTTTTACGTCTCATGGTCCTCCTTTACGAAATGACAAATGTCAAATGTTCAAATGTCAAATAACGAATGTCAAATTTCAAATGCTCAAATGACAAAAAAAGAAAACATTTTTTCTTTGTTTTGACATTTGGATTTTGAATATTTGTCATTCGGTTTATTTTTGTCATTTGGAAATTTGTCATTGGTCATTGTTTTTGTTTGGGTCTTTTAGTCCCGTATTTGGAACGCGAACGGTTACGATTGGCCACGCCCTGACAGTCAAGCGTTCCGCGCACGATATGATACCTGACTCCCGGAAGGTCTTTAACGCGGCCGCCCCTGACCAGGACTATGGAATGTTCCTGCAGATTATGGCCTTCGCCGGGGATATAAGCCGTGACTTCTTCGCGATTGGTCAGCCGCACGCGGGCGATCTTGCGCAAAGCCGAGTTGGGTTTTTTGGGCGTCATGGTACGCACCTGCATGCACACCCCCCGGCGCATGGGACAGCCATGCAGGGCCGGCGACTTGCTGCGATTAGGCTTAGGGATCCTGGGAGTCTTTAATAGTTGTACAATAGTCGGCATGTGTCTCCCTGCCTGCCGGTAGGCAAGCTTTTATACGCTGACCGCTTCTTCCTCGTGAGTCTCGACTTCCACGTCCCGATAACGGCGCAAGCCCGTACCCGCGGGTATGAGATGGCCGACGATGACGTTTTCTTTTAAGCCCAGCAAAGAATCGGTCTTGCCGGCGATACTGGCATCCGTCAACACCCGGGTGGTCTCCTGGAAGCTGGCCGCCGAGATGAAACTCTTGGTACTTAATGACGCTTTGGTAATACCCAGGATCAAGGGCGATGCCGTAGCCGGCTTATCGCCTTTCTTGACCATGCGTTCGTTCTCTTTTTTGAAATCCCACTTATCCACCGCTTCACCCGGCAGAAAATCAGTGTCGCCGGCTTCAACGATACGGATCTTCTTTAACATCTCGCGGATGATCACCTCGATATGTTTGTCGTTTATCCGCACGCCCTGGAGCCGGTAGACCTCCTGGACTTCGTTCATCAGATATTCCTGCAAAACTTTGTCGCCGCAGACCCGCAGGATGTCCTGTAACACTATCGGGCCTTCCGTAAGCTGCTGA
>Ga0315289_10013413_pt1 | contig 11482 bp, 8 predicted proteins | sample YL17G11_40_MG_FD_203452 | JGI IMG/M metagenome (GOLD analysis project Ga0315289, IMG submission 203452) | Sediment microbial communities from Yellowstone Lake, YNP, Wyoming, USA - YL17G11_40 | ecosystem: Environmental > Aquatic > Freshwater > Lake > Sediment | place: USA: Wyoming | collected... | reverse complement strand
GAGGACGGCGCCACCCGTCTGGGGGGAAAGTGAGATAAAGAATCGGGGCGAGTGGACTTGAACCACCGACCTCTTGCACCCCATGCAAGCGCGCTAGCCAAACTGCGCCACGCCCCGAAGAACACCTCTATTGTAGTGCCGCCCGCCCAGGCCAACAAGTGTTTTTTTGCGGAAATCGTGTCGGGACACTACCCCGAAACAAGGGTTCCTGCTCCCGCCGTCTGGCGGTCCGCTGGCCGCTTTGCTCCTATGCTGTCTCCGGTGCGAGAAGGGCTTTGCCGCTCTTGAGCTCGTAGCGCCATTTCCAGGTCATGTACAACGGCGGGTACACGAGCAACTCGAGCACAAAGCTCGTGAGGATGCCGCCAATCATCGGCGCCGCGATGCGTTTCATCACGTCGGCGCCCGTGCCCATGGACCACATGATGGGGATAAGCCCCATGAACATGGCCATGACGGTCATCATCTTGGGCCGCACCCGTTTGACCGCCCCGTGAATCACCGCGTCTTTCAGGTCGGCGTAGTTTCGCAGCCGGCCCTCGGCCAGTCTCTCATGGTACGACAGGTCCAGGAACAACAACATGAACACGCCCGTCTCGGCGTCGAGGCCCATCAGGGCAATCATGCCGACCCAGACTGCAATCGAGAGGTTATAACCCAGCAGGTACAACAGCCATATGGCCCCGATCAGCGAAAAGGGAACGGCGAGCAGTACCATGCCCGCTTTGACCATGCTCTTGGTGTTCAGATACAGCAGCACGAAGATGATGAGAATGGTCAGAGGGATGACCACCTTCAGTCGTTCGCGCACCCGCAGCATGTTCTCAAACTGGCCGCTCCACTGGAGAGAATAGCCCGACGGCAACTGCAACCGGTCGCGCACCGCCTGTTTCGCCTGAGCCACGTAGCCGCCGATGTCCTTGCTCGAAAGGTCCACATACACATAACCCGCCATCATGCCATTCTCGTCCCGGATCATCGAGGGACCGAGCGAGACGTTGATGTCGGCGACCGCATCGAGAGGGATCTGGGCGCCCGACATGGTCGGAACCAGCACCCGCTTCAGTTTCTCGAGATCGTCGCGGAAATCGCGGGCGTAACGCACGTTCACGCCGTAGCGTTCCGTCCCCTGAATGGCGGTGGTCACGTTCTCCCCGCCGACGGCCGACATGATGATCATCTCGGCGTCCTGCACGGTGAGCCCGTAACGAGCCAGTTGCTCCCGCTTCAGAATGAAGTCCACGAAATAGCCCCCGGACACCCGCTCCGCGAATACACTGCGGGTCCCGGGCAGAGGCTTGATGATCTGCTCGAGCTGCGTGCCGATCTTCTCGATCTCATCGAGCCGAGGCCCGTAGATCTTGATGCCGACGGGAGTGCGCACGCCGGTCGTGAGCATGTCGATCCGCGCCCGGATGGGCATGGTCCACGCGTTGGTGACGCCCGGGATCTGCATCTTGGCGTTCATCTCATCGATCAACTGCTCCCACGTCAGCCCCGGCCGCCAGTCCTTCTTGTCTTTGAGGACCACCGTGGTCTCCATCATGGAAAACGGAGCCGGGTCCGTGGGCGTGTTGGCCCGCCCCGCCTTGCCGAACACCCGCTCCACCTCCGGGAACGACGTCAGGAGCTTGTCCTGGATTTGCAGCAGGTTGGCCGCCTCGGTGACGGACAGGCCGGGCAGCGTCGTGGGCATATACAGGATCGTGCCTTCGTTCAACGGCGGCATGAACTCCGAGCCCAGGCGGAAGTACACCGGCACGGTGATGATCATCAGGAGAAGCGCACCAATGATGGTCGTCCGGCGATGCCCGAGCACGAAGTTGCAGGCCGGCTCATAGATGGCGAACAGAACCCGACTGACCGGGTGTCTCTCCTCAGGATAATACTTGCCGACCGTAAAAGTATTGTACAGCCAGGCCAGCCATCGGGGTCTGAAATGATGATAGTCCATCCGTGAGAAAAGCATGCGGATGGCCGGATCGAGAGTGATCGCCAGAATGGCGGCAATCGCCATGGCCAGGTTCTTGCTGTAGGCCAGCGGCTTGAACAGCCGACCCTCCTGATCGACCAGCGTGAATACGGGCAGAAAGGCCACGGCGATGACCAGCAGCGAGAAGAATACCGACGGTCCCACCTCCTTCAGGGCCGCGAGCCGCACGGCGTGAAAATCGCCCTTGCGCCCACCCTGCTGCCACAACTCCAGCTTGCGGTACGCATTCTCCACTTCCACGATAGCACCATCAACGAGCACACCGATGGATATGGCAATGCCGGAAAGCGACATGATGTTGGCGGTCAGCTTCATGCCGTACATCGGAATGAACGATAGCAGCACGGCGATGGGAATCGTGACGATCGGGATGATGGCCGAAGGGAAATGCCACAGGAACAGCAGAATCACCAAGCTGACGATAATCATCTCTTCGATAAGCTGGTGCCTCAGGGTATCGATGGCCCGGTGGATGAGGTCTGAACGGTCGTAAGTGGTAACAAGCTCCATCCCCTTCGGCAGCGACGGCTTGACCTCCTCGAGCTTCGCCTTGACCCGGTTGATCACGTTGAGGGCATTCTCGCCCTGCCGCATGACCACGATCCCTCCGACGGTATCGCCCTCGCCGTCGAGATCGGCGACCCCCCTGCGGATGTCGGGCCCCAGCACCACGTCCGCCACGTTCTTCACCAGGACCGGCGTGCCGGTGGCATCCGCGCCGATGACCGTGTTCTCCAGGTCCTGCGGTGATTTGATGTAGCCTTTGGCCCGGATCATGTACTCCGTGCCGGACATTTCGAGGAGCCGGGCCCCGACGTCGTTGTTGCTCTGCCGCACGGCCTCCACAACTTTCGTGAGTGGGATGTTGTAGGCCAGCAGGGCATTGGGATTTACGTTCACCTGATACTGCTTCTGGAAACCGCCGACGGTGGCCACCTCGGCGACGCCCGGCACGCTTTGGAGCCAGTAGCGCAGGTACCAGTCCTGGAACGTGCGCAGGTCGGCGAGACTGTTGTTGCCGGTCTTGTCCACCAGGGCATATTGATAGATCCAGCCCAGGGCGGTAGCATCCGGCCCGATTTCCATCTGAACGCCCTGCGGGAGCCGGGCGGTAATCTTGCTGAGATATTCCACGGTCCGGCTGCGGGCCCAGTAGATGTCCGTGCCGTCCTGGAAAATCACGTAGACGTAGGAGAAGCCGAAATCGGAGAAGCCGCGAATCGCCTTGACGTGAGGGGCGCCGAGCATCGCGGTGACGATCGGATAGGTCACCTGGTCCTCGATGATGTCCGGGCTGCGGTCCCACTGCGAATAGATGATCACCTGCGTGTCGGACAGGTCCGGAATGGCATCCAGCGGAATGTTCTTGATGCTGTACACCGCGGCAACGATCGCCACGATGGTGAAGAAGATGATGATGAACTTGTTGTGGGCGGAGAACTCGATGATTTTGTCACTCATGTTGATTCGGTTCTCCCATTTGATTCAGAACGGCGTTCAATTTCGATTCCGAATCGACCAGGAAGTTGCCGGACGTGACGACTTCTTCCTTCGCGGCCAGGCCCTGCAGGACCTCGTAGTAACCCTGCGCCTTCGTCCCGAGCACGACGGTCCTCGGCTCGAAATAACCGTTCGGGTCGGCAAGAAAAACAATGTTCCGGGTGCCCGCGTGCATCACGGCTTCTTCAGGTACCGCCAGCTTTTCGCCGATATCGTAGTCTATCCGGACATTGGCGAACATCTCAAGCTTGAGCTTGCCTTCGGGGTTCTCCACCAGCGCCCTGGCTTTCAAGGTGCGGGTCGCCGTCTCCAGCAGGGGCGTGATGGAGACGATTCTGCCCTGGAACGTCTGGCCGGGATAGGCCAGCGTGTCGACATGGACGGGCATGCCCTCTTTGACCAATCCCGCCTCATACTCATAGATGGTTACATACACCCAGACGTTCTTGTCCTCGCTCGTCGGCAGGTATAGATTCGTCTCGGTTGTACCCCGCTTTTCCAGTGCGTCGATTTCGGCGTTGCTCATCCCCATGAGAAGGAGCCTGTATCGCCCGGCTTTCAGCAGCGATGCCGACGGCTCATCCACACCACCCAAATCGGCCTTCTGGGCAGATTGGCGGCCTTTGAGTATTTGCAGATACTCCTGTTGTGCCGTGAACAGGGCGGGATCGTAGGCCACCCGGCCAACCGTCAAAATCTGGCCGGACAGCCTCCGCATTTCTACCCGCCCTTTCTTAACCCCAATCAGTTGCTGCTTCTCCGGGCTGATGTAAACGCCGGGGTGAGCCTGGGTCGCCTGGTCCTCGTACACGGGCACGTAGTCCATGCCCATTTCGTCCTTCATGGGGACCGGAGACGTCATCTGAGGATTCATGGGGTTGCGGTAATACAGAATTCTTCGTCCGCCGCTATCCGACTTCCGCTTGGCTACGGGGACAACCGCCGCTTCTTTCTTTACCAGGCTCATGCCGCAAATCGCGCAATTGCCCGGCCGGTCCGACGTGAACGAAGGGTGCATCGGACAGTAATACAGTCCCTTCACACCCTTTTCACTCTTGGCGCCTCTCACACTCGCCACGACCTTGTCGCTGACCGTGTGGTACCAGCCGGTTAGAGGGCAACGCTCGATGTATGCGACTGACGCCGCAGCCGCCAGCATCAGGACTACGAACATGCCGACAAATACTCTTGTCTTTTTCATTGACCTGCTCTCATGCTAAGCCGGGGTACGAGGTCTTCTCCCCGCCGGCCACTCGAATCCCGTCTCTACTGGGCAAACTGCGGCAGCTTCGACACGTACTTCTCGGGGTCCTTTTGGAACTGCGCCACGCAGCCCTTGCAGCAAAAATACACTTTCTTGCCCTTGTATTCCACAAAGATATTCTTGTCGATCGCCCCACCCATGACCGGACACGTGGTCTGCTCCGCCACCTGGACGGCCGGTTGCGCCGGGGCCGCTGCCGCTTGCGGGGCCTTCGCCGGCGTCACTTTCACCGGGGCCGCAGGCTTCTCCTTCTGACACCCCGCCAGTGCCAACCCGACCAGCCCGAACCCCAGTACGGTCACGACACTCATCCCAAGCCCTGCTCTACCGTTCATCATACGTTCCTTTCCTTTCGAAGTTGGGCAATAGCCACCGATGGGCCTCTGTTCAACAACCGGATTCCGTATCCAAGGACATCCTGACATTTCCAATCTATACTATTCCCATAGGATTAAAGTTCAAGACGAAAAGTTGAAAAAGGATCCACACTATTTTGGTCCTGCTAACCAGTCATTGCGATTGCGCGGCTGCTTTTCAGGAATATTTGCTTATCTGGCTTGCGGCGAGGCAGCCACCGTTGGCGGCAGATCGGTCCCCGCCAGCATCTCCAACTCGGCCAGATTCTGCTGATGGTTGGCCCAGGCACGTTCACGTTCCAATTGAAATTGCAGCAACGTCCGTTGCGCATCAATCAAACTGAGAAAATCCACCGTCCCAGCCATGTAGGCCGCCTCCGAAGCTCCAATAAGCTGCTGGGCTTTGGGCACAAGCACATCGCCGTACAGCCTCACCTTGCGGCCGCTGTCGTCAAATTCATACAGGGCACGCTCGGTCCGGGCGACCAGGTCGTTCTCGAAATTCTTCCTCTCGTATTGCGCCCGTCGAGCCATGGCGCGAGCCTGCAACTCGCCCGCTCTATAGCTGCGCCGCCAGATGGGCAGATTCAATTCCAGCCCGACCATTACGTCATTGTCAGGCCCCATCATGTCCTTGCCCATCTCCATCCATTCGACGCCCACGCCGATATCCGGGTAGAAGTTCCGTTTGGCCACGCCGATCTCGCTGCGAAAACGCTCGACATCAAAGCCCATCGCGCGAAGCTCGGGATTGCGCGCCTTGAGCGCGGCGATCACGGTGCCCCGATCCACTTGGACGGGCTGAGCCGGCTCCTCTCTGGGCCAGGGCAGTGGCGCCTCCGCCGGACGGTTGAGGACCGCATTGAGCCGTGCCACCGTGGGGGCCCTCTGCCGCTCGAGCGTAATCAGCTCATCCTGCATCTTGGCCACCTCGATCTGCGCCCGGATCACATCCGGGTGCGTGCCGGCCGCCGTGAGGTACCGGGTGCGCGCCACCTCTTCGAAGTGCTGCATCAGATCGAGGTTCTCCCCGGCAACGCGCGTCGCACCGGCCAGGTAAGTAAATTCGTAGAACGCCTGTCGGACGTCGAAGAATAGTTGCAGCTTTTTGGCCTCGTAGCGACTTTGGGCTGCGTTCGCCCCGGCCGCCGCCGCATCCGTTCGCGCGGCGATCTTGCCGAACCAGGGGAACATCTGCATCAGCCCCGCCTGCTGGCGGGTCGCAACCTGCTCGATGAAATAGTCGTAGGTGAACTTCGGGTCCGGCAGGGCTTGCGCTTGCGGAATCTGCTCCAGCGCCGCCCGCCACTCTTCGAAGGCCGCCTTGAGCCCGGCATTGTGGAGCGCCGCATAGCGCAGATACTCCGGCAGCGTCTGGGGGGTATTGCCATCGGCCGGCGGACGCTCGGCCCCGGCAACCGAGCCGGCCGCGAGCCCTATCACAAAGATCACGGCGGCAAATACTATCGGCTTGACCATGTCGCCTTTTCCCTTTCCACTCGACCCGATATTAGGAAGGACCGCAGCCGCAACCCGGTCCCTTGTTACCTGCGCACCAGAATCCGGTCGTTCCAGGCCTTCCAACACTCAACGGTTCCCGTGCGGCGCAGACGCGGCAAGGCCATTACCACGCCAAACGCAGACTCAAGTATACTCCGGCTCGTTGCCGGGTTTCCACTTGATATTGCAGCCCATGCTCGGTCTCTGTCGCTCCGGAGCCGGTCGCCCTTCGAGGACCGCGTCCAGTGCCGCACGCAGATCGGCCCCGGTGACCGGCACGTTACTGCCGGGCCGGCTGTCATCCATCTGGCCACGGTACACCAGCCTGCGATCCTCATCGAACAGAAAGAAATCCGGCGTACAGGCGGCGTGATAGCTCTTGGCCACCTCCTGCGTCTCATCGAAGAGGTACGGAAAGGTGAAATCCTTCTCTCGCGCCAGCTTCGCCATCATCTCCGGCCGATCGTCCGGATAACTGTCAATATCGTTCGAGTTAATCCCTGCCACGGCGACACCCTTGGGCTGATACTCCTTCACCAGCTCGATGAAGCGCTCGAGGATGTGCCTGACGAAGGGGCAATGATTGCACATGAATACCACCAGCAGCGCCTTGGCGTCGTCAAAGTCCGACAGCGACACGGGGTTTCCCTCCGGATCGGGCAAGCTGAAATCGGGTGCTTTTGTCCCCAGCTCCAGCATGGTCGAAGCAGTCAAGGCCATAGTGTACCTCCTTCCAGGTCGAACACCTGTACCGTTTTCCCATATATGCCGTGACAACAATTATGTTCGCCACATTCTCGTTATTGGGAGATCTTCAACGCAATTTTTCCGAACTGCCTGTCCGCCTCCATTTTCTCCATTGCCTCACGCACCCTTTCCAGCGGAAAGACTTCGTCGATCACGGGCCGGAGCTCGTTCAAGATCACGGCCCGGAGCATCTGCCGAAAATCCTCATCCGAGCCCATCGTCGAGCCCAGGACCGTGAGCTGGTTCCAGTACAGGGTGCGCAGGTCCGTTTCGCCTTTGGCACCGGTCGTGACGCCGCACAGGACGATTCGGCCGCCCTTTCGCACGCACGCAGTGTCCAGTGGCCAAGTGGCGGCCCCGACCGCATCGATCGCCACGTCAACGCCTCGTCCCGAGGTCTCGCTCCTGATCCACCGGGTGACGTCCTCTTTCTCGTAGTTGATCGTGTGGTCGGCGCCCAACTCGATGGCACGCGACAATTTGTCGTTGGAGGATGACGTGACGAGGACTTCCGCGCCCGCGAGTTTCGCGAACTGCAGGGTGGCGGTCGCCGCGCCGCCGCCGATGCCGTGAATCAGGACCGTCTCGCCGGGCTTGACCTGCGCCCGCGTCATGAGCATGCGCCAGGCCGTCACGTAGACCAGCGCAAAGGCGCCGGCCTCCTCGTCGCTCATGTGGGCCGGCCGGGGATAGCAGTTGCCCGCCGGCACCGCCGCCTGCTCGGCAAACGTTCCCGACCGGCTGAGTCCGATAATTCCAAAGGACACACACGTGCTCTGCTCGCCGCGCCGGCAGAACTCGCAATGTCCGCAACTCAAGGCGGGATTCACGACAACCTGCTCGCCGACTTTCGGACTCTTCACCCCTTCTCCCACCGCCGTCACCACCCCAACGGCATCGCTGCCCAGGACATGGGGTCCCCGCAACGGTTCTCCGGAGCGGCCCTTGCGCACCCAGATATCCAGGTGGTTCAGGCCTGCGCTGAGGACTTTCAACACGACCTCCCCCGGGCCGGGCCTCGGCGCCTCGATCTCCTCCACGCGCAGAACGGTCAAATCACCATGCTCGTGAATCACCGCTGCTTTCATGATGAGAGACCCTCAGGATACCTGCCGAGACGTTTGAGCAACGCACCTGCCCGACGATAATCGGTCAAGCCCGCCTCAAGAGCCGATAGGGAAATTGCCCACTTCGCAAATGGAAATTGCTCACAGGACCGACACTTCCCGATTTAGTGCGGGCGCGATCTGACTCTGTCGTCCCCCGTCGAAGGCGAGGGATCCGGCCGGCGAATAAGAGGTTCCTCCAGCTCGCGACCCGAATTCTTCGCTGCGCCTCGCTCCTGATGACACAAGGTGCATGAGAATCAGCCACAATCCGTACTATTGGGCCTTGATGTCGTAGCAGGACAGGACGTCGGCGTGGCGCAGGTAGAGTTTGCCGTCGGAAATCACCGGATGCGCCCACGCGGTCCCCGTTGCCCCCGGTCGGGCCGGCGGCGTGAAGGTACTCTTGAGATTGTACTTTTCCGGCGTCGCCTCGACCAGCGCCACCAGGCCATCCTCATAACGGAAGTAGAGATTCCCGTCCGCGTACAGGACGCAGCCGGAGCCTTTGCCGGGCTGGTCGGCATGCCACATGACCTTGCCGGTCTTCATCTCGATGCACTCCGGCTCGCCCTTGTTGTGGTTGTGCCCGCCGTAGATGTAGTCGCCGACTTTGACGAATCCGCCGTGATGATTCTGGAACTGTCTCTTGTCGAGCCAGTACACCTCCAGGGCCTTGACGCCGCCGCCATCAGACACCAATTTGAGCAGCGCCGCTCCCGTCTCATAGGCGGTCGAGGTGAAAACGTAGTCGCCGTCAATCACAACCGTCGGAATGTTCGCCACTTTGTTGGCGACGCGGTTGTAACCCCACAGGAATTTGCCGTCGGCCGAGACGCCGACCACGCCCTCATTCGTCAGTTGCACGTACTGCTTTACCCCGGCCCCCTGGCTGATCACGATCGAGGAATACCCGGCCTCGTCTTTGCCGTTGCGGCCGATGTCCGGCATGGGGCACTGCCAGATCAGCTCGCCCGTTTTCTTGTTGAGAGCGGCAATAACGGCCTTGTGCCCGCCGGGCGTGCATAGCAGCTTATCCCCGTCGATCAGCGGGGACTCGCTGAACTTCCAGCCGGGATTGGACGCACCGCCGAGATCGGTCAGGAGATTTTTCGTCCAGACCACTTTGCCGCTGTCGACGGCGATGCAGACGACATCCCCGCTCGTGCCGATGGCATAAACAAGGTCGCCATCCACCGTCGGGCTGCACCGCGGACCATCGTCATGGGGCTGCCCCACCTTGGCCGCCCACAGTTCCTTCCGCGTATTCAGGTCGTAGGCGTACACATACTGGGCCGTCTCGCCCCTGACCTTTCGGTCGCCCATTGTGTAGAGTTTGCCGTTGGCGATAGTGACCGTGGAATACCCCGGTCCCAGGCCGGAGATCTCCCACAGCAGCTTGGGTCCGCCCTGCGGCCACTGCTTGAGCAGTCCTGTCTCCGTACATACGCCATCCCGGTTCGGCCCGCGCCACTGCGGCCAGTCCGCCGCCTGCAAACCGCCTTCGAGGATCACAGAAAGTGCACAAACAGCCACAGCCCATCGGATAAATCTCGACATTTCTTAAGTCCTTAAACAAACCAGTACAACGACATAGTAATGGCGTGGAGGACCATGCGGGACGGTTATGTCACCTTCCTACTCCTGCCAAATCCCCCGGGCTTGACGGCTTACGTTTCTCGTTGGGCAGCCGGCCCGGGCCTGTTCAAGACTATAGTAGCCATATATACTTGGTGTGGCAATAGGGGTTCGCCAAATAAATGCAGATCGGCACTATGAGAGAAAGGATGGTATGAAGAGCCTGACACGCCGTGACTTTGTGGGGAGTTTGATGGCCGGCGGCGCGGGAGTCGCGACCGCAGCCGAGCCGGCGCCGCCCGCCAGCAAGGCCTCGCCCCCGCAGAAGGTGAAGATTCTCGGCATCTCGTGCAGCTACCGCAAGGGCAAGACCACGGCCGCGTCGCTGGGGGTCTGCCTCCAAGCCGCCCGGGAGGCCAGTGACAAAATCGAAACCGAGCTGATCGAGCTCGCGGACTTCCAGATCAATGGGAAGGTTGCGGCGGGCATTCCGCTGGAGCCAGGCGAGCGGGACGATTTCCCCAAGCTGGTCCCCAGGCTCGCCGACCCGAAGGTCAAAGGCATCATCATCGGCACGCCGGTCTACTTCGGCAATATGAGCTCCCTGTGCAAGGCTTTTCTGGAGCGGTGCATTGTCCTGTGGCAAAACGATTTTGCCTTGAGCAATAAGGTCGCAGGCGTTGTGGCGGTCGGCGGCACCCGCAACGGCGGACAGGAAGTCACGATCCAGTCGGTGCAGATTTCGCTGTTCTGCCAGGAGATGACTCTCGTCGGCAACGGCCGGCCGGGCCCCCGGCTCGGCGCCACCGTCTGGAGCGGGGCCAAGGGCGGCGTCCTCGAAGACGAGTTCGGCATGACGACGACCAAGGCCCTCGGCCGCCGGGTAGCCGAGGTCGCCCTGCGGCTGGCCGGCACGCACTAATCGCCATGGACTGTTGATACTCAGGCAGCAAATCCAACGCCAGTAGGGTGCCACCGCCAAACTTGTTGGCAACGTCCCGAGTTCTTGAGATTTCTGCGCGCCGGGTGGCAGCGGCAAGCGCACAGGCTGTGTCACAATTCTAGTAGGGAGGTTCTTTTCTTTTTGTCCCTGGAGTCTATGATGGACTGTCGGTTTTGGAAAGGAGTCTGGCCATGGCGTTTCGCCCCTCCGAGCGGTATCAGCAGGTGTTTCTTCCGGCGAGCATCGAAGAGTACATTGCTCCGGATGACCCCGTTCGCGCGTACGACGCGTTCGTCAACACGGTGGATTGGCAGGCGTTGGGGATCGAGGCCGATCCGCACCAGGCGGGCTGTCCGGCCTACCATCCTCGAACGATGCTCAAGATCCTGGTCTATGGCTACTCCTATGGGATCCGCAGCTCGCGCAAGCTCGAACGGGCCTTGCACCACAATCTTTCCTTTATCTGGTTGGCCGGCGGGCAGAAGCCGGACTTCA
>Ga0315289_10013412_pt1 | contig 11483 bp, 14 predicted proteins | sample YL17G11_40_MG_FD_203452 | JGI IMG/M metagenome (GOLD analysis project Ga0315289, IMG submission 203452) | Sediment microbial communities from Yellowstone Lake, YNP, Wyoming, USA - YL17G11_40 | ecosystem: Environmental > Aquatic > Freshwater > Lake > Sediment | place: USA: Wyoming | collected... | reverse complement strand
TAAATGATGTTATAGCCAAATTACATCCATTAGAAAGAAAAGTTTTGCCTGTATTAAAAGAATCAAAGGACTTCTTAAATATAGTTTCTAAAACAGGATTAAAAGATGTTGAAGTGATGAGGGCTTTGCAGTGGCTCCAGAATAAAGGATTGATAACCACAAAAGAGGAGATTAAAGAAGTGATAAATTTAGATAAAAATGGTGAAAAATACAAAAAAGAGGGGCTGCCTGAAAAAAGGCTGATTGAAGTTATAAGTGATGAGAAGTTTATTGATTCCGTAGTATTGTTTAATAAAGCAAAATTAAGCAAAGAAGAAGAAAATGTCTGTTTAGGGGTTCTTAAGAAAAATTCGGCCATCTTGATATCTAAAGAAGGGAATAAGCTGTTATTAAAGAGGACCCCCTCATGGAAATTCTTTGTTGAAAAATTAGGTTTAGAAGAAGAATTCTTAAGAAAAAAGTTTCCTACAGAAATAAAAAAGTTGTCTGATGAGGAAAAAGCAGCATTTGAAAACTTAAAGGCAAGAAAAGAGATTATAAAAGCATGTCTGCTGAAGCTAAAGACAGTCGAGCTGACAGAAATTGGGGGAAAAATAGCAAAAGAGAATATCAAAGGTGATTTTATAGACAGGTTGACTCCTGAGATGTTAAGGATTGGAAATTGGAAAGACAAGAAATTCAGGAGTTTTGACGTTGTAATTAATGTTCCTGAGATATTTAGCGGAAAAAAACAGCATTATCGCAGGTTCCTTGAAGAAGTAAGGCAGAAATTTATGTCTCTTGGGTTTGTAGAGATGGATGGCCCAATAGTCGAAAGTGATTTTTGGGATATGGATGCATTGTTTATGCCCCAATTCCATTCTGCAAGGGATATACACCAGGCATATTATATTAAAGAGCCTAAATTTGCAAAATTAGACAAAAAGCTTGTTGAGAATGTTAAAAAATCTCATGAAAATGGTTTTGGCACTGGAAGCAAAGGATGGCAGTACAAATTTGATTCAGAGAGGACAAAAAGAAATCTTCTAAGGACGCAGGGGACAGCTTGCAGCGCAAGGATGCTCGCCTCCAAAGATCTGCAGATTCCTGCTAAATATTTTGCATTAGTGAGGTGCTTCAGGTATGATGTAATTGACGCTACCCATCTCCCTGATTTTAATCAAGTTGAAGGGATTGTTTTAGAAGAGGGGTTGAATCTAAGGCATTTGTTTGGCCTGCTCCAGATGTTTGCAAAAGAATTCGCAGAAACAGACGAAATAAAATTAGTTCCAGGATATTTTCCATTCACAGAGCCGTCAGTTGAGTTGCGCGCAAAACATCCAGTCTTGGGGTGGATTGAATTAGGGGGCGCAGGAATATTAAGGCCTGAATTGACAAAGCCATTAGGGGTAAGAGTTCCTGTTTTAGCTTGGGGTTTAGGAATAGACAGGATTGCGATGTTCAAGCTGGGGATAAAGGATATAAGGGAATTGTTTAGCCATGATTTAAACACTCTAAGAAAATCAAAGGTGCACCTGTAAATGCCAACAATAACTTTCCAGTATAAAGACTTGTGTAATCTTATCGGAGAAAAGGTTTCAATAGGGGATTTATCAAAATTATTAGAATGTGGGAAAGGGGAGCTTGACAAATACGATAAAGAAACAGGAGAGGTTACACTGACTTTAGGAGACACAAATCTTCCTTATCTTTGGAGTGTAGAAGGTGTTGCAAGGCTGATAAAAGGGCTTATTGGAAAACAGAAAGGAATTCCTAAATTTAAGGTGTCAAAAAAAGCAGAGCATAAGATTGTTGTCGATGCCTCTTTAACAAAAATAAGGCCTTTTATTGCTGCTTTTGTAGCAAAAGGGCATAAAGTTGATGACTATCTTCTAAAGCAGATGATTGATCTGCAGGAAAAGTTCTGCTCAGGCTACGGAAGAAGAAGGAAAAAAGTGGCTATTGGAATTTATAACTATAAAAAAATAAAATTTCCGATTAATTATACTGCAACAAATCCAGAAAGCATAAAGTTTACTCCTCTTGAATTTAAGAGAGAGATGACTCAAAAAGAAATTCTAGAGTATCATCCTGCAGGAAAAGAATATGCGTGGATATTAGAGCATTTCGATAAATACCCTATACTTATTGATAACAATAAACAAGTGCTTTCATTTCCGCCAATAATAAATTCAAATTATTCCGGAAAGATAGAGATAAGTAATGAAGACCTTTTCTTTGAAGCGACAGGAGAAGACCTAGATTCAGTACTTCTTGCAGCAAATGTTTTTGCACAAGCGCTGTATGACAGGGGATTTGATTTAGAAACAGTTGACAATATCCTGAAGGAGATAAGATAACTACCCCTTTCTTATTCAAAGAATCTGTAAAGGTATCTTTGCAGCAGATCAAAGATTGTATAGGAATTGAGCTTAAAGAGAATGAGATTAAAAATTTGCTTGGAAAGATGCAGTATGATTATAACAAGGGGATTGTGGATATTCCTAATTACAGGAGGGATATTATGCATCCTGTAGATATAATTGAGGATATTGCAATTGCTTATGGTTACGATAATATTGAGATGATGCATATGAAATCCTATACCTCGGGAAAGACCTTTCCTTTGGTCAAGTTTGCAGATAAGATAAGAGAATTGGTTGTGGGATTAGGTTATCAAGAAATATTTTCAGCGATTCTCTCAAATAAAGAAACGCTCTATGAAAAGATGAATATTAAAGATACAGGAACTATTGAAATAAAGGATTTTATTTCAGAAAGATTTTCTGCAGTCAGAACATGGCTAATCCCAACATTGATGGAGGTTTTGAGTAAAAACAAGCATGTGGAATATCCTCAAAAAATATTTGAAGAAGGCCTTGTAACGATTAAAAAAGCGGATGAGGCTTTGGATTTCCGCAGAATTGCTGCATTAAGCTGCAATGCAGATGCTAATTATACAGAAGCTAGGCAGGCTTTGGACTTTATTTTGAAATCTTTTGGGATAGATTATACTATAGAAGAAGCAGAGCATGATAGTTTTATTAAAGGAAGGGTTGGCAGGGTTGTAATAGGCGGAAAGAAAATTGCATACGTAGGAGAATTAAATCCAAAAGTGATTAAGAATTTTGAACTGGATATGCCTATTGCTGGTTTTGAATTGAACTTAACAGAATTATTTGAGATTTTAGAAAATAAAAAAATAAAAAGTTGATTGTATTTTTGGTTAATTCTATTAAAATATAGCTTGATTTAAATAAATTTTTATATCAGTGATTTATATTTGTTAAAGATGGAACAAAAAAAGGAAAACGTATCTAATATTCAAACAAAAAATGGAAGTGAATACAAAGCTAAGCTGACCGATTTTCCAAAAAAATTCCTATTTGTATCCTTTGAAAGCCTAAGCGGAGATCTTGCATGGCAGATGAAAAAAGAGGGCCATTTAGTTAAAGTTTATATCAAAGCTGAGTGTGATAAAGATGTTTATGATGGTTTCTTAGAAAAAGTTGATGACTGGCAAAAACATGTTGACTGGGCAGATGTGGTAGTTTTTGATGACGTTGGCTTTGGAGGGATAGCTGATTCTCTAAGGGCAAAAGGAAAGTTTGTTGTCGGAGGAAGCAGGTATACAGACAGATTAGAAGAAGACAGGGAGTTTGGCCAGAATGAAATGAAAAGAGTAGGCATGGCTATATTGCCTCACTGGGACTTTGCTGACTTTGACTCTGCTATAAATTTTATAAAATCAAATCCTGGAAGATACGTATTCAAGCCTTCAGGAAACATCCCTTCTGACCAGAAGGGTATACTTTTCTTAGGAGAGGAAGAGGACGGAATGGACCTTATCGAGATCCTTGAGCAGAACAAGAAATTCTGGGCGAAAAAGATCAGGAACTTCCAGTTGCAGAAGATGGCTGTCGGAGTTGAAGTAGCTGTAGGCGCATTCTTTAATGGAGGGGATTTTATCTATCCTGTTAATGTTAACTTTGAGCACAAGAAGCTGTTCCCAGGAGACATAGGGCCTTATACTGGCGAGATGGGGACCTTGATGTACTGGTCACAGCCAAACATGATATTCAACAGCACTCTTGCAAAGATTAAAGATGAATTAAAGAAATCTGGCTATGTAGGATATATAGACATCAACTGCATAGCTAACTCAAAAGGAATATTCCCTCTGGAATTCACGTCTAGGTTTGGTTATCCTACTATAAGCATCCAGATGGAAGGCTTCATTTCAGAACTAGGTGATTTCTTCTACAGGCTAGCTCACCATGAGAAGTTTGAATTAAAGACAAAGAAAGGCTTCCAGATAGGAGTGATTGTCGCAATCCCCCCATTTCCTTATGATGATAAGAGGGAATTTGATATTTACAAAGATTTGTCGATACTTTTCAAGAAGCCGTCTTTCGAAGGTATACATTTAGGGGATGTAAAGCTGGTCAATGGAGTATGGAGCATAGCTGGCGAGTCCGGGTATGTCCTTGTTGTGACTGGGTCAGGCACGACTGTAGAGGAAGCAAGAAAGCAGACTTATTCCAAATTGAAAAACATCATATTGCAGAATATGTTTTATAGAACAGATATAGGATTGAAATGGTATTCTGACAGCGATAAATTGCAGACTTGGGGTTATATCTATTAAGATGAGCAAGATAGAAGCTGTGATAGTCAGGAATCTAAAAAAGACTTACTGCAGGCTGCAGTCTTCTAAGATAGATGGAGTCGGAGTTTTTGCCATCAGGGACATCCCAAAATCAATAAATCCTTTTCCTGTGATAAGAAAAGAGAAGTGGTATAGGATACCTGTCTCTAAACTTAAGGGATTGGATAAGGAAGTGATGCGCACGATAGATGATTTCCAGGTGATAGAGAAGGACGACACTGTATGGTTATCAGACGCTGCAATGAACGGCATGAATATATCCTTTTTTGCAAATAATTCAAATAAGCCTAATCTTAGGCGAATCCCTTCTGGAGAGTTTATAACAATCAAAAAGATAAAAAAAGGTGAAGAGCTTACTGTATCTTATGGAACTTATGATTATAAGTACAGATGATATATTTCTGATAATAAGTTGAGTATAAATATCAATAATAAGATAGAAAATATTAAAAAATAAAATAAAGCTTATTCTTTTGTTTCTTTTTTCTTAGCTGGCTTCTTTTCTTTAGTTTCTTTTTTTGTAGTTTTTGTGGTTTTCTCTTCAACAAGCTTTTCCTTAGCTTTTCTGATTTTCCTAGGTTTTTCTTTCTTTTCCTTCGGTTTTGTCTCTTTTATTTCTATGCCTAATTTCTTGAACTCGCTGACAATGGTTTTATGATCTGCCCCTTTTTCTATTTCAATAACTTGTTCAAGAGGTTCAAGGTGCTTGATATTACATTTTTTTCTTCTTACGTCTCCATCAACGATTACATATTTATCATCAAGTACATCTATGATAATGCATTTCCTTTTAGCGTCTCGTCCAGCTGTCTTTACACACAATCTTCCTATCTCTATCATTTTAATCTTGCCTCTGCTATTATTTTCCTTCTAGCGCATCTCGAACATAGCATCCCCCCATAAGGCCTCTCGGGTCTTTTCATGGTTTTTGGAATGTTTTGCATTTTATAAGGCCTTTCTCTTGGAATACCCGACAAAATAGCCCCGCATCCAGCACAATGTGCTTTTGAAGGCTTTCTTTTTTTGTAATGGATCTTATTTATTCCACCGGGAGTCTTAACATGAATTCTCCTATATGTTCTAGATTTGTATTTTCCTTGTACCATTTTTATCTCCTTAATATATTTTTAATAGTTTTCTTAGCCCTATGCTGAATATTAATGAAAATATGATATAAGTTCCGAGCCAGCCTATCTGCCACCCAAAAAGATTCAAGGGTTTTAAAGGTTTGTTGTCTATCCTTACCTCTTTAACTCCATCTTTATTAATAATATCAAATGTTTTTTTATAATTATAATCATCAGTTATTAGCAATTCTTTTGAGAATTTTTGGTCTTGATAAGAATATTCGAGCAGATACTCCCCTTTTTCTCCTTTTAGACTCCATGTAGCAAGCCCATTCAATATATTTTGTGTATCCTTAGAGATTAATTGTATTTGTTCAGGGACATTTAATGTTACTTTACCACTAGCATTTTCATTAAAAACAACAGTTGTAGTAAACTCCATTCCCGGTTTTATTGGTTCATAAGCAAGATGATTTGTCATCCATCCAAAAATCAATATTAAAGGAATAAATGTTATTAATGTTGGTTTCATTGAATGCAGCATATACTTCATGTTTACGTCCATTGCTTTTTTCTGTATCTCAAGAACTTTGCTGTGATTATCCTTTTCCTTTTTCATATCCTCTTGATGTTTCTTCATCTCATCTTTCATAGATTTCATAAGTATTTGGTTAGTCATCCACTTGTAAACATAAGTAACAACTATAGATAATATTAGGGATAATATTATTATAACCCATAAAGGTGGTAACTTCATCAAAGGTGAAAATACAAAGTTTAGGAAACTGTCAAATGCCATTTTATTGCTCCATGAATTTTCTCATCATTGGGTTCATGTCCATCATATGCTTTTTTGCTATATCTTCATATAATCTGTAAACTATCATTACTGTAAGCAGTATTCCTGTTCCTCTAGACAAAGCTCCTGTAACATCAGCAACAGCAGCCATAAACCCTACAGCTATAGCTCCCATTATTGTCAAAGGCCAGATATACCTGTTCAATAATCTTTCAAGAACTCTCTCGTCTCTCCTAAATCCAGGAATCTGCAATCCAGAAGCCATTATTTGCTTTGCCTGAGATCTAGCATCCATTCCTGCTGTCTGGACCCAAAATATTGAGAACATTATAGATCCTCCAATCATTATAAGAATATAAACAAAAGAATGTGCTAAAGGAGCCCAAGAGCTCGGATTAAAGGTTATTGCTCCTGTTAAAATTTGCCTGACTACATCTGGAGAATGAATCCATGCAACTAATCCTTGATCAGGAACATTTCCTACATAAGTTCCAAAAAAATTAGATATGTGCATAAGTATTCCTCGAGCTATTCCGCATGTTCCTCCTGATGTTATAGCTGCTCTGCAGGAATCTGTAGCTCCTTGCAGTAATCTTGCCCATAACTGTATATTAGCCAATAAAGCAGCTATTAATATAACAGGAATATTAGAAGTGTAAATAAAACTCAACGGCCATCTTATTCCATGCCCCCTTATCCTCCCGAATGACAAAGGAATTTCAACCTTCATTGCTTGGCCATATACAGCCATAGCAAAAACCAATATTGTTGCAACTACTGATGCTATCATCAATACTGCTGTTTGCGGATCTCCTATAGACAATGATTGGAATAAAGCAGGTATTGCTCCTGTAACAATATTAGGATTATTAGGAGAAGGCAGCCAGCTGAAAGCCCTTATAAATATCTGTTTTGAAACTCCGGCTGCAATAAATAAGGATATTCCTGATCCAAACCCCCATTTTGAAACTACCTCATCCATAAACATTATCATTAATCCGCCTAAAAATAACTGGAAAACAAGAATAATCTGAAGCAAAGAATAAATCGGCATCCCTTTTGTTACAATTCCGACATAGCCTTGAGGGGATAGTCCTCCCATATAAACATAAATGCATCCCTCAAACAGTATGAAAAAGATAGACAAAAGCTTTTGAGTTCCTTGAAATCTTTTCTTGCCTTCATGCGTTGTTAAATCAAATTTTATTATTCCAGACCCATTTAATAATTGAAGGACTATGGATGCAGTAACAAGAGGGCCTATTCCTAAAGAGATTATTGAGCCAAATTCTGCTCCCAAAATTAAAGAAAGCATTTCAAATTGTGACAGCGCATTATCCCCCAATCCAAACAAGGGTATCATCCCTAAAATAAAGAATATTCCAAGAACTATTCCTGTCCATTTCAGTTTCTCTTTAAAAGAAAGTCTTCTCTGCTCAGGGCCTGTAACCTCTGGAAGATTATTTAAAATATCATCAAATGACATCAAGCCGCCTCTCTAGCAGGCTTTTTATCGTCTTTATGTTTTTCTTCTTTTGTCTCTATTTTAGTTGTTACAGTGACGTCGCCGCCCGCTGATTTTATCTTCTCAACAGCATCTGCTGATGAGAATTCTGTTATGATCTTGAATTTCTTTGTAGGTTTTCCATAACCTAATAATTTATTCATTCCTATGTCCTTTAGGTCAATACTATAACCCTCTTTCTCTTCTCTGGCAAGTTTTTGTTCAACAAGTTTGTCAATATGGTTTTCTAAATACTCTATATTCACGGCATTCATAATTCTAGGGTTCTTCATCCTAAACCCGAATTTTCCAAAATAATAAGGATCTGTCCAGATAGAAGGTTTTTTGGAGTCTGCTCTCTTCCCTGTTCCAGCCATACCCCTTCCGCCGCGATTTCCTGCACCTTTATTATGCTTGCTCCCTCTTCCAGCGCCATAAAATTTGCTTCCTCTTTGCCTGGAATTCTTTTTTCGTTTATTCGCAACCATTTAGATCATCCTTCTAATCAAATCATTTATCTTGCTTCCCCTGTAACCCAAAGCACCCTTTGCTTTAAATTGAAATTTTATTCCTTTTCTTCCAAAACCGCCCCTAGGAGGATTAAGCCTGAAAAATTTTTTTGTTACTTCCTTTCCGTCTTCATCTTTCGTTTTTTCTTCTCTTTTTTCTTTCAATAAGCTTAATGTCTCATCGTCTATTTCTCCCCAAGTGATATAATCCTTGACTTTATTGAGCATTCCACTTATACTAGGGGTGTTGTCTAAAACAACACAATAATTTCTTCTGTACAATCTCAGCATTTTAAGAGTATCATTTATAGGAATGTTAATTCTATTTATGCTTCTTATCCTAACGACTGCAAAAGATATGCTATTAGTTTCTTTTGGCTTAACTTTTAATGTCTTTTCCTCATTAGCCTTTTTCATTTTATTTTTTACTCTCTTTTTCAGTTTCCTTTGCTGCTAAATTTTCCAAAAATTCCTGTTTTGATGCTGATTTTGCGCTGCTTCCCTCCACTATCCCTAATTTAAGAATATCTTCTGGGCTTATTTTAGTATCTATAAGTTTCTTAAGGGCCTTAACGCATGCAATGACAACATTCATCTTAGAGGTGGTTTTGCCATAAGTCCTTGACCAAACATCCTTTATCCCAGCTATTCTTAATATCTTCGCTGTCTCTTTTTCAGTGCATAATCCTGTTCCTTTTGGAGCAGGAATCAACTGAATAATCACTGACCCGCACTTTCCTTCAACTTCAAAAGGTATAGAGTGTGGTTCTTTACAGCCGCATTGCCACGAACCGCAGCCCCTTCTTATTTTGATTATATTTAGTTTAGCATTTCTTGTAGATTTTTCACGAGCAGGGACTGTTTCTTTACTCTTTCCTCGGCCTGCCCCTACATATCCATCTCTGTTTCCAACAACAGCCACAGTAGCAAAATTAGGTTTATTGCCTTCCCTCGTCTTTTTTTGAGTTTGCTTAAAAACCCTCTTTTGCCCCCCTCCAAATTTTCCCTTTGATTGTCCTACAAGCAAAAGTTCTTTCTCTAAATTAGGTACTAATATATCTACGATTTCTGGTTCTAAAATCCTGATTCCGTTGTCTAAGATATAGTCTATATCTCTTATCTCTCCGCTTTTTATTTTCTTCCCTATTTCAGTCTTAGGAATCCACGACCCTTTGTCAAATGATTTTGCTTCTATTTTTACTTCTGCTTCTCCAACTTCTTCTACCCCTGAGACATCTAAGGTCTTCGATTCCTCTCCTTCAGTAAACTTCTTTTTAATACCTGGCATCTACTTCTCACCCTGGATTATTTTCTTTCTTGTTTCCTCAAAATACTTTACAATATTAGCAGGATCAATATTGTCTTTTATATATCTTGAAAACAGCTTTTGGTAAAGCTCTTTGTTATTCTTTAGCTTTAAAGAATAATCTGCTATGTGTTTCCCGCTTATTCTATCCTGAGAAGGCATTATATCCTCAGAATAATTAATCTTTATCCCTCCGTCAACAGCGCCTTTCAGGCAGGCAAATATCTTTGATCCCTTTGTTAAACTAGCAAGACCCGTATCAAGTACAGCTTCCTTTATTTTTCCTTTAGCCTTTTTCCCCATTAATAAGCCAGTCAAATAAGCTGCTGGAAGATTAGTCTTGTCTAATTTCCATCCAAATTTATTTAGTTCACTGCTGGTTGCAGACAGCATAACCTTGTCCCCCCCAGGACTATATTCTATTATTTGGCATAATATGTTTTTTAAGGATTGTCTTATTACAAATCTTGGCTTTCCTGAAAGAAGTAATTTAATTCTTCTTCTATAATTTGTTTTTCCTTCTTTCTTTCTTCTAAAAACAACCTTCTGTATTCTTGCTTCTCTTGCTTTCATTTTATTTTTCCTTCTTAATCAAATCGTGCTCTTCTATGAATAGCTTAAGGTGGCTCTTGCTTCTGAAAAAGCCGCCCTTTGCCTTTGAGTATAAATCTTTATAACTTTCCTGCGATATCAACCTGCTTTCCTTCAGATTTTTTAAAAATTTTCTTTGGAGTCTTATAACATTAATCCATCTCCTTTTGCCTGGTAATCTTGCTGTTTTTTTTCCCTTTCTAGAACCAAAGCCTTTCCTCCTTCCTTTTCTTTTTTGCAAGGATATGTATTTGGCTCTAGCTCTAGACACCCCCCTTATCGGTTTTTCTGTTATTGCTTTATCCTTGATTAAAGATTTTATATCCGCCTTAGTTATAGACTCTTTTATATCATCTAATCTGCTTAAATCAAATTTTATTCTCTTTTTTGAACACTTTAATATGTCTGCTGCCAATCTTTTTTGTGTTGTTAATTTCATTTTAATTATGCCTTCTTAATGAGTATTTTGTCTTTTTCCTTTTTTTCTTGCTCCTTTCTTTCTTCTTCGCTTATCTTTTCCGCAAGATTTTCCTTTTTTGCTTCCTCAGATTTCTTTTCTTTTTCTTTAAGCTTCGTGGTTTTCTCCTCAATCTTTTCTTCCTTTGCCTTCTTTTTATTCTGAATCTCATCCTCTATTTCTTTAATGAATTTTTGTGGGTCTTTAATATTTACTATATTTATACTGTCTTTTATAGTCTCTTTTACTAAAATCAGTGTTTTTCTTAAACCGAGTGTTCTGGATATCACGGCTCCTTCACCATTCTTTAATTTCTTAATGTCCTGGATTGAGTTTACAATCACTTCTTTCAAACCTAAAGGATTTAATCCCCTAACCTCTCTTGGAGACCTGTATCCTTTGCTTGGACTCTTTCTATACCCTTTAAGGTTTTGACCCATTTTTGAGTCGTCTCCTCTGGATTTTCTCCAAGAGGTATCAAGTCTAGCTTTTTTGTGCGAGTCCTGCCTGTGGAAACTAGGCTTTCTTTTCTTCATCTTATTTCTTAACTCAAGCAATGATTTATTCATTTTTTACCCTGCGGGATTTTGAGGTTATATATA
>Ga0315289_10013411_pt1 | contig 11483 bp, 6 predicted proteins | sample YL17G11_40_MG_FD_203452 | JGI IMG/M metagenome (GOLD analysis project Ga0315289, IMG submission 203452) | Sediment microbial communities from Yellowstone Lake, YNP, Wyoming, USA - YL17G11_40 | ecosystem: Environmental > Aquatic > Freshwater > Lake > Sediment | place: USA: Wyoming | collected... | reverse complement strand
GATAGAGGTTGGAGAGACCTTTTACATTGGTGTCAAGGTGGGGGTCGTGGGAAGCATTTGCAACAGCGCGCGCGTGCGTGTGTGTGTGGACTTCCGTCCGGTTACGTCCGGTTGACACGTTTTTTTCAAAAAAATCGGGAAGAGGCGGGAGCACTGGCTCCCATCGCACACCCTTTTTCCTTTCGTTTCATGCGTCCCCTCCCCACCCCAGGAGGAGCGACGCGCTCCGCGCCCAGCCCACCGTATCCGATGCGACCATCCGTCCTGTACGCTTTGACGCAGCGGGTCGCCCGTCTGGTATCCTGCGCGGCCGAAAAGGCACAGCCTTCTGCTTCCTCATCGCTCAGTCGGGGCTTGCACCACCCGTCGTCGTCTTCGGCGCGTTCCTCGCCGCCCATCCGCCCCGCTGATGCGGGCTCCTCGCCCTTTTACCCGGCCGCGATGGCATCTCCGCCTGCTCACCTGCCTCGGCGTGGGGGTCGGCCGCCTCCTTTGGGCGCGTCAACCTCGCTGGCGCCCCCCGAAACGAGGAGCGGCGCATCTTCCATCAATTGGGTGCCCCCCGCCGCCGCCCCTCTCCTGGGCGCCCGCCCCTCCAGCCCGCGCCTGCCGGGCGGGATCACCCTGGCGCCTGGTGTGGTGATGCCTGGTGATCTCTTGGAAGGGGTGGATGGGGTGGGCGGGATGGCTGGGCGCCACATCGCGTGCGGAGAAGGAGAGGGAGCAGCGGCGCCGCACGACGTCGAGCAGCCGACGGCCGCCGCGGACGCCGCTCCCTCCTCTCCCCCCTCCGACCACGACCAGAAGCTGTCCCTCTTTTACAACGTGTACGGCAACCCGGCGGGCGCGCCCGGGCGGGACGAGTCCGCCCGGGCGGCCCGGGACGCCCTGGCCCTATTTTACGCTACCTTTGGGCCGCCGCCCGGGGCGGGGCGGCCGCCCTCCCGCAAGGCCGGGGCAGGGAGCGCGGCCGGCGGACCAGCGGTGGTGGCCAAAGCCGCCCCCGCCCCCGCCCCCGCCTCCTCCCGCCGCGCCGACCCGGCCCGCCTCACCTTCCCCTCCCGCCTCCTCCGCGGCGTCGTCCTGGCCCGCCCGAACCGGTTCACCATGACCGTCCGCCTGGACGACACCGGGGAGGTCGTGCTCGCACACTGCCCCGTGACCGGGACGTTGGGCGGCCTGGGCTTGGCCGCCTTTGACGGGGCGGGCGTGCCCTGCCTGGTGTCCCGGGCGGGGGCGTCGTCCGCGGCGGCCGCGGCGGCCATGGCGTCTGCGGCGGCGGGCGCCGGCAAGCAGCCCCGCAACAGGCGCCGGGCGGGGGCGGGCGGGGAGGCGGGCGCCACCGCCAGCGCCAACAGTGCCCGAGGCTACGCCCGCCGCACCCGCCACACCGTGGAAGCCGTCTGCCTGGCGGACCCGGCCTCCGTGGACGCCGCCCCGCGGTCTGCTGCCACCGCCACCCCCTGGGTCGGCATCAACCAGCTGGCCGCCAACCGGTACCTCGAACACTTCATGCGGGCGGGCGCGCTGCCGTCCTTGGTCCCCGACCCGGCGGGGCTGGCCCGGGAGGTCGCCGTCCCGGGCGGGTCCCGCCTGGACTTTGTGTACCAGGGCCGGGACCTGGTGGAGGTGAAGAGCCCGCTGGAGGCGCTGCCCCTCCTGGCCGCGGCGGGCGGCGGGGAGGGGGGCGCGAGCAGCAGCAGCGGCGGCGCCTCGACGACCACCCCGCGCCCCAACCCCGCCTTGGTGGCCGCCCTGGCCGCCCGCCGGTCCGCCCGGGGATCCCTCCTCTCCCGCTACCCGGTCGCCCGGCGGGCGGCCATGTACGAGCGGGCGGCCCGCCACGCGGCGGCGTTGGCGGACCACCTGGCCGCGGCCCGGGACAGGGAGCGGCTGGCCGCGCGCCGGGCGGCCCGTGCGGTGGCTGGGTCGAAGGCCGGGGGTCGGGGTGGAGACGGCGCCGCCGCGTCCACCGCCGCCACCCCGCCGCCTGCCCCCCCGAAAAAAGCCCGGGCCATGCTGGTCCACTGCTTCCAGTTCGATGCGCCCCCCGTGCGGCGGGCCATCCCGGCGCCAAAGGCGGATGCTGGTGATGGTGGCAGTGGCGGTGCCAACGCCGCGTCCAACGACGGCCGGGCCGCCGTCCTGGCGGCCATGCGGTCCGCCGCCGATTCCGGGGTGGAGGTCTGGCAGGTCAACCTGCGCCTGGACCCGGACGGCGTGTCCCTGGGTGACTGCTTCCGCCTGGACCTGTTTGCGGATGAGCGGCGGGCGGCCTCGGCGGCCGCCCGGGCGGCCGCGCGCGGGCGGGCCCACCGGTCGGGCGCTGGTGGGCGGCCGAAGCGGACGGGCCAGCCCGCGCCCGGGCTTCCCACGCTGTCGTATGACGATGAAGAGGAGGAGGAGGAGGCGTCCTGGTCCGAGGAGGAAGGGCGCTGGCAGCCGGCTGCGGCGTCGGGGTGAGAAGATGATGGTGATGAGGGGTGGGAAAGAAATGGGCGTGAGACCACCCACTAGCACGCGTGCGTGCCTCCTCCCATACCGCTTTTGTAACTTAAAATGTAATACTCAGACTGTGGTGACAAAAGAGAGCGTTTCGAACAACGGGCGCACGCACCGAGAGATGACGACCAGGAATGAGAGAGTGGGGCGGGTTGAAAACAAACGCGCATTTCACGCACACAAACGCTCTCACCCCTCTCTCCCTGTGGTGCATGGCCCCCACACACCTGGCTAGCCGACCTGCCCTGCTGGCCGTGTCTGGGTTGAGCGCGTTCCGTGGCCGGCGCGCCCTGACAAAATTGCAACACCGCCGCCCGCCGCCCCCGACCACCCGCTCTCCCACTGCCATGGAAGCAGCGCCCCCCGCCTCCCGCCCCGGCCGGTCCATGGACGACCACGCCGCGACCGGTGCCAAGCTGTTCGCCGCCGCCGCCGACCGCAACAAGGAACCCATCCTGGGCGTCCTGAAAGCCTGGCTGCCGGGCGCGGGTGGGCGGATCCTGGAGGTCGCGTCCGGGACCGGGCAGCACGCTGCCTTCATGGCGGCCGCCCTCGGCCCCGCGTGGGTCTGCTGGCAGCCCACGGACGCCGACCCCACCTGCCTGGGCTCGATCGCCGCGCATGCTGCCGACTGTGAGACCGTGTCCCCGCCCGTCGCCTTGGACGTGGCAGCGGCGGGGCCGGGCGGGTGGCCCCAGGCCCCAGGTGGGTGGGACGCGGTCTTCGCAGCCAACCTCACCCACATCTCGCCCTGGGCCGCGACGGCCGGCCTGCTGGCCGGCGCGGCCGCCACCCTGCGCCCGGGTGGCCGCCTCATCCTTTACGGCCCCTTTGCCGTGGACGGGGCGCCCGCCACGCCCTCCGATGCGGCATTCGATGCGTCCCTACGTTCGACCAATTTGGCCTGGGGATACAGGGACTGGGCGGGGGAGGTCGTCCCTGCCGCGGCGTCCGCGGGGCTGGCCTGGCTGACCACGCTGCCCATGCCCGCCAACAATTTCACGCTCGTCTTTGAGAAGCGGGAGTGAGGTGCATGGGAGAGAGAAAGTGTGTAGAAGGAAGGATGAGCAGAAAACAACTCGCAGAGAAAAAGAATCCCTCGACCTCCGTTCCCTTTTCAATATCATAAAATCTACGCCCCACCCCCCGGCCGCACGCCCGCCTCATACAGCACCCCGCTCTTGGTATCCAGGTAGCGGGCCGCCAGCATGTCCACCCGGGCCAGGCGGACCGTGCCCAGCAGCGCCTCCGGCAGCTCGTCCGCCGCGTTGCCCTGCAAGACGATGGCCAGGTCGACGACAACCGCTTTGGTCGCGCCCATCACCAGGCCGACCACGGTCGCGGCCACGCTGGAAGACGCGACGTCGATGTCCACCTCCAGGTAGCCCGGCCCCCGCCAGTACCGTTGGCGCAGCTTGTGGCCGAGCAGGCAGGGCGTGGAGCCGACCGACTGGCGGACGACCCAGGGGCCGTCCACGACGCGGGGGATGAGCTTGAAGGCGCCGTCCCGGACGGCGTTGGCCTGCGGGGAGTCGCCGCCCGCGAGGAAGCGGGCCAGGGCCAGGTCGAAGGGGGAGGAGGGGCGGGAGTGCGTGCCGTCGGCCTCGTCGTCGGGCGGCGGGTGAGGAGGGGCGGCGGCCGTGGTGGTGGCGGGCGGCACGGTGCCCGACTCAAAGCGGGCGAGCGGGCCGCCCTCCTGCACCTCGCCTCCAGCCCCTGCCCGCGGCGGCGTGGGCGGCGCCCCAAACGCCCGGTCCGCCGCCCAGGCGATGGCGACCGAGTAGGGCCGGGCGCCCGGGATCATGAGGTTGACGACAAAGGTGAAGGGCGAGGGGGAATCCCGGATGGACGGCAGGAAGCGGGCGACGTTGAAGGTCGGCGCGTCCAGTTCCACCAGGTCGACCGACGCGAGCGCGAAGACGGTGTCCCCCGCCTCCACCTTGCGGTGGTCGGTCAGGTAGGCGGGGCCCCGCACCTTGAAGCCGGCCGCGCCGGGGGAGGACCACATGGACGGCGGCATCGTGCCCCCCCACCGAGGGGCGGCGGGGGGTTGGGGCGTGGGGGCTGCCGAGGAGGACGCGGGCGCCTCGCCGGGCCCCGCGCCCGCGCCCGCTCCAGCCGTGCTGCGCCGGAAAATGGAGCGCGAGGTGGCCAGGGCGGCCACCCGGGCGGCTTCCGGGGCGGGGGTGGCGGCGGCCGCGGCGCTCACGGGCGCCTGCCGGGTCCCGGTCCACGCGGACCGGGCGCCCGCCAGGAAGGGGCGGGCCACAAAACGCTCGGCCTCGGCCCGGTGCTTCAGCAGGACCGAGCGCTGGGCGAGCGGGTGGAGGAGCGCGCCCCAGGCGGGGCCGGCCACCGCGCGCAGCGGCGCAAACCAGGACCGGCGCAGGGCGCCGACCACCCCGCCCGCGTCCAGCTTGGCGACGTGGGTGACCAGGGTCTCCCCCGACGCCCGGGTCGGGTCGTACTCGGGCAGCAGGGGCGCAAAAGTGTAGCCCGACGACAGCACCCGCCCGCGCACCGGGGCGCCCCCGCCAAACAGCCCGGGCCAGGGCGGCGGCGGCGCGGCCTCGCCGCCGCCGCGCCCGGTCTCGGCTGCCGCCGCCTCGGCCTCGCCCGGCTCCACCGAGGTGTAGAGCACCACGTACTGCCCGTCATCCTCCCGCCGCCACGCGCGCTTGAGCGTGAGCTCTCGCGGGCACACGAGCGCGCCGCCCAGCCACCCGCTCGGCCGCCACCGCAGGCGCAGATACTGGGTGTGCGCGTCCAGGACGGCCAGCAGGGCGGGCGGCTCCGCCTGGGGCCCCCCGAACGCGGTCGCCCCGCCCTCCGTCTCGCCCTTCAGCAGGGTGGCCACGCACAGGCGGGGCGGCGCCCGGACCACAAAGGATTCGACGAGGACGTCGTCGCCGTCCGCGTCCCGCCCACAGTAGGCGGTCACCCCGTCCTCCGTGTACCAGGGGGCCAGGCCGAGCGGGCTGGGGAGGCATGGTCCGGTGGCGCCGCCGCCGGGCGTGGCGGACGCGGAGCGGGCGGGCAAGGGCAAGGGATAGGAGTGGAGCGTGGAGGAGGAGAGGGAGGCAGCAGCGGCCACGGCCGCGGCGCCCGCCGCGTCCCGGCCGTCTGCGTTTGCGACGGCCGCCGCCGCCGCGGCCCGGGCCAGGCACGCGTCCAGCGTGCGCCCAAAATCGCGGGCAAGGGCCGCGGCGGAGGCAGACCGTTCCAGGGGCGCGAGCGCGGCCGAACCCGCCGCGGCGGGCAGGGCGGGCGGCCCACCACCCTCACCAAGCTCGAGGGGGCCGTCGCCCGCCCCACCGTGCGAGCCGCCCCCGCTGGCGTAGCCAACCCGCCGGGCCACGCCCGCCGCGGCCGTGGCGGCCGCCCGGCGGACGCCCCCGGGCGCCCGCCACCCGGGCGTGGCGGGGCGGGGTGCGTGGCGCGGGGTGGCGGCGCCACCGTCGGCGGCTGGCGGCGGCGCGGCCGCCTCCCCATCATCCTCGCTCGTGCCCTCCAGCCGCTGCTGCTGCTGGGGTTGGTGGTGGTGGTGTTGCTGCTGCTGCTGCTGCCGCCCGCTATCGTTGCCGGCCCCACCGCCCAGGGCCGCCAGGGCTTGGGTGAAGGCGGCATGCCAGGCGCCCGCCTCGCCCGGGTCGTCAAAGGCCAGGGCGGCCGCGGCGTCGCCGCAGGTGAGCGTGAAGCGGAAGAGGTCGCGGTCCTCATAATTGCCGCTCAGGAGCGCCCACAGCGAGTGGTGCTGCCTCGTCCCCAGCACGGACAGCTTGCGGGTGTGGATGGGGGACAGGGAGCAGGCCGGGCTGAGCTTCCATTCCCGGCCGAAGCCGGCGTCGGGGTCGTCCGCGCGGGCGCGGGTGGCGAAGCGGTCGCTGAGAGAGGAGGGTGGGGGGGGGCAGGGGGCGGGTTGAGAGAGAGAGAGGCGACGCGAGCAGCGCACAGAGAGGGAGAGCTTCATGCGCGACAAGGGCTCCGGGCACGCCTTTTTCTTCGCTCGCCTGAGCATCACAACGTGTGGTGCGTTGACTGGTGCACTCCTGGGATGGCGCAAGATCAGATCTCCGCCCCCTCTCCCTTCCCCCGACGGGCACCACTGATGCGAGTCGCAAACCGCCGTCTTCTCTCTCTCCCTCACCTCAGCAGCACCCCGAACCGCCGCTTGACGATGCCGGGGACGACGGTCGACTCCCTGTATAGAAGGCCCTCTGCTAGCGTGGGGCCGCCCTGCGAGGAGCCGCTGGGGCCGCAGTCGCCGTCGCTCATTCCGTGAAGAGACACAAGAGGCGAGAGAGTGAGGGGTTGGGGAGAGGGAGAGCGACTTTTTGCAGTCTTCTCTTCCTTCTCATCTGTGTGTCCCCTCTCCACGGGCGTGTGAGTGACTACACACACACTTCAGCTGCACGCAGCTGACGGTCGCCTACCCGACAACACAAGTCGTGTGCGTGTTCTGTTCTGGCGCGCTGCCTGTCAAAATCGGCTGTTGGTTTTTTCATTCACCGCGCGCCCTCTCCCTCTCCCTGCCTCATGCCCTCACGCCCGCCAGCCCTCGTCCCGGTCGTCGACCTGGCCTCACCCGCCGCCGCCGCCGACCTGGCCACCGCCGCCTCCACCCTGGGATGCGCCTACCTGACCCACCACGGCATTCCGGCCGCCACCCGGGACGCCCTGTTCGGCGCGGCCCGCGCGTTCTTCGCCCAGCCCGCGCCGGAGAAGGCCCTGATCGCCGCGGACTCCAACTTCCGGGGGTACACCCCGCTCGGGGGTGAGAGCCTGGGGCTGGCGGCCAGCGCGGGGGATGGGCCAGGCCAGGCCGGCGGGTCGCCCACAACACGGCCACCGCCACCGCCACCACCACCACCACCGCCACCACCAGCAGCAGCGGCCGGCGGGGGCGACCGCAAGGAGGGCCTTTACTTTGGGCGGGACGCCCCGCCTGGCCACCCGCTCCCCCTCCACGGCCCCAACCAGTGGCCACGCCGCCTGCCCGGCTTCAAGGCCGCGGTCCAGGCCGCCCAGGTCGCCCTGGAAGCCTGTGCCGAACGCCTGGTGCCGCTCCTCGGGGCGGGCTTGGGCAAGGAGGCGGGCGCCGTGTTCGAGCGCGCGTTCCTGACCGACCCACCGCGCGCGATGGCTTTTCTGAGGCCGCTGCACTACCCACCCCTCGCCGCCTCCGCCGCTGGTGCCGCTGGTGCCGCTGCCGGTGCTTCCGGCGCTGCTGACAGCGCTGGCATGGGCACTCCTCCCCCTCCCCCCCTGGGCGCGGGCGAGCACACAGACTACGGCTTCCTCACCCTCCTCCTGGTCGCGGGCGGGGCGCCCGGCCTCGAGGTTGAGCTGCCTGGCGGCGGGTGGGCGGCCGTCCTTCCGCCCGGTCCGGCGCCTGAGCGTCCGAGCTCCCCCGCTGACGACACGGCCTGGCCCCTCTTCTTCAATTGTGGCGACATGCTGCACCGGTGGTCAGGTGGGCGGTACGCGAGCGCGCGCCACCGGGTCCTCGCCACCGCCCCAGGCGCGCCCGCCCGTTTCTCGGCCGCCTTCTTTTACGACCCGCCCGGCGACTGCGTGTGCGCGCCGGTGGAGGGGAAGGGGGGGGTGGACGTGGCCGCTCGTGAGCGGTGGCCGCCTGTGAGGTACCTGGACTATTTGCAGGGCCGATTCGCGGCGACGCACGCGAGCTATGAGGCCGCAACAGGTGCAGGGGATGGTTGCAAAAAGTGAGAAAAGTGTCACACCTAGTAATCGCACTCGCTGCCGCCGCTTTTGTCCACTCCTCTACACGCCAGCGCCATGCGAGGTGGATCAACCTCCCTCCTGCGGTCCTTGACAGGCGGCGCGAGGGCGTGCCTGACCGCTAGCGGACGTGCTAGCCGGACGGCCGCCGGTGGGCGGCCGCATGCGTCTTGGGAGGGCGGGCGGCAGGGGACGGCAGGTGCCGCCACGCCCGGTGGTGGGCCGTCTATCCAGGGAGGAGGAGATGGCACGATGGTTGACGAGTTCAACAGGGTGAGATCAGCAAAAGCAAGGGGCTGGTGCGGCGTGTCGGAAAGCGAGCGAGAGCGAGGAGGACCCCGACCAAAAAAACGAGAAGGGGGGGGGGGGGGCCCCCGCCGCCCGGGGGGGGGGGGGGGGGCCGCCACCCGCGCGCGCGCGCGCCCCCCCCCCACAAAAAAACCCCCACGGGGGGGGGGGCGACCTCGCCCCCCGATTTTTTTTCTCAGTCCCCCCCCCCCTTCCATTTTCCCCTTTCCTCAAAGGACCTCGCCGACCTCCTCGGCACCGCGGACGCCCCACCGCCCCTCCCCTCTGCACCGCCCCCTCCTCCCCCCTCCCCGCTCACCCACATCGACCCCACCACGGGCCGGGCGGCCATGGTGGACGTGGGCGCCAAGCCGTTGACAGTGCGGTCAGCGACCGCGTCTGCGCGCGTCACCCTCTCCCGGGCGGCCTTTGAAGCCTTGGCCGCCGACAGCCTGGCCAAGGGGGACGCCCTGGGCGTGGCCCGCCTGGCCGGCATCTGCGCCGCCAAGCGGACGGCCGACCTCATCCCGCTCTGCCACGCCGTCGCGCTGTCGGCGGTGGCCGTGGGCGCGGTCCTACACCCGGCCTCGGCCTCCGTCACGCTCACCGCCACCGCCTCCACCCCGCCGTCGGCCACGGGCGTGGAGATGGAGGCCCTGACCGCCGTTAGCGTGGCGGCTCTGGCCCTGCACGACATGACGAAGGCGCTGTCGCCGGGCACGGTGATCGGGCCGGTCCGCCTGGAAGGCAAGCGGGGTGGGGCGGGTGGGGAGTGGGTGCGGGAGGGCGAGGGGGTGGGCGCGTGGAGGCGAGGGTAGGGGGCGCGTGGGGTTTGAGATGCGTGGTGTGTGGGGGCGCCCGCGTGGTCAGGGGCGCGCACGTGTGGCGTGCGTGCGCGTCGGGTGTGACCCCACCCCCACGCGCCAGTCCATAGAGAGAAAAAAAAAGGGAGGCTAGGGGGGCTGAGGTGGTTCGTCGTTTGATGCCACAAGCCACATTCATTCCAAGGGGAAGCACACCACGCCTCCACAAAAAATGTCCCGCCCTCCAACCCCGCAACGCGGCGGCCCCGGCCACCCGGCCGCACACACGGCTTCAAGGCCAAGCCTGTCGACCGTCCGGACCACGCCCGCGGTCCACCCCGCCGCCGCCCTGGCGCTGCAGCTCACGCCGCTCAGCGCGCGCAGCCATGGGACCTGGCCGTGCGTGGGCATCCCCTCCAACGCCCTCCCCACCTTCAACGGCACGCCGGGTGTGGGCGTCTTTATCATGGAGGTGAGTGCATTACACTTGCCGATCGCCGGGGCATCAGGTTTGGGTGCACGGGGGTGTGGGGCGGGCGTGGTGTGGGCGTGGGGCGGGAGAGAGAGAAGCACAAACGACGGAAGCACAAACCTCCGTTGTCCAAAACACGCGCACGCCCTGGAACCGGGGCTCCGGGCCCGCGCCCCTGCTCGCCGAGCGATGAAGGGCAAGGCCCAGACGGCAAGATGGGGGTGAGAGGGCGGTGAGGGGGTGCGCGCGCACCGCCCGCGCGGGAGGGGGCGGCGGCTTCCAGAAGAGAAAGCTCGCTCATGGTAGCTCTCCAAGAGCGCGTGCGAGGTGCACTCTCCTGACCCTGACCCTAAGCCGCACACACGCCACACACACCCCTGCCACGCCACCCCCCCCCTCCAACGGCTCGATGCGAGGGGGGGGGCCTGTGTGGAATTTAAGCAGCCAGCGCATCTCACCCCACCCCCCTTTTTGCTCTCACCCCTCTTTTCTCCCTCTCACTTTTTCACTCTCACACCCCTCATTCCCAAGGACGACCTCTCTGCCCCGGCCCGCCTCCCGCCCCCGCCCGGCCCGTCCGCGGCCGCCGCCCTCGCCGCCGCCGCGTCCACGCTGGCCGCTGCCCTGGCCCCACCCACCTCCGCCCTGGAGCGCCGCCTCCGGGCGGACGCGGAGGGCGCCGCGTCGTCCGCCGGCCCCTGCGCCCGCGCGGTCGCGCGCGCGCTGGCCAAGGCCGGGTGGGCCGCCCGCACGCGCGACGCGCTGCCGGCCCCGCCCTCCGTCAAGGGCAAGGCCGTCTTTGAGCACTTGCGCCACGCCTTTGTGGTCGTGCACGTCGGCGGCGGCGGCGGCGGCGGCGGCGGCGCAGGCGCAGCAGAACTGGTCGTCGACGCCGCCTTTGGCGACGCGTTTGCCGTCCGCAACGCGCCGCCGGCCTTTGCCGCCCTGGCCGCCCGCCTCCCCGCCACCTGGGTCGGCCCGGCCCCCCGCCTGGAGGCCCTGGTTGCGGCCCTGGGCGCGGCCCTGGAGGCCTGCTTCGCCGACGCGGGGGTCTCCCTGCCGCCCTGGCGGTCGGCCCGGGCCCTGCTGAGCAAGTGGCGTCCGTCCGCGTGGCTCGACGGGCCGGCGCCCGGCCAGCCCGCCGCCACCGCCGCCCACCACCCATCCACCCCGCCCCTGGCGACCGGCGCCTCCCCGCCTATGTCGCCCGGGCCGTGCGCTCTGGGCTGCTGCGACGCGGCCGCGGCCGTCTCGCCGCCCGGGTCGCCGCTCCCCTGCGCCGCGGCGACGCCGCCCGCCGCGCTGGGCATGTCTGGGCGCTACTCGTGGGCCGCCGTGCCCGCCGCCCCCCCGCCCACCCCCGCCGCCCTGGCTGGCCGGCCGCCCCGCCCGCCGCCCGTGCCCGTGCCCGCCGCGGCGGCCGCGGAGGCGGCGGGCCGGTCCCTGCTCTCCTCCCGCCTGGCCCGGGTGAGCGTAGAGCAGAGGGAGGAGGCGGCTGCCGTCGTCGGCCTGCTCGCGGCGCAGCTGACCGCGCCCGTGCGCCAGGTCAAGATGGTGGGCGCACCTGTGGTGTGATAAAGAGAGGGCCGCCACTGATGCAACGGTCCAACGGAGAGGCGCGCGACTGCGACCGCGCGTTGTGTCCCCATTTTTCGGAGGCTGGATGCCTTCGTCCC
>Ga0315289_10013410_pt1 | contig 11484 bp, 14 predicted proteins | sample YL17G11_40_MG_FD_203452 | JGI IMG/M metagenome (GOLD analysis project Ga0315289, IMG submission 203452) | Sediment microbial communities from Yellowstone Lake, YNP, Wyoming, USA - YL17G11_40 | ecosystem: Environmental > Aquatic > Freshwater > Lake > Sediment | place: USA: Wyoming | collected... | reverse complement strand
TCGTGTTCGTCTTTTAAACCAAAATCCCGCCGATAGGCGGCTACCAGAGCTTCTTTAATTGATTGAATCACCGTTTCCGGCTCAATTCCATGCTCGGAACAAATTTGATTAAGGGCCGAGGTAAATTCAGTTCTTGCTTTTAAAATCGCCATTTTAGTTAAAAAGGTGGGTTTTCCCCACCTCGGTCATCACTCCTAACCTGGAAGAATTTTATCACCGGAGCTCCGGGAAGTCAAATAAAAGAAGCGTTGTGTTCCTCAAATAATCAATCTGTTATATTCATTAACAGGTGGAATTTTAAGGGCGAAGCATTAGGAAGAAAAATGTTTGAGTCTTAAACTAGCAGTCAAGACTTCTTCAGCCCAGATTAGCCTTGCCTTGGTGTCGGACTTTACCTTCGGCCAATCGATAAAGATTCTTCTCTCAACAATCTCCGCTGCCTTTCTATCTTCTCTTTCTAGATTTTGTTTTGCTTTCTCGGCTAAACTAAGAAATTTATCAATCAAGGCATCCCGGGGAGTTCTCTTATCGCAAGCCCACCAGGAAATTCGCCTTAAATCAGAGGCTAAATTTAAAATTGTTTGGTGATTATTCTTCATAACCCTCAAAAAATCTTTTGGTTATCTTAAAAAACTTCCTTCTTTTCAATGGCTCTAAAATCTCCAAGCTGTTATTCTCTTGGGTGGGGCGAATATTAATAACAGCGGTACAGTCAATTTTCTTAGAAACCAGATCTATTCCCCCACCCCAAAGATTTTCTTGATGACTACCATCCTTAAGCAAGAGGTCTTCACCGTCAGTGTGGAGTTGACCTCCGGCGGCCACAATTTCTCGATTAAGATCAATGACAATCTTGGCATAATCATTAAACTCTTCTGCGATTTGAGCAAGTTGCTCTTCGGTTGGCTTCTCTTTGAGAATGACCACAGCCATACGAAGATTATATCATAGCTATTTTCAAAATTTTTCGAAGGGGCTTGCCTCGCCGAAGCTTTAGCAAAGACGGGCAGGGTTTTAAGGATTATTTCAGCTGATTTAAAACCAAATAATCAAAAACAGTCTTTAAGTTCTTTTGAAAATTATCTAAGATTTCGAAATATTTAATATCAAACTTTTTGCATTCTTTCTTTAAGGGGGCGCTTTGGATTTTTAAACATCTTCCCGTGTCCAGGAATAATCCAATCAGCAATTTCCAAGATTTTCTTCCGGCTTTTCAACAAGGCCTTTTTGTTTTTAACGTATCTATCTTCCAATTTAAGTAAAGAACTCTTATCTAACTTCTGTTTTTGACCCGTACTCCACCAAAAAAGATCGCCAGCAATAGCAATAAGGCCTCTATCTGTCGGCACCAGGAGTGAACAATCAGCTAAATCGTGTCCGGAAGTAGAAACAATTTTTAATTTAGTTTCAGGAATAACGCCTTTATGTTTCTTGGCTATATCACCAATATAAATTAATTCGTTGTCTAAAATTTTTGCTTTAGGGAAAATTCCTACCAGCAGGGAATGATCAACATGCCAATGAGTAACTAAAACATAGTCTATATCTTCAGGTTTTAAGTTTTCTTTTTTAAGTTTAGTTAAAAGCAGTTCTCTCTTGTTTCCTGGATCAACAATAATATTGAAACCTTTATCTTGGACCAAGATTACTGTTGGCGCCGCATGCCATGCACAGCCAGGAGATTTCTTGTCATAACCTTCAATTAAAACTTTAACCTTCGCCATATTTTAATTTTACCAAATTCAGGGAAATTTTTCGCAGATGCCCGGGAGGTTGTTCTTATTCTTTGCTAAAGAGGCTTTTAATCCAGTCTATCAGTGAACGCAGCCAGTCGACAAGAGAGGTGGCTTTATCCACTTTCTCCCGGCCTTCTTCCAATTTATCTAAAGTTTCCATATTTTAATTATACAACAAATTTCTCTAGGGGAATTTTAAGGGCTCTTTTTATCTAATTCGGCTTCTATTTGCTCTCTTGAGGGGAAATTACCCTCTCTGACTGCTAAAATTAGCGATTCGGCCGTCTCCATCAGATTGCCTGTCTCTTCTCTTTCTTTTTCGGGGACTTTTTCCAGGATTTCTGCCCGCTTAGTTAGAGCCTCTTCAAAGTTCTTTATTAATGAGTCCACATATTCATTAAAGGCGTCAAAAGCGCTATCCGAAGATGTCTTTCTGCCATCTCGATTCGCAAGTTTATCCTTAATTTCTTTTATCCCTTCTCTCGCTTCTTTTGGCGTCACACGCCTATTCTCTAATTCTCTGGGCGCTTCAATTATTCGGCTCATATTCTACCTCCTCTCAGAATTGAATGTTCTTAATTATAACACGCTGTGAAAAGAAGAAAAATTTTCAGGGGCAGGATTTTAGGGGCGGCTAAACTTCCTCCCATATTTTTTCCAGTTCCCTTTTGGCTTCATTGTAGGATGTCATCCAAAAGTAGAGCCAGGAAGATAGAAAACCTGTCGCCCTCTCGATATCAAAGTCTAAACCTCTTCTTTTCAGATATTTCATTGACTCCTTAATAGCCAGAAGTTCCTCATCAAGCCGAAATTTAGGAAAGAAGACATATCTTATACCGAAATTAATAAGTCCTAGTTTTTTTTGCCTTTCAATATGTTTTCTTTCATGCTCAAGCGTAGCGATAGACCTTGGTTTAGGTTTTTTTGATTTAAGGTCGTTATAAAGTTCTTCAGAAACATAAATTTTTGAGAAAAATGCCTGAGCAGTATAAGAAGAAAGCCAAGGAAGTAAATTCCAAAAATTCGGTTTCCTCTTAATCGTAATTCCCTTGTACTTCACTTGCACAATTTTACCAGATTCGAGGAGCAATTTTTCGCGAACCAGTCAGCTCAGAGAAACCAATTTTATTGCCGAAGAAGGTTATTTACATAATCTATTTCAACTTCTTCCATAAGTTCGAAACCTTTTCTTGGCATCAACCTTTTCAATTTTAATAATTTTCTTGTTTTTATAATATCTTTAAGAAAATCGTCTCTATCTACAAGATAGGCAATTTGCGAATTTTCATATATATCAACAACCTTTATCTCTATTGGTTTAAGATTTAACGAATCTTTCATTTTAATTTTTATGTTAATCCTGAATATTGCATTTACTAAAAATAAATTGTAAGATAATGTTATCAAATGTTAGGTTAAAAATCAGTGAAGAGAAACAATAATCTACTTAAAATTTCAGAGGCTGCGGAGTTGTTGAATGTTCATCCAAATACCCTTCGCCAGTGGGATAAGAAGGGAATTTTAAGAGCTGTTCGCTTTGGCCAACGAGGAGACCGGCGGTATAGAAAAGAGGATATAATGAGGTTGGTTACTAAATCTGCCAGATAAAAATTAAAATGAATATAAAGTGGCTTTGTATAGCCCCTGGCATCCTTCTCTTACTAGCCATTCCAACTGGCTGGCCTTACGACTTCTATATTTTGCTTAGGTGGGCAATCTTTATTTCTTCAATTATTGTTGCTTATGGTTTCAGCAAATCAAAACTTACTGGTTGGACGCTAGCTTTTGGAGCTATCGCCTTTTTATTTAACCCCTTATTCCCTATTTATCTTAATAAATCTAGCTGGGTAGCAATTGATTTAATAACTGCTATCCTTTTCTTTTTAGCAGCTTATTCTAGCAATCATGCAAATAATTGATAGGTTTCTTACTTAGATGTCAGGCAAGAAATGAATAATTTCAAAAAGCTGAATCCAAAAATTGAAGAGCCAAAGACAACACAAAGGTTCTTAAGACGTGAAGACAAAGAATACTTGAACAAAATTGGGAAAATTGGGCTATTATCTTCTATTGTTCCATTTCTTGTTATAGCAAATTCAACAGGGAAAACACTTAATATGGGGGTTAAGGAAAAAAATATTGTAAAAATTAACTCAGACTTAAACTACCAGAACTCATCAGAAAAAAAACAATTTTTGAATTCTTTTGTTAGCTCTCATAAAATTAACTTCTTAAACAACGGCGTTTTGTTAGCGACTCACTATTCTCATAGCTCACATGCCTCTCATGCTTCACATGCCTCTCATGCTTCACATGCCTCTCATGCTTCTGGAGTTATTTACAATCCGCCACCAGCTGTTGCTAATCCCGTACCGTCTTCACCAAGCTTTGTTAACAACAATTATGTTTTAAATAAATCTGGAGATGGATATGATCTTACCGTCAGCTGGGATCAAATAACAAATACAGATAGGTATAGCCTTGCATTAAGTAAAGTTGCAGGGAGTGATCCTGGGCCCGTAGTAGATACTTACTTGACAAATTATACGTTTTTTGATGTTAAGCCAGATGTTTGGTATTTCAACATTAAGGGTGGCAACGCATATGGGTGGAGTAGTGTTTCCCACATTAAAATATCCCTTCCCAAAATAACCCCCACACCAACACTAATTCCCACTGCTACTCCTACCATTCAGTCGATAACACCGACCGCATACAATATCAACAATGATAATAAAAAAAATGACGACAGTGGTTGGCTTGCAATATTGTTAATACCAGGACTGGGAGCTCTTATTTACAGGTTAATAAAAGGAGCTAGCAAAAAGATTAACGTTAAATAGCCATTTGACCAAATCAATTTAGCCTCCCTGTAGTCTAATTTAAGGAATTAAATACATCCTCATGCAAATCACCCATGCCAAATAAACAGTTTAATATTAAAATTAATAGAAAAATTTACGGAGACGAGTTACTTTGGCCTGTAATCGACATCCTTTCTAATGAATACACAATACAGGTAGACAGAGATAAAACTCATTACTTACTTGAAATAACTCCAAAATATCAATTAAAACAAAGCAAGAAAAGTATTAATAATCTTGTGTTTGATCATTTAAATAATCAAAAAATAAGATCACAAATTATTAAGAAATTCAGTCGTATTAGAGAAATGATTGTAGGAAAGGCTTTATTCTCAACAGAGGCATTCGATGATAATTCAAACATTGATTTAGATAATTATTCTCCAGAAGATAACTATATTTTAGATATAAAAGAGGTAGGTAAAACTTACGAGGAGAAAAATGAAAAGTGATAGGCTGAAAAAATTATTTTTTAGTGGCGTATCAAACTTCAACGGGGATTTGATATTAAAGATATCCGTTAATAATTCGGATGTTTCTTTGCGTTCGGGAGAAAATTGTTTAGTGATTTCAAACAAAAATTTTGACACAATTTCAGAAGATAATATTTCAGCATATAAGGCCTTAATAATATTAAATGAGGTTAATGCTAAAGAAGTTAAAGGGAACAATAAAATTGTTTTTTTGAATGAAAATCCCGTTTTTAATGACGGTGACATTGTAGAAATAATTTGTTGCGATAAAAAAGCCAAAGTAGTGGTTCTTTACAGGCCGGACTCCGATGACAACACGCTAGTAATGACTAGTGCCTGCAACAATAAATGCATTATGTGTCCCGAACCGATAGTTAGAGAATCGAGCGTGAATTTTAATTTAAATATGATTAGTAAATTGATTAGTCTAATCGATAAGAAAACATTAAACTTGGGAATAACTGGGGGTGAGCCTACATTGATTAAGCAAGACCTGGTCAAAATCTTATCGCTTTGTAGAAAGCGTCTTCCCAATACTCAACTCTCATTAATAACAAATGGAAGAATGTTTTCTTATAAGTCATTCGTAGATGCGGTCAAAAATGTAAATAACAAGAGATTATTATTTTGTATACCATTAAACTCTCATGACGAAAAAATTCATGATGAAATAACTGAAGTTAAAGGCTCATTTTTAGAAACGTGTAACGGAATAAAAAATCTTCTTTCCGAATCTCAACTTGTAGAGTTAAGAATTGTTATTCAAAAGAAAAACTATAGAGATCTAGAAAAAATTGCTAATTTCATAATTAACAATTTTTTTGGAGTTTATAGAGTGGTGTTTATAGGGATGGAAGTTTCTGGAATGGCGAGGTTTAATATCAAAAACGTTTGGGTAAAATATGATGAAGTAAAAGCATCGCTAGAGAAAGCTTTAATTTTGTTACTTGACTCTGGGGTAAAAACTAATGTTTTTAACATTCCTTTGTGCAAAATTTCTTTACCCTTTAGAAGACTTGTGGCAAACAGTATATCTGACTATAAGATACGATTTTTGAGTGATTGCGAAAATTGCTCCGAGAAAAAATTATGCGGAGGGTGTTTCGTTTCCACAATAGACTTGATTAAAAAAGAAGGTGTCAAGCCGATAAATGAAACTACTTCCATTTGATTTTAAAATAATTGATAATAAATTTTTACTTATCAATGATTCTGGTGAATTTATCTTTTTGAATGAAAGTAATTTTCAGAATCTAATTGGCTACAAAAAGCTTAACCAGAATCTTAAAAATAAGTTTTGGTTTGACCCGAAAGACAACTTACATCCTTTAATTAGGAAATATCAACGATCGAAGATTTACTTAAATCGGGGAACAACTCTTTTCATTTTAGTGCTAACTAACAGGTGTAACCTTAATTGTGTTTACTGCCAGGCAAATAAAAAAATTAGTTCAAGTAGCTATTATGATATGTCCATGGGAACAGCTAAAAGTGCGGTTGATTTTATCTTCCAATCTCCCTCAAAGAATGTGGTTATTGAATTCCAGGGGGGTGAGCCGTTGATAAACTTTGAGGTGCTGAAGTTTATTGTTAAATACGTAAGAGAATATCAGAAGTTATTTGATAAAACAATTGAAATGAATTTGGTTTCGAACTTAGTTTCTTTAGATGAAAAAAAACTACAGTTTCTTATTCAAAACAAAGTGAATATATGCACATCATTAGATGGTAATAAAGTTGTTCATGACTATAACAGGCCAGGATTAAGCGGTGGGAGTTATGAGTGTTTAATCAATAAATTAAAATTAATAAACAAAGTAAGTTACTCTCTAAGATTGAAAACGAAAATCAATGCCATACAAACAACCACAAGAATTAGTTTTAACTTCTTCAAAGAAATTATAGACACCTATGTTTCACTTGGTTTTAACTCAATTTTTCTTAGACCAATAAATCCTTTCGGAAAAGCAATTGTAAATAAAGAAAAAATAGGGTACTCCCCTTATGAGTATTTAGATTTCTATAATAGGTCATTAAAATATATATTAGATTTGAACAAAAGCGGTCATCCTTTTATTGAAAATACTGCTAGAATATTTTTAAAAAAAATTATGAGAGCAGATGATGGCAGTTACGTTGACCTAAGGTCTCCCTGCGGAGCGACGATCGGGCAATTAGCAATCAATTATGATGGCTGTTTATATACATGTGATGAAGGAAGAATTTTATCAGAAATGGGAGATAGAACTTTTAAAATAGGAGCTGTTGAAACCTCAACTTACGAAGATACGATCAAAAATTTGGTAACCAAAACAGCATGCCTTGCATCATGCTCCGAATGTTCCCAAAGATGTTATCAGTGTGTTTATAGACCGTATTGTGGTACTTGTCCCGTGATTAATTATGTAACCGAAAAAGATATTTTTAAAAACAGTAGTTATAGGTGTATTATCAACGAGGGCATCTTGGATACCATATTTAAAACAATAAAAAACAAAGAAGTCAATACAATTTTTAATCGTTGGGTTGAGGGGTAACGAAGATACGGTATTAACTATCTGGCAAGGAGATGATAAGATTTTTTTCAGACTTTTTCTTGTTCATATTTTTGAGCAATCTTTTAAACGTGCTTAATTTTACCCCTCCGACATGCTCATACTTCCAGATTTTTTAGGGCTTCCTTTTGTTTCCTGGACAATTTTTCCGGAATTTTGATTTGGAGGCGCACATATTGGTCGCCCCGGCCAAAACCACGAAGGTGTTTAATCCCTCGTCCCCGGAGACGAACCATGGTCCCCGGTTGGGTACCGGGTCTTATTTTTAACTTAACCTCACCGTCAATCGTCGGCACTTCGATGGTGCCGCCCAAAATCGCCATCGTTAGGGAAATCTCGTAATTGATAAAAACGTCTACCCCGTCTCTCTGAAAAGTTTTATCGGGCCGAACGTCAATGGTGACGTCAAAATCTTGAAAGCGGATTCTTGACCCGTCATCAACTCCCGCGGGAACTTTAATCGTTCTTCTTTTGCCATCAATCGCCACCGTTTTCTCACCACCATTGGCTGCTTCCATAAAAGAAAGGGATAAACCGTAACGGGGCTTGGTCTCTCGCCGACCAAAAGGAGAACCCCCGCCGAAAAATTGTTCAAAAATCTCAAAAGGGTCGGAAAAACCGCCTAAATCGAATTCCACCCCCGGACCGCCACCATAGGTGGTATAAGTGTAACTAAAAGGTCCTTTTTGATAAGTCCGGGTACCACCGCCCCCAAACGGTCCTCCGGCAAAACCCCCTGGCTCCGCCCCGCCGTACCGCGGGTCAAAAGCGGCGTGACCAAACTGGTCATAGGTCTCTTTTTTCTTGGGGTTGGACAAAACCTCATAGGCCTCGTTGACTTCTTTAAACTTCTCGTTGGCCCCAGTCGTTTTATTTCGGTCTGGATGACACTCTAAAGCTTTCTTCCGATAAGCCTTTTTGATCTCGTCTTTCGAGGCGTTCTTGGAAACCCCAAGAATGTCGTAGTAATCTCTTTTCGTCGGCATAATATGATTTTAGCAAAAATGAAGCCGCATTAAACGCGGCTTTTTATTTCAATAGCAAAGACAACCCCCTCTCCTTACTCAACCACTTCCCCTTCTTCAACCCCTTCGACAGGCTCAGGGCCTTTGGCCTTCTCTTCGCCCTTTTTCTTGCCTTTTTTCTTTTTTTCCTCTTCGGGCGGTGCTTGTTGGGCTGGTTGTCCACCAGGGGCGGCTTGATACAGGGCCGCGCCGACTTTCTGGAGTTCGTCAGAGAGTTTCTGTGAGGCCTCTTCTAATTGTTCTTTAGTTGTCTCCTCTTTACCAAGAAGCTCCTTGACATTCTTAATCTCCGTTTCGACTTTTTCTTTGTCTTCCTTACCGACTTTATCGCCAGCGTCTTTGAGGGTTTTTTCGGCGGTGAAGACCAAGGTATCGGCCTTGTTTTTGGCTTCAACCGCTTCTTTTTTCTTCTGGTCTTCGGCGGCGTGTTTTTCCGCTTCGGCCTGGGCCGTCTTCACTTCCTCGTCAGAAAGACCAACCGCGCCTTTGATGGTAATTGATTGCTCTTTATTGGTGGCTTTATCCACCGCCTTGACGTTGAGGATGCCGTTGGCATCGATGTCAAAAGCAACCTCAATCTGGGGCACGCCCCGGGGTGCTGGGGGAATACCGTCAAGAATAAACCGACCAAGAGATTTGTTATCGGCCGCCATCGGTCGCTCCCCTTGGAGAACGTTAATCTCCACCTGGGTTTGGTTGTCGGCCGCGGTTGAGAAAATCTGCGACTTAGACGTCGGGATAGTGGCGTTTCTCTCGATTAAGGGTGTTCGGACAGCCCCCAGGGTTTCAATTCCCAAGGTTAGAGGAGTGACGTCTAAAAGAAGAACATCCTTGACTTCTCCACCGAGAACCCCACCCTGAATGGCGGCGCCAACGGCGACCACTTCGTCAGGGTTAACCGATTTATTCGGCTCTTTACCAAACAAATTCTTGACCGTCTCGTAAACCTTGGGCATCCGGGTCATGCCGCCAACGAGAATGACTTCATCAATGTCCGAAGGCTTCATCTTGGCGTCTTTCAGACATTGTTCGACCGGACCGACGGTTTTCTCAATTAAATCATCAACTAATTTCTCCAGTTGCGCTCGGGTAAGTTTCATATTGAGGTGTAAGGGTTGGTCCCCCTTGCCTTGGGTAATATAGGGCTGGTTAATCTCGGTTTCCTGGGCAGAAGAAAGTTCAATCTTGGCCTTTTCGGCCGCATCTCGAATTCTCTGGAGTGCCTGTTTGTCCGCTCTTAAATCCACCCCGTGCTCTTTTTTAAACTCGTCCGCAATCCAATCAACGACTCTTTCATCAAAATCATCTCCACCCAGATAGGTATTGCCGTTGGTGGCCTTGACTTCAAAAACGCCGTCGCCGATTTCAAGGATAGAAATATCAAAAGTCCCCCCACCCAAGTCGTAAACGGCAATCGTCTCGCCGCCCTTTTTCTCCAAACCATAAGCCAGCGAGGCGGCGGTCGGTTCGTTAATAATTCTTTCTACCTTTAAGCCGGCAATCTCGCCCGCTTGCTTGGTCGCCTGGCGTTGGGAATCATCAAAGTAGGCGGGCACGGTAATGACGGCCCGGTCAATTTTCTCGCCTAAAAAGGCCTCGGCATCGGTCTTACACTTGGTAAGAATCTTGGCGGAAATCTCCTGAGGCGTATATTCTTTCCCGCCGGCCTCAACCACGGCCATGCCGTCTTTACCCGACTTAATCTTATAGCCGACCATTTTCTGACTCTTTTTCACCTCGGCATCAGTAAACCTTCTTCCCATTAGCCGCTTCACCGAGTAAATCGTGTTTTCGGGGTTAAGAATTATCTGTCTCTTGGCGACTTCACCGACGAGATTTTTAATTGGTTCCACGACTGAGGGAATAATATTTCTGCCCTCGGCTGAGGGAATCACTTTCGGCTTGCCCGCCTCCATCACGGCGACGGCGGAGTTAGTCGTGCCTAAATCAATCCCAATAATTTTACTCATTGATTATCCTCCTTTACCGACTTTTACTTTCGCCGGTCTTAAAACTTTACCGGCTAATTGATAACCTTTTTGACAAACTTCGACCACGATATTTTTCGGACCTTTGGTAATCTCAAGGCAATCCATCAGTTGGGGGTCAAACTTTTCCTTTAAGGCCTTTATCTCTTCGACGGCTTCCGTCTCTAAAACATTTCGAAACTGACTGACGGCGATGGTTAAACCTTTATCTTTCAGGTGCTGCTCGGCTCGCTCCAAGTCATCGAGAACGGCCAGTAATTTGTCAATCAGGGAAGCATTGGCGAATTTAACAAAATCGGTTTTGCCTTCATCAATCCTTCTCTCCAAATTCTGATAGTCGGCGACTGCTCGCTTCCATTTATCTTCCAGATCGACGAGCCGCTCCTCGAGTTGAACCACTCTTTTGTCTTTCTTCTTCGTCGCCATTTAAAGGTTCTTGACTAACTCTTCCATTAGTTGACCAAAATATTTAACCGTCGGGATGACCGAGGAATAATTGAGTCGGCTCGGCCCAATCACTCCCAAGGAACCGCTGTATTTCGGTCCGCCTTCAAAATTAACAAAAACCATCCCACAAGGTTCAAGATAATCATAACCCAGTTCGTCGCCTAACAAAAGGTGGATTGGCTCATCACCAAAGGCCCGGGCAAATAAAGACTGAATTCTGTTGGCCTCATCCAGCATCGCCAGAACCGACCGAGTGACATCAATGTCATAAAACTCGGGCATGTCGAGGATGTTGGCAGAGCCGGCGTGATAAACATCGCCTTCTTTGGTCGCCGCCACCGCCAGCGCTCGGGTCCTTTCGGCTAAGGCCCGAGTCGCTTCCCGCATTAACTTATC
>Ga0315289_10013409_pt1 | contig 11484 bp, 15 predicted proteins | sample YL17G11_40_MG_FD_203452 | JGI IMG/M metagenome (GOLD analysis project Ga0315289, IMG submission 203452) | Sediment microbial communities from Yellowstone Lake, YNP, Wyoming, USA - YL17G11_40 | ecosystem: Environmental > Aquatic > Freshwater > Lake > Sediment | place: USA: Wyoming | collected... | reverse complement strand
GCGACAAATTCTCCAACAGATTGGAGATGCTGGCGCGCTATTGGCGTGAAAGAATCGTTGAGATACCTACAGGGGAGCTAGCTTAATCGCCCGGCCTCAACCGCGTCGCAGCTCGCCGTAGAGCCTTGGCACGGCACCACAACGCTCACAGTCCGTCTCTTTCATGAGCGGCAAGAAACAGAAATGTTACAGAGCCTTACCAAGACAACGCTAGAATCAGACGTGCAAGGTTCTCCGCCTGGCTAGTGCGAAGGCTTGAGGAGAGTCTTCAAAGCCTTAGCTGCTTGGCTTGCTATGTTCGCCTGTGCGGATACAGGATGGTCGCTGTCCGCCATTCTGTTCTCTGAGGAAATCATGAGCTATCCGTATTGGCTCCGCTTGACTGTCGTGTTAGTATTCTTTGAGTCATGCGTCGCCACGATAACAATCGGAGCGATGGCATGTCACTACACCATTCCAACCGAGACGCATGGCTGATGGTCGAGCAACGCACCACTCGCTAAGTTGACGGAGCACCACGGAAAAAACGTCCTCCAATTTTCTGGAGAGTTTTGGAACCCTCCAGTTTTTTGGACTATGCTGTGTACCGCGAGTCGGCCTTTGGTGGCGCCTGGTTAGCAGGCGGGGTAGGGAGGGGCGGCAGCGGTGGGGGAATGCCAATCGTCTTTGAGATCAAGATTGCTTCCGCTATCGCCGTGCTCGAAATGGCTTGAAGGATTTGGGCTGGAGGGGCTTTCTTCTCTTTCTGTTCCTGGAGGATCCTCTGCAGCTCATCCTTCTCGCCCTGGATCCTCGCACGACCCTTGATGCTGATCTGCGCGATGGCGGGCGTGAAATTCACAGTGAATACGAACGGCGACCGTAGGCTCCCGTCGCTCTGCTCTTCGATCCCGAGCACGTTGATGTTAACCGCTATCTGGATTTGAGCCGGCAAGTCCTTCTCGACTTCCCACAGACGCTCGCCCGTCATGTTCGTCACGAATACGTTGACCTTCACCAAGCAAACCTCAACCCACTACCCACTCCTTCACACCTCTTTAACCTTGTCAAACCACGCCAACCAGACCGCATTACCTTGACAAGAAGCCGCGAGTCACGATTTTATGTGTCCGTTCCAATCTCCTTTCCATATTCCATTCCACTTTGGAACGGAAAGTCAAATCAGGACAAGATGATCAAGATGCTGGAAGTTTTGGCAAATTACGTCGCGACGAGAAAAAGAGGAAAGAACGGGAAAACGTACGAATCGCCGCGGATCTACCTTCCGACGAAGCTTACCTGTGATTCGTGTTTCCCGATGTCTGGAAGGCTGGTTAGGGTGAGGGTAAGGGTAGAGGGAAAGCGCCTACTTGTAGAGAGGGCTTCGAAGAAGGACCTCGAGAGATTCGGCGAGTTGCCTGCCAAACGCGCGAAACGCAAGAGACGTAGGAAGAGCCGATAGCGCGGGTTAAGTGTGGGAGAGCCGAGCACGCCTAGAACGGCGAGCCCGTTCCAGGTAGCCTTCGCGGTCGATCTCCCCTGCCCTAATGCGTGTGGAGGAAATCGGCTCGAAGTCCTCGGCCACGACCATTCCGATGGATACTACGGACAGCGGCTTGAGCCCACGCCTTCTCCGTATCGTGTTGATCTTGTCGGCCATCTTCTTCGTCATACGGCTGACCACCAAGGCGCGGATTGTCGAATCGTTGATGGTTGGACCGTAGGGGTCATCCAAAGGGATTATCTTCGCTCTATCAAGCAGCCGTTCCTTCTTCAGAAAAGAGACCAGTTCCCGTTTCCTTCTCGGGTACGGATCCACCCGATGATTTTTGACGAGACGCCTGGCGAAGCCGTTCCTGCTGAGCCCGATCAGGACTCGATCACCTGCCCGGAACGCGGTTCTGAGAAGGATCTTGTGTCCCCTGTGAAGCGCATCGAAAGTCCCGCCGATCGCGACTTCGTTGAAGGGCCGACTTCTTGCCGTCATAGCAAACGAGCTCCTGCAAAGTCCAAGGAAGATAGAAACGCCTGTGCCTTGGGGAAGCGCCTCTTGACAGCCAGTAGGATACGCCTTGCCACATCCTCATCTGCAATCGCATGGACCGCTTGGCCTAGCATGTTCTGAGTTGCGCCGATGGCTCCAGCGGTCTCCATCAGCTCTATGAGTCGAGCGGTCTGAGGAGACATCAGGCCCAATCCGTATGCAAATTTCTTTGAAGCTCTCATGAAATTCTCCGGCCGGAGATCGGTTACGATGGATCGAAACGTCTCCCTGCCCAAAGCATTGACTTTCCTCCTGAGATCCTCGGATCGGAGAGCCTTCTTCGTCGATATCGGGCCCAAGCAAGCCGAGACGACCTTCAGTCTCTGTGAGGTCGGTAGTCTGTCAATCACAGCAATGCCGGGGCCTCCACTCTTTCTCGTGAGGATGAAACCACCGGTAAGGATTGGCCCGACAGTTCCCAGCCCAGTTCCGTTCGCGATCTCGGCTCCGTGCACTACTCGTCCAACCTCGTTCACGGACAAGCCCAGATCAGCGGCCTCGGAAAAGGCAAGGGCTGCCGATAGTGAACCTGCTGCGCTCGCCCCGTAGCCCGCCCCGATGGGAACGTCTACATCGTGCTCGATCATGACCTCGTATTTCTCACCGGAGATCTGGAGGAGCCTCGCAACTGCCGCAATCGTGGTCCTCGCATGGCTGGCGGCTCGGTTGTTGATCCGGACAGAAATCCGCGATCTGTCGGCGCGCTTCAAGCGCACGTGGGTCAGCACGCCTCTGGATATCACGAAGCCGCCTCCTCTCGCGCCAGCATATGAAAGATCCTTGAAAGGGCGTCCATCAGGGCGTCTGTCGACAATCTCGAAGAAACTGCTGATCCCAGCCGGTGAGAATGCGGATGTCTCACGCATTTCTGTTCTGGCTCATCTTTGGTTGCTCGATCCTGAGGCTCGGCAGTGTGGCGCGAACCGCTTTCACAATCGGTGGTGTGAGTGCTAGCAGGAACGGGATCTCGGACATGTAGGTCCAGAGCGTCGTTCCGTAGGCGAAGACGAGCGGCAACGGGCTAGAACCTAATCCGAGCACCTGCGGCATCACGAAGAAGGAGCTGTAGACAACTATCCCGAATCCGATTATGAGACTCCCGACTGCAAGGCCGATTGAGGATGCGGCTTGGACTTCGGCCCAAGAGGAACGCGCCAGGTAAGGCACGGCGACGAGCACAACCACAACAGCACCTATCCCAACAGTGGTCCACAACGCCGATCCCGAAAAGGCATACACTCCGTAAACCAGAAGGATGACTGGAGCGGCCACGCCCGCGCCGATGTTCGCGAACCTTCGAGCGCTTTTCAATTGTCTGCGGGAGAGATACCCTACGAGGGCAAACATGACAAGATTCGATGGCACTCCAACGAGGAGACTGAGAAGTGCGTCATGGTGGCCGTAGACCACGTCAGCGATGAATATTCCGACGGCCGCGCCTACTCCTCCGACCCAAGGACCGAAGAGAACTGCGAACGCGCCTGGGACGAAGACCTGCGGCCAGAACCTTACTCCGAAGAGCGTGATTGGAATCAGGGTCCATAATGCACCCGTGGCGGCGTAGAGCGCCGCGTTGAGGGAAGCCATGGCCACCTGCAGAGCGCTTTGCCTCATACGAAATCGTGAGATGCCTGAGGTGGAGAGGCCTTAACACTTCCCTAGAGATACTGGGCATGCCTCCAAAGTCTATATAGATTCCCAGGACCGTCCTTTAGGCCTCAGATCAATCCGCTCTTGGCGTGGAAACGCTGAGCGCTCGAACCAAGATCAAAGTCTCTAGGCAAGTGCCGCCATGATACGCAACGTAGCTTTCAGCGCGACAGAGCCTTGATCAGCGCATCGATGCACCGCAGAGTGTGGGACACCCCTTTCGATGTGTGGGACACCTCACGCGCATGGTCCAACAGGCCTCTTTGCCTCTGAGCCATTGATTCCGTGGATGGTTCCGGCGGGGTTACTGCTAGTTGGTGGCGCCATTGGGTTATGGGGCAGATTCCTGATACGGTAAACAAATCCGACATTTCGCGAATGACCCATGCACCGTCGCCTTACGGATACAAACTGCTCTTCTGCGAACGGTGCCGCAAGGAAACGATCGAGGCCTACCTCAGTCGGGAGGTCAACTTGCTCGCCGGCGGTAACTCCAGAACTTCCTGTCAGTAAGTGGTTCGTTCTGTTCTGCCGCCCTGTTCCATCTATCTTAAGTTTGAGAGTGTGCACGATACCTAGTTCCGAAGGGTCATGGATATTCGAATAGTGCGCTTGTCTGTCACCATGACTAGAGACCCGAGTATCCGTACCTATCTGCTCCACGAAGAGAATGTCAGAGACGCGCTCCTGTACGTAGGTATCGGGCCAGAAAGAGTCGCTCGCGCGATAGAGAATTTCCGGTTTGTGGATCCGATGTTTCTTGGGGCTTTCCTTCAGGTGCTCTACGATGAGAATTATCTTTATTCTTTTCTTGCGGAACTTGTCCGCATGGGAATGACTCCCGATTACGACGACGAGTTCCACAATCACCTTACACCGCTAGGAATTGCCTACGATTCAGGTGAGATTCGCCAAATCAGCGCTCACGGGCAGGCAGAACTAGAGCTGCAAAGCGAGCTTAAGCAACTCCTGCAGAAGGCTGATAAGCGCTTTCCAGACATGCTCGACGGAGCATGGCAAGCCTTCTACTCGGACAGCAAGGACAAGTATCGGCAAGCGTTAGTCTCATGCCGAGAGCTACTTGACGACGTACTTGAGGCCCTAGGAGACGGCGAGACAATCAAAGAAGCCGAGGAAAACGCAGAGAAACCAGCAGGCAAGAGGAAGATGTGGGTTCGGAAGATCCTCGGGTCTGGCCGAGAATCCGAAATCGTGACATCAAGTGCAGAGCTAATCTCATCACTCTACGGAATGGAATCTTCGATTCACGATGAACCTGAACGCTCACGAGCGTTGTTCGCGCTGACGGAAACAGAACACATTCTGTACTTCCTGCTGACTCACCGCCTCGACAAGAAGAAGCAAAGGTAGCACCCGAGTCGTTGTGGTAGCTCCAAGTTAACTTTGGCTCGCTCTGTCTCTCCCCCTGATCGCCTTCACCCCATCCGCTTGTATTGTCCACCTGACTCGCGTTCGTATTCTGGGAAGCTCTGATGGGAAGAACCATACCGTCTTGGCGTATCATCGTCGAACAAGAAATCGTGGCGATGAGCAGGTTCAAGCAGTTCCTTCGACCGGACGAACGAGCGGTCTTCGATGATCTCCTCAGTCAATGTAAGCTCTACGCCGCGGAGGCTGGAGTCCTCGCCTCACCTGTCAAGGAAGTGCCGTTGCTTCTGGCGATGATCTTTGCGCAGCACAAGAAACTCACAGAACTCGAAAGACGCCTCAAGGGAGCCCTGAAGTGATACAGCGAATCGCCGCTAGTTTCGTTTGGGTCTCTCTTTGTGGTATTGGGTTTCCCTTAGCGCATATGAACGGTACGTGCGGCATAGGTGGGCTATGACATCTCTCAGTTCGGATTCGCCGGATCAGATGGAGGTCATGATTCCCCGCTGGGTCTACAATAGAATCGTCACACTACTGGTTGCCGTGCAGAGCGGCGCAGATCCTGAAGACTACATAGTCGCTGTCCTGGAAGGCCACGTCAGGAGACTCAACCTATGAACGGCGACCACAGTAGGACACTCACTCGTCTAGCAACGGCCTTCATTCTCCCTCAGCTGCAGAGGGAAGGTGTCCGATTGGATTGAGAGGTTAAGGTTTTTACGGACACGGACCCTCTCAAGTGCCAGTAGCCCGGTGGTGTAGCGGTCAAGCATAGCAATGGCGCCAGACCAGTAGGGCCACTAGATGGCTCTGGATCCCGCTCGAAGGAGAAGAAACCTGCCGACGGGAGACACCAAGCCCGAATTCGAATCTCCCCCGGGCTACCAACAACCATCGTTGATGCCTCGCCGTTGATTGCAGAGCGCCTGCATGATCGTGTCGGATTGAACTTCAGCCCTCATGACAGGTGGACGATAGCAGGTTACGTGAATTATGCGAGAGATGTCAAGAAGAATCGTTCAAGAGCGACTTGATGGTTGACACGAACCAATTCGCTAGGACGGTGCTAGGCTACTCTCGCGAGCGGAGTCTTCAACGAGAGTGACTATTCTACCAATCTCCTCGAGAGGCACGCCCGTCTCGATCGACAACTCCACGTGCTTGTCCTCGAAGGGAATAATCAGCATGTATGCCTTCTCGTGTCGTATTAGCGCGAATCTTGGTCTCCCAATAGACTCGGCCCATGCATGCATGATGCCATCCAACACCGCCACCTGGAGATCGATGCGTTGGGCAGCCTCAGGAGTCGACTCCAATGACTGAACACCAGGTCGCATCCCTCCCGCCAGGATATTGCAGCGGCTATCCGTCACCGTAGCATATCTGATTCGCTTGTCAGCAGAGAACACTCGGGCACATAGCTCATAGTAGTCCATATTCAGTCAGCCCGGTTCCGCACATTGTGGCTCCACTACAAATTAAGACAATGCTCGTGACATCTCGAACCGTCACTATAGCGTCCTCCTTCCAATGCTTACGGGTTGAAACTCAAGTTCTCTCGCAATTCTAAGTGGCTAAGATATCGGCCAGTCTGTACAATTGATCATCTATCGGTTTACTGGCGTTGGAAGCGTATTGGAGGTCGACTGGAACCACGCGGCCTCCCTGGATTCCGGTCATGTCTTTTCTTCTTCCCTCAAGTATGAATTCAACGCTTGCGGCACCCATCTTACAGGCGAGAAGCCGACTATGGGCAGTTGGGTGACCGCCTCTTTGTATGTGGCCTAGCCTTGTGAGTCTAACGTCGAATCCAGTTTTCGCCTTTATTGTATCAGCTATCTCCATGCAGTTGCCCGCCCCTTCGGCCATGACTACGATTCCGGATTTCTTGCCGCTGTGGTGAGATCCTTCCAGTCTACGGCATATCTCCTCTATGTCCCACGCCATCTCTGGTACGAGTATCACCTCCGCCCCAACTTCTATGCCAACTTCCAGAGCTAGGAAACCTCGATTCCGCCCCATCACCTCAACCACGAAAACTCTCTCATGCGAGGTAGCAGTATCTCTTATCCTGTCAATGGCCTCTAGAGCAGTGTTCACGGCCGTGTCAAAACCTATCGTGGTATCGGTTCCGGCTAAGTCATTGTCGATGGTCGCGGGTATTCCGATAACTGGGATTTCGCTTGCTTCATGAAGTCTGCAGGCCGCTTGGAAAGAGCCGTTGCCCCCTATGACCACCATAGCATGCACGGCATTCTCTTTCAGGACTTCAGTCGCTTTCGAAATTCCCTCGCTGGTCTTCATCTCTTCAGATCTGGATGTCTTGAGAATAGTCCCGCCCTGATGCATTATGCCGCCTACTCCTCTTGCGTCCAGAGGCCTATGCTCATTGGCCAGAAGCCCTGCATAGCCTCTCTCGAAACCGATGACTCTCAGCTTCCTCGCGATCGCTGTTCTGGCGACAGCTCTTATCGCGGCATTCATTCCCGGGGCATCACCACCGGTGGTAGCGACCGCAATCAGTTTCGTGACCATCCTGGTTGACTCCCCCCTGAATCCTGCCTCAAGCGTTTCCTTGGTCACCTTAGACAACAAATCCGATTATCGAGCGTCCCCTAGAGTGGATATCTTGTTGTTCGTTTTCCCGTCGAAAAGGGATAGGAGGTCTGAGACATCGGCCGTTGCGACACCAACTGTCCTGTCATCTGCTCCGTAGTAGACGAAGAGTTTTCCGTCCAACTGTACTGCTCCGCAGCAGAAGACGATGCTTCTCTCGTAGTCTTCTCTGGGTTCAAAGATCGGTCGTCTGAGCTTGTGCAACTTCTCTGGGTTGTTTCTGTCGATGAGTGCTAGCCCCAGTCTGTATGTGAAGCTTTCATCGACTCCGTGATATACGAACAACCATCCTTTCCTGGTCTCGATCGGGGGTGCTCCAGAACCTATCTTCTTGTACTCCCATTTCTCCTGTGGCGACACAACTATCTTGTGGCAGCTCTTTGACCAGTCATCCAGACTGTTTGAATACGAGACCCAAATGTGCGGCGGAATACGATGGTATATCGCATATTTCCCATCGAATTTCTTCGGGAACAGCACGCAGTTCTTGCTATCAACTTGAGGGATGGGAAAAACCCGTTTTCCCCAATTCCATTTATAGCCAAGAAATCGGCTGACTGGAATCGAGGTTATCCCAACCTGGGCCAATCTCATCTTGCCACCTAGTTCGTGCCATCTCTGAACTCTGCCAAACGCAGTATAGCACATGTAGAATCTATCATCGATCTTCGTTATTCGAGGGTCCTCGCAGCCAAACGTCTCGAAATGGTGTAGTGGTGAGAAGATCGGCGAGTCATGCCGGTAGTCGATATGGTAGCCGTCAGAGCTAACGGCGTAGCCAAGTCTGGATACGTTGTCATCACCTTGCGCTCTGTAGACGATGTGCACTTTGCCCTTCTCGTATGCGACAGCGCAATTGAATACTCTGACTGATTCCCAAGGATGTTCCTTTACGGGTCCAAGAATCGGATTCTCTGCGTATCTCTCTAGCATGGTATCCATTGTTCAACAGGCCTCGGTATCTGTTCACGTTCCTTACGATTCGACCTAGCAGCTTCGGCAAAGATTTCGGCGTAGTCTTTTGCCGTTTCTCGCCATTCGACTCTTCTTCCATAGTTTCTTGCACGCGCCTCAAGGCTCCGTCTCAGTGTCTTGTTGCTCAATATCCGATCCACTTGATGGGCAATTGATTGGGCGTCATCAAACTCGCAGAGAAGACCTCGGCCGGAGGCAAGAGTCTCCTTTGAGAAGAGTGTAGGCGTAGCCACTATCGCTTTTCCATGTGCCATTGCTCCAGTCAGCGTCCCACTGGATACCTGATCCCGACCTCGATACGGAGCCAAGTAGACATCAGAAATACTCAAGTAAGTTGAAAGTTCCTGATCTGACACAAACCTGTCGACGAACATCACATTATCACTCAAGCCGAGATCGTCTGTCAGGTCCTCAAGCTCCCCTCGGTACTTCTCATCCTCGTGTTGTCTCAGATTCGGATGGGTCTCGCCAACGACGAGGTAGAGAATTGACGGGTGCTTCTCGACCATGATCTTCATCGCGTTTATTGCGCAATCGATCCCCTTCGCTGGGCTGAGAAAACCAATCGTCGAAACTATCGTTCTTCCAGACAATCCAAGCTTCTCTTTTTCCAGAGAGCGGTCGCACTGAAGCACGAGAGGCGCACCATGTGGTATTATTCTCACCTTGTTCGGTGGGACGTTGTACTTCTCGGTAATGAGCTGTGCTGCCTTTCCGATAGTGACCACGATATACCTGCTTCTTGACGCCAAGTCAATCAATATCTTTCTCGCGAGTTGTGGTAGATCACTAAGAACTGTATGGAATGTTGTCACTAGTGGCTTTTCCAGAGGTCTTGTGAATTCGAGTATGTGTCTTCCCCAATCTCCGCCAAATATGCCGTACTCATGTTGAAGACTGACTACGGATGAGTTGGAGTGATTCAGCAGCACCGCAGCCCTAGCATATTCAGAAGAATTGTTTGCGTTGATCACGAGACTTACTGGACGAGCGTATTTGCAGTGTAGCTTGTCATCATCCACCGCTAGGATATTGTGCACAAACCGATCAGAGCCGATAGATTGCACTAGGTCTTCTGTGTAAAGGGCGATTCCACATTCTCTCGGAGGATACGTGCTTAGGTGAGCAATGTTAAGGTGACGTGTGCTTGTCTCCAAAGCGAAGTTCCCCCAGTCGGTTCATCCCCGGCAAACTCGTCCAATCCAAGACAACTGCGCTAACTGACAGTTGTTCCCTGGGAAGACGATTCTTCATGTAATCGTATAAGCAGTCGCAACATCTGACGTTACAAACCGTACGAATAATAAGGTCGCTGGCGACGAAAACCCCGCCTCATGTACGGTCTGGGAATGGACCCGCCCACAACTCCTCTTCCCTCCTCTACGCCAAGCCAGAGACGAATTGCGGATTGGTCTCGACGCAAAGCCAGCGCGAGTGGCGGCTGTTAGCGATTCAAACAGCCAGGAAATATCGCTGCAGGAGTCGCTTCCGGAGACTGCTCATCACTTGGCGAACGCCTTATGTTCGTCCTCATTCTTGATCCGCTTTCGCAAATCTTGTAGGCCTATTTCGAGCCTCTCGATGAGATCGTCCACAGCCGCTTTGTCTTGGTCTAGCAAGATCAAGCGCTCAGCGCGGATTAGGTTGGCAAGAACCTCCATTGCTCGCAGACGAGCTTTCGCTTGTGTCGCAGCCTCTTCGCTCTTGGCAAACTCGCAGGCTCTCAGCACTGCGTCCCATGTAAGACGTTCAAGTTCCTCGCGCTTCGGTTTAGCGGGTAACCCCGCGGAGACAACAACCGGCTCGCGATAGGCGAGGATGAACTGCTTGACTGAGCGGATGAAGCAATCCAAACGGACCCCCGATTCACCGAATTGGGGCCCCATTTCAAGCAAGTGATGCCTCACCACATCCCGCATGTAGTCGGACATCGTGGTCCCACGCTTCAGCGCAAGCGCCCTCAAGGCAGCTATGTAGGGCTCTGGAAGACGCATCTTGACACGAGGACCAATTCGTTCCCGTGGCAAAGTTCTCACATTAGGCGCAGAACCTTCTGGCAGGGCCTGTGCAGCAGAGGAATTCAATGTGACTGCCAGTCTCGACAGCGTAGCGAACGTTCTCCCTAACGCTCATGCCTCGCCCCTAGAGAAGGCGAGCCTGATGAAGAATGAGGGATCGATAGGAGAGCGAGAGACAATCGTAAGTGGTCCAGAAACATCCTTGCTGAGGGTCAGGCTCTCCTGAATTAGAGACTCATTGAGGACCACTTCTTCAGTCTGAATAGAATGTCTTTCAGTTGATTGGTGCCCGGGTCACTATTGTGCTAGGTTAGATCTTTTTCGAGGAGTATGCCACGCTCTTCAAATCCGCAGCTCCTATAGAACCCTCTTGCCCTCTTGTTTGTCCGCTCTGTGCTGACTTCAATTTCGCAGCATCCGAGCTCTTTGCACCTCTGAATGGTTGCTGACAACAATTGTCTGCCGATTCCCGTTCGGCGGAAGCTCTTCGCGACAACAAGCTCGTCGATCAGCCCAGACGGTCCGCGATGAGTTATCGTCCTTCTTGTCGTGAAATGCGCGAAGCCTGCAATGGTCTTGCCGATCTCCGCCACCAAGAAGTGAGAGTTAGCACTCCGAGAATTGCGGGAAACGACTTTGCGATCAATGCCTTCTTTCTTGTCGATTGCGCTAATGAGCTGAAAGATCAACTGATTGATGATCGGAAGGTCTCTCTTCTTGAGATTTCTGACGACTACATTATTCACGTCTCTCGCCCGCGCAAGTTGTTTGTATGCGGACATCATGGGAATAGAGCGATTTGAACTCTTGATT
>Ga0315289_10013408_pt1 | contig 11485 bp, 8 predicted proteins | sample YL17G11_40_MG_FD_203452 | JGI IMG/M metagenome (GOLD analysis project Ga0315289, IMG submission 203452) | Sediment microbial communities from Yellowstone Lake, YNP, Wyoming, USA - YL17G11_40 | ecosystem: Environmental > Aquatic > Freshwater > Lake > Sediment | place: USA: Wyoming | collected... | reverse complement strand
TTAGCCAAGGCAAAATATGCCGGGCTGAATTATATCAACCTGGACGCTCCGGAAAACCGTGAACTCCTGAGGAATATCTCGACGCCATCCTGGGCGGCAACCGTTCGCAACGCCGTCATCGACGAGGCCCAGAAGGAGCCCTCCGTTTTCGAGAAAGTGAAATACGCCTTCGACATGCGGGCCATCGATTTCACCGTCCTCCTCGGTTCGAGCCAGATTCTCCTCTTGAAAAAGGTTCGTGAGTCCTTGGCCGGACGGGTCAGTCTTTATGAGTTATGGCCTCTTCTGATGTCCGAGATCACGATCTCCGGTGATCGGGAAGATTGGGCACTCCCTCTCTTCGACCGGATCCTCGGGCCGGAGTCTCTTGACGATGTCCTCAAGAACGTTCCGCCATCTTTGATCGGAGAGAAAGCGGAGGAAGCGCTCCGGGCGGAAACGCATCTACTCAACTGGGGGGGCATGCCCGCGCTCCTGTCCTTGAACGATGAGGAGCGCTGGAAATGGCTCAAGGATTATGAATACACGTACCTCGAAAGGGATCTCTCGGACTTTGTCAGGCTGGACGACCTGACCCCTTTCACCAAGTTCCAGAGGCTGTCGGCTCTCTGTTCCGGCCGATTGATCAACTATTCGGAGTTGGCCCGGGACGCTTCGGTCGGCGTCGATACGGCCCGACGATACCTCGAGTACCTCCGCCTTTCCTACCAGGTGATCCTTCTTCAGCCCTTTGAACGGAACTTGACCAGCGCGGTCATCAAGACGCCCAAGCTCTATTGGCTGGACATCGGAATCCTCCGGCGATTAAGCGGCCGCCGCGAGGAGAGCGGCGGCGAGGTCTATGAAACACTTATCGTCTCGGAGATCGTCAAATGGATCCGGACCGCAATGAGGAATGTAGAGCTCTTCTTTTATCGGACGCGATCGGGACTTGAGCTGGACATGCTGATCGGCCTGGAGGGGGGGCGTTTTCTGGGACTGGAGATCAAAGGGCGGCGAACCGTCGTGCCGAAGGACATCCGGGCCATGAAAGCGGTGGCGGATTCGTTGGGGTCTCATTGGGCGGGCGGGATCGTCGCTTATCGGGGCGATGAAATCCGAAGAATCGCTGAGCCGTCGATCTGGGCCGTGCCCTCGAGACGCCTGTTCACGAAAGCGGAGTGAATGAGGCACCAACGCATTTCAGCTTTCCTGGCGCGAGGCAACCCGAGCGCACTCGCCTGTCGGTCCATCGTTCACGTCAGCGCGCCTCGATCCTCCACCAGGTGAACCCGAGATGCTGTGCGGGGCGGTTCTGAATGGGGCTGACCATTCCCAAGCCACCCGCGCTGAGAAACGTCACTGCCAGGTATTCGCCGGCAGTATCTCGAGTCGGCGGATCTTCAGGGCGGGCGCCCGATCGCCAACTGTCAGGCCGAAACGGCGGCGAGGTGATCATTCTCGGAGGCGCGTCGCCATCGCTGACCTCGATTAGGCCTACGTGAGCCTGCAAGGTCTCGCCCCGGCCCGAGAACCACGTGGCTGCGAGCTCCCCAGGCCCACGCGCGACCAGATACGGGAAGTACAAGACGTCCTCGCTCTGGGCTACACGCCAAGTCGTCCACGTGCCGCCTTGATCAATCGATCGCGCCAGCCAGAGTCCCTTTCGATCCGTCCAGAGAGAGTAGAGGGCACCCCGGGCGTCCCAGGCAAGCGGCTCCACCCACCGCGGCACCCCCTCCGTGTCGTCAGGCGAGCTCCACTCGCGCTGGCCCGGCGCCGCGTGCTTGCGCCACGTCGTCCCGCCGTCAACGCTGACGGCGACGAGATCGACACCCTCGGTGAACATGTTGCCGGAGGCCGACTCCGGAGTCACGCGCACCGCGACTTCACGGTTAGGGCCGACGGCGAGGTGGCTTGATCCGCCCTGTGCATGGATCCGGGGCCGCTCAGTCCAGGTGACACCTCCATCCAAGCTGACCGCGTGGCAGACGCCTCTGCCGTCGTTCCAGATGACATGGGCAGTTCCGTCTGCCGCCACTTCGACCCAGGGTCGGTCGTCGAACCGGGTTTTCGACAGCATCGTCCAGGACCACGTCGCCCCTGCGTTCTTGCTGACGCCGATGGTGACGTGCGTGCCCTCATTGACCTTGCGGTCGAAGCCCATCGTCACGAAGTAGAGGGTGCCGTCCCGGGCCACCGCCAGATCCACGTCCGAGTTGCCAATCGCCCCGTCGGCCTCGCTGCCAACGTTCACACGCACCCACGTGGCGCCGCGGTCCCGGCTCTGCCAGAGCTTCGGTCCGGGTTCTCCGAACCCGCTCACGAACAGCGTGCCGTCGGGATGCTCGACAACCATCGGTTCACGCGCGAGCAGGTCAAGATGGTCGACGCGATCGGTCATGACTAGCGTCGTGGCAGAGGTTGCGCTTGGCGCCGCGCGGCGATGGTCGAGACCGGGGGCGCAGCCGTCGCTGATAACAACAAGACACAGCACCGTCACACTCGCCCGAACTAGCGTGGCAACCCGGTTTGGATACGGCGTCCTCTCAATACCTGGTCGCCTTAGTACACCTTGCTTCGCCACTAGGAATGCCCTCCATGACAGAAATGCCGTCGTTCGCATGGCGTGCCTAACGTCAGGTATGTGCGGCCGGCGGTAATGGACATCCTGTCTTCCTCCCTCATGGTATTCGGCCAACGGTAAAGTTCACCGGGCACCGGGTCTCCCGACGATCCGGTGGAATGCCTTGTTGGGCAGTCTTTCCTCCCTTATAGCGCCTTAGTATACCGACATTTCTTTTTTGCATAATTTGAGCAGCCGAGAAATTTCCTCCCATATTTGTTCCGAACAACAAGGAACCCGTCACACCCGGGTTCTGGACATTTTTCTTCCGTTTGGTTTCCGCTCGGCATCTCTTCATCCAACTCTAAATTTCTGATAATCTCTTCAACAGTCGAAGGGCCTTCAAATCGTCTCATATGCTCTTCCGTGTCTTTGTGACTGAGTATGTTCAGACTGCCTTCCCAAGCTATGGCGTCATCAATAATCGCTACTTTTTGGTGCATCTTGCCCCTCTCAACAACATTAACGCTAATACTCCGTAGTTGGTCGATTACAATATCCGCCTGGTTTGCCATCTCACCGGTCTGCTGATTTCTTGGCCGTGTATGAACCCGAATGTCTATACCCCTCCCTTTCATAGTTCTAAAGTAATCCATAAAGGTGCTGCTGCGCCTTACCGAAAGAAAAGGGCTGAGGATAATGAGCCGCTGCTGACAGCTTTTTATGTCCTGAAAGAATTTAGCCCAGAAGTTTCTTTCTGTATACATGTGACCATAGGCAGGGTCGGGGTTTCCGCCGGTTGATAGAAGGGCATCAGCCCACCTTTCAAAATCATTTGTGAAATAGCTGTCCACAAGGCTTTCCGATGCTATCCTTTGTGCATTACCGTAAAAGTGCTGGACCATTCTTGATAGGACGGAATCTGCATGCAAATCCGAAAGGAGATGCTTGGTGTGCCCAACCAGATAGAAGCGGTATTTAGCCCGTGTTACTGCAACGTTCAACAGGAGCCTTGCATCAGAATCAGGCTTTTTGTCGTCAAGCATGGGTGCAACCCTGGTGCCTGATCCCTCAACAGTATCAAAGATGATTATCGATTCTTCCCCGCCTTGAAAACGATGAATAGTGCTTGGGCGTATGCTGTCCCGTATTCCCCAATCCCTTGCTATCTTGTCTATCAGGCGCGCCTGTGCCGCATATGGGGTTATTATCCCGATCTTGCCGTTGACAGCTTTGGGGATGATCTTTTTTGCCAGCGTACAGCAGAGCAGGGCATTATAAAGGTTGAAACGTCCGCCTGTTGAAAGCCGACTGCACCACGGGTTCATTGCCCCTGTTTCTATCAGGACAAGGGGTGATTTTGAAACGCCATCATTTAGGCTTCGATTCCTTGTGCTCAGATCATCCTTCAACATGTTTTGATAGAAAAACCTATTTGGAATTAGGGAAATTTCCGGAGCCATCCTGTACTGTGTTTCAAGAAGCGTAACCCGGTCATCCCGGATAGCCTTTTTCACCTGGTCAATACCCAAAACGGAAAACAGGCTTCGCCCTAACCACTTTTGGGCCATATCTTCTTTTGCTATGCAAATGGGTGGAAGTTGGAGAAAATCTCCGACAATGGTGATGTAGCCACGGCATCGGCTGGCCGCCCAGTAAAGGTGCGGTAATGGTGCCATGCTGGCCTCGTCAAGAATGAGCACGTCGAAGGGGGTATCTGGAAATTGTTTGGCTGTAAAAGTCTTTGTCAGAGTAGTAGCTATGAGCCTTGCTTCGGAGAGAATCTTTTTCTGGATTTCATCCAGTTGCTGATTTATTTCTGCGAGCCTTGCCAGGATCGCATCTTTTCTCGATGTCATTTCTTTCTTTTTGTTTTCTATTTCCGCAACGGAGACCCTGGCGCACGCCAGGAGATTGTCGGCCGCTGTTCTCGCCCTTTCAACCTCCTTCTCTTTTGTAGCTTGCAAATCCTTGAGTATGTGGATGCGGTCGGCTATCTCTTTTGCAAGCCTTTTCTTGGAATCGATAGCTACACTGGTTTGATCAATCTTCCTCTGAATCTTATGAAGATCAAGACCACTGAAAAATCTCTTTATCGAGCCCGACGATTGAGCCTCAATCAATTTTTCTCTGTTTTTTGTCTGCGTTTCATCCAATCGTCTAAGCTCATTGTTGGCAACAGAAAGCTTGCTTGATAGTCCGGACAGGTCAGATATAAGGGCAGCCAGCTCAGAAGATAAGGCTCTAACCGCCTGAATCGCCTGAAGTAGGGTGTCGTATTGATCGAGAATGTCCTCGAGCCGGAGCTTTTCTTCCTCCAAATCATGCTTTTCTTTCGATAATGACTCACCGAGTTTTGCTGCAATATTATCCAGTAACACCAAGGGACATTTCTCAGTCAGTTTCTCCAAATGGCTGGATTGTGGGATGCCCAGCCTAACCAGCTTTCCCTCATTGTAAAAGGGCGTGGCCCTTAACTGCTCGGCAACCTCCTCCAATGCCTCATCAACAGCAGCATTGGCGTGAGAAACAAGAAGAACGCGTCGGCCAGCATTCAGGTGGGCTTCTATGGCTTGTGCTACGGTCTTGGTTTTGCCTGTTCCGGGAGGACCCCAAATAACAGCCATCTGAGAAAAAAAAGAAGCGGCAATTGCCCTCTTTTGAGGGTCGTTAGGGGGTTTTGCAGAAAGTGAATAGTGCGGCCTTATTTCGTGCTTGCATCTACCGCAGATTGGAGTCTTTGAGGATACATAATTCGTCATTCTATTCTTGGTTCCACAGTTTCCGCATGACACTATATTGTCAAAGCCCGGTATTGTAGCAGATTTGCCGCTCAGGAGAGCTTCGCTGACAACAGGGCCGCTACCGCCTTTCTGCAATTCGAAAAACTTCTTTTTGAGTAATTCTAGGAGGTACCACAAATTGGTTTGGAGCTTGGCCTCTGAAACATATTGCCCGCAAAAACGTTCAATCCCAATTTCTACTTCCAACCCCTGTGTCAACAGAACTTGTGCGGGGTATCGGTTGCCGCGGATTTCTATTTCAGCAGGAGAATCACCCAAGATAGCCAAGAAGTTTTCGAGATTGAAGACATACACAAAAAGGCCCGAAACCTCGCGAAGGAAGCGACCGTTAAATACTTTGACAATGCTTCCTCCTTTGCCTCCCTTGATAGCAGCAATTTCTTGGTCAAGGGCTACGATAAACTCTTTGATAATGGTAGAGGGCATATTTATGTTTTTATCATCAATACAGAAGTATGCTTAAAAGGAACGCACTCCATAAGGGCATATTTCATTCTACTCGCACAACGCCTTGTGCTTCAGCTGCGGGGCCTGCTGAGGCCCCCGCCGTCCTGCCCAGCCCAAGATACTCGGCGGCGGCCGAAGCGCTCAGGCCCCGTCAGCTGCAAGCGCGGGTTAAGCCGCGCTATGCGACGTCCTTGATGCGTGGATACACCTCGGTCTGTGCAGTATCGGTCAAATAAACCCCGAACCCGTATTTGTACCGACTCGTTCGCTCATCTAGATCTTGAACATCCGATTCAAAAAGCGTAAACCGGAACGACTTCGCAACGGAGGCACGCGACGGTTCGCAGATGGCCATCAATCTCGCCGCGTATTCGCCTGGTCGCCAAAAATTATGGTTCTGGAAGAACGTGATGAGGGGGTCCACCTGCGCCGCTGCTGCCTCCACGAGTTGCTTCTGCCCGCTTGCTTGCGTCTGTGCCAAGAGTTTCGCGTCGATGTCAAGCCTAAGGTCGCGCGTAAGGCGCTTGGAAAGCCGTTCGTCGGGAACGGTAAACTGCGAGAAAAAGGTGACAAAGTTGGCCCACTCCTTGTCCAGTTCAAGGGTGAGACGGGTGAAAAGTAGAGAGCCTGCCGTACCATCGGCGCGAGAAAACGTCTGAGCTGGGAGCGTTACGATGACCCCATCATCCCTGGTGAGCTCAAGTGCAAGCGCGGACACCTTTACGGTCCGGCCACCCGTATTCATAAGTTGGATATGCAAATTGACGTTGGGATTGCCAAGCCAGTGCGTGACGTTTAGACGATCGTAGGGACGCAGGCTCACCGCCGTCCGTCGAAACAGAACCCGTACCGGTGGCAGCTGCAATAGGATGAGTGCTAGGACCGCGATCGTGGCAGCCCAAAACGTCCAATCGAGATAGAAAGGTGTCGATGCTGGATTCATCTGATCTCCTGGGCACGGTCAGCGCGGTCTAACAATGTATATATGGATCCATATAAAAACCCAAAGCTGGCATTAAGTGCCGTATAAAACACCGGAAAATCCGGCATCCTTTCAGACCTAAATGCAGTAATTTCAACCTCTTCTTCGGAAACGGATGATATTTCGGAGAAAATCAACTGAACCCCTTCGTCTCAAGCGGGATTCTAGATCGGCCCGGCCGGGATGTCAAGCCTGGAAATTCCTTTTCCCCGAAGAAAGCCGCCGGTTCGGCCGGGCGGGACCGGGACTCGCGGGTTGTTGGACGTTTCTTGACAGCATCGCTCGGAGAACGATATATTTCGGAAGAGAATTTTAAGGACTTCCGCACATGACCATCAAGAACCGTCTCATTTCCTCGATCGGGCTGGGCTTGATCCTGATCTCGGCCCTCGCCTTTTCCGATGCCTTGTAGACTTTGTATCTCACTCCGTTTGTCAGCATGCACCATTCAATCCCGTCGTTGGCGGCGTAGCCGACGACCTGCGTGATTGACTTGACGTCGTCAAGTGGGTCTCCGAGTTGCTTCGCTTCCAGATGGAGGACAACCTTTCAAGTTGAACCCGAAGATCCTCGATGCACTTTGCAATGTCTTTCATTTCGATCTCCATTTCGCCTCTTCAGTAGTTCACATGCCACACAGAGTAGTCGTTTAGCGTCACGTAGTCCGGTGATTTCTTGTCAACACACCTGAGCCACGAGAGTTCCATCTGGAAGGTCTGGCCGTCCGGTCCCAGCCTCCGAGCACATATGGCTCTTCCCACGGGAAGTCCTCGATGCCGGTTACACGCAGAGGAAGGGAGAGATGTTTCTTGAGGTACACAAGATAGCGACGGGCGTTCTCGGGCGTCCGTTCGTTGTCGTCACCGAGTACGGCGTGAATACGCTGCTCCGATTTATCCATATGATCTCTCTGGCTAACCGTCCAGCGCTTCAGCCGCGGCGCCTCATGATCGCGCCAGGCGCCGTCGGCTGCAAACGCCGGTTAGCCGGGGATTTCCGGTGTGGTTCCCGTCGAGCCACGAATGACGAATCGTCGCCTTGATGGAAGAAGAGTCTACCTCGAAGTTGCTCCCCTTGGAGAATCGCCCAACCCCGACCCATCACCTCGTCGCCTTCGTCGAACCCTTGAAAGGAAAATTCGACACCTGGCAGCCCATCGCGCATGACGGCGCGATAGTCGAGCTGCGCTTCGATCGCGATGAACGCGATCTGTCCCACGCCTTTCGGCTTGAGAGAGAGCATCGCCGGGGCAACCAAATCCAGAGCCTCACGGTCCCAGAGTTCCGTCTCGATGATCCTCCGGTTGCCCAGGAAGACATTCATGGAGTTCAAGTTCGTATCCGTCCGGCTAACGTCTCGGATGAACCACTCCGGTGAGGCCGCCGCGGCCCTACCGGAGTCGCGTTCGATCCGATTGTTGGGTTTCCCATACTGTCTTCACTGTCGCAACGATCTCTCTCATTGGCTTGTGGCTGCAAGGGCGACCAGGAGCTACAGCCTCAATTAGGGAGGGGATGTGTGCACCTTCGGCAAGGATGTCCGGGTATAGCAGGCTCAAGTGTCCCTCATGCAGCTTCTTGCGCCCGAAGTCGATTTGCCTGCCGTTCCGGCTGTTCTCGATCGAGTAGCCTCGAGACCGAGCTGTCGTGACAATCGCGTCAACGAATTCGTCTTGAGTCATCATGACCTTGCTCCTGCCCAACGTTACGGCTGAGACTTCGGCCGGAGCGCCCCGCGTAGGCCGATAGTCTCCAGCCAATTGTTCGCCTACTTACCCTTGACGACATACCTCGGGAGTATCTGGCGAAGTTTCTTCTTCATCTGCGTCAAAGTAAGCTGGCGATGGCAGTCAGAAACAACACGCCGCAGGTTCCCTCCCGCCACAGTTCTGGTGGTCTCTATGCTGAAATGCCGATCCGACTTCGGTGTTATCGTTACGATGACGGAGCAGGAATTGATTCTGCCATGGTAGGACAATACTCGGCGATGACGTCTCAGCCGCCAATCACAGTGTAGTGTGATGGCCTCAAGTGCTCGCCGGAAGTCCGCAGCTGAAGCAAAACGATCTCGCTGATCAGGCGACATGCACTGGTTAATGATGCGCTGGACACTGTTTGGGACATAAGGTCGATAGTGTTTCCTGTCAGGATACTCTCCGGCAAGTATCATATCCTGAATCTTCCCCGTATCTGAAATTTCTGGGAGGAATCCATCACCATTAATCATCCTGTATGCCGTTACTCCAAGGGCATAGATGTCTGAGGACTTAGAAGTCTTACCTGTAGACAAGACTTCGGGTGCAACGTGCGTGAGATATCCGTATGGTGAGGCCGTTGCGCCTTTGGGTACTCGGGTAGCCAACCCGAAGTCGGAGAGTTTCGCGCGACCGTTTGGATCAATCAGAATATTTGCCGGTTTGATATCCCTATGAATGTAGTCCTGCTGGTGCGCGTATTCGATTGCCCAGCAGACATCCCGGAGAAACGAGAAAGCAAATGAAAGGGGGAGCGGTCCACCTTTGGAGACGTTTTCCACCGACCCGCGCGGCAGGTATTCCATGGCCAAGAAGAGAGTTCCGTCTGCAGCCTTTCCAGCGTCTTCGATTCGGACAATATTATCGTGCCTCAAAGCCATCAACGTCTGTGGTTCCTTATAGAAACTGGTGGGGTCGTGAATGCGGTCCTTTGGCACATACTTTACCGCGCGTCGCACGTCCAGCGCACGGTCGTAAACTAGCCAGACTTCCCCAAAATTGCCAGCGCCTAGCCGTCGCAGTCGTTCGTAATCTGACATCAGGACTCCGGTAGTTCGGAAACCGCAGCAAGCGTTGCCTCCTGATACACCAGCGTATTCAGTTCTGCCAACACTTGGTTGTTCACGAGGACGCGGTCCAAGCAGCGCGCATGGTCGATGAAGCCCTTGATATCCCGCTTGAGTTGGGACTTGATTCTGACAGAGCAGCGCAGCGTGTGTGCTGTGCACAAGTACTCCTGAATGATAGCCTCCACTTGTATGCGTTCTGCTGATTTTCGCTTTGCGACGGGTTCAATGGTCTTTATGCAAGCGCCATTGACGGCGTACGCATTAAGAATCTCGCCGAGCTGGCGACGTACCCAGGACAGGCATTTTGGCCAGCTTTCGCCCTTGGGCAAAAAGACCCTGTTTTTCGCGACAACTTGAAGAGCGGATTGACTCCCATCGAGAACCACGTACGCAAAGCCATCAGAAAATGATCGGAAACCAATGACCATGGTGATCCTCCATTCTCATATGGCGAACGTCAAAAATCAGCCGACGCTGTAAGCGGTCGGCTGGATTGGTTTGTTCGCTGCTTCATTTGTATTTGTCCCCAGCGGCTTGACACAGTCCGATGCAGTGTTTGACCCATGATTCGTACCAGTACCATGTACCAGCCACGTCGGCGCCGTAGCCTTTGGCGGGGTTCTTGGCATCTTCGGACTGCCACATCCGTAAGTGCTCTGGCATGGTCCGAAACTTAGCGAAGCCCGCTTTTCGGACTTCGGCTACGATATGCTTTGCAAGGAACTTCGGTCGTTCCACTTCTTTCTTCACCCAGTATTCCTTGTCGATCGTTTTGGCCAGTTCTGAGTTGGGATCGATAAACTCAATCACCTTATCCGCCTGTCCCGGACGATTTACGAGTTTCTTCTTGAACAGCAGACGGTAGGAATACCGAGGACTGTTGTACTCGTCGTGGGACAGAGCACCGTCAAATGTGCCGATGTAAGCGCGCAGATTGGGCGGTAGTAATTCTGGCGTCTCCGCCTGCTTGAACTGGTCAACGGTCAGTTCGACGAATTGGATGCTGTATGTCAGATGGGTGTCCAGAGCATGCCTTACCCCGAAGAGATTCTTCAGGTAGGTGTTGAAATTGAGTACACATGCTTGATAACGGGCGCTTAAGTAATTGTCGAGTACACGCGTCATTTGGTGTTCGATTTCGTGCCGAAGGCCAATGAGGAATCTAAGGTTGTTCTTGGTGTCGTGGTCAAGGGGACAGTCGTTATCGTTCAGGCAACGTTCGAGTTCCCAGTGCTTCTTTGCTCCGTGCTTGGTCCTGTCGTATGTCTTACGTTTTGCAGTCTGCTTGTAATACCGGTAGTCGATTCCTTTTGAGCGGTAATAGGCGTGAAGAAGGTATGTCCAAGCAATGGTCATGAGTACTATGAAGGCTTCGGACTTGAATTTGATTAAGGGGTCATTGAAGACCTTGATGGCGCAAAGCGCGGATTCCTTTGCCTTCGCGAGAAGCTCCGCCTTGATGGAACCAATTGTTCTGTTGCGTTTCATAATCTTTGTGTTTCAGCGAACAATGTTTATATGGATCTATATAAAAACCCAAAAATGGCATTAAGTGCCGTATAAGACGCCGGAGAATCCGGCATCCTTCCAGACCTAAATGCAGTAATTTCAACCTCTTCTTCAGAAACGGATGATGTTTCGGAGAACATCAACTGAACCCCTTCGTCTCAAGCGGGATTCTAGATCGGCCCGGGCGGGATGTCAAGCCGCTGTACTCGTCCAGTACATTAGTGACACCGGGGAGCCTTATGGCGTTCAACCCAGTCTCGATAATATTCATTTGGGGTCTTCTGGGCAAGCGATTGATGGGGGCGGACGTAATTATAGGTCTGATTCCATCGCTCGAGCTGTTGGTTGTGCTCGTCCAACCTGATCGCGATATCC
>Ga0315289_10013407_pt1 | contig 11486 bp, 9 predicted proteins | sample YL17G11_40_MG_FD_203452 | JGI IMG/M metagenome (GOLD analysis project Ga0315289, IMG submission 203452) | Sediment microbial communities from Yellowstone Lake, YNP, Wyoming, USA - YL17G11_40 | ecosystem: Environmental > Aquatic > Freshwater > Lake > Sediment | place: USA: Wyoming | collected... | reverse complement strand
TTTGATCGCACGTCTTATCGCAAGTGGAGGGCAAGTGATCAAGGAAGAAGAAGATAAGAAATTTTCACGCCTGAGAAAATTACTTAAATCATACTCGGTATTAATTGATGGGATATTCGGTACCGGTATAAAATTACCTCTTAAAGAGGATATTGTAAAAATTCTACTATTTGTTAAAGACAACTTGATCAGCGACTCAAAGAAAATCAATGTTGTAGCGGTTGATTGTCCTTCCGGTGTAGATTGCGAGACGGGTGAAGCCGCAGACGAAACGATACCGGCTGATATTACCGTCACGATGGCAGGCGTGAAAGGCGGATTGATTCGATTCCCTGCCGCAAAATTGACCGGTGAAATACGCGTTGCGAGTATCGGACCCATTGAAAATTTATCGGCATATACGGATAACCAAAAAATTATTCTCACAGGAGAGATGATTAAGAAATACCTTCCTGCCAGACCACCTGATGCTCATAAAGGGACATTTGGAACGGCTTTTATCGTAGCGGGATCGGTAAACTATACTGGCGCAGCTATATTAGCTGGTATGGCTGCCTATCGATCGGGTGTTGGATTGGTCACTATGGCAGTTCCTTCTCCATTACATGAAGCTTTATCCGGGCAATTTCCAGAATCCACTTGGGTTTTATTACCTCATGAGATGGGGGTAATTTCGGCAGATGCGGCTCGGGTTGTCCGGCAAAATATCGATCGGGCGACTGCCATACTAATTGGACCTGGATTCGGTCTTGAAGACACGACCAGAGAGTTTTTATATAAACTATTCACTGATGGTGGTTTGGTTAATAAAGGAGGCATCGGTTTCATTCACGGAACGAAGACAAACCGTGAGAATGAGATTATTCAAACCCCAATTATTATGGATGCTGATGGATTGAAATTGATTGCTAAAATCCCTAATTGGCCAGAAGTTCTTCCATCTCCAGCAATATTAACCCCTCATCCGGGTGAGATGTCAGTCTTAACCGGATTAACTACGGATGCGATACAAGCGAATCGATTGGATATTGCTAGACAATATTCAATAAAATGGGGTCACGTCGTTGTACTTAAAGGTGCTTTTACAGTAATTGCAGCTCCAGATGGACAATTAGCAGTTGTTCTGGTTGCGTCTCCGGCTTTGGCGAGAGCTGGAACAGGTGATGTATTAGCAGGATTGATCGTCGGGTTACGCGCGCAAGGAATTGAAGCTTTCCAGACTGCGTGTGCAGGCGTGTGGATTCATGCAAATGCAGGTTTATTGGCTGCTAAACGCATGGGTAATACAGCATCGGTTATCGCCAGTGATGTATTAAATGCGATTCCTCAAGTTATCAGCGATATGCAATCAATTTAAGCAATTAACCAAAAATAACGGAACCCACTTATTTTCCGATGGGTTCCGTTATTTTTATTTAAAATATTATTAACCTTCTACAGTGACCTCAGATGATTCGTCAGTTGATGGTTTTGCTTTTTTCTGGACTACTGTTTCGATCCTGGATTTTTGAGCCTGATATACTTCTTGTCCCTTTTTCTTTAATTCAAGGGCTTTTTCTTGGGTTAATTTTGCCAACTCATCTGCTCGGGCTCTCGCTTCTGCTGCGGCTGCTTCAGCTTTGATCCTCGCTGCTTCAGCCTTTTCGGCAGCTTTATCTTTAAGCTCAATGCTTCTATCATGAATAATAGTACGGGTTTCTTCCCCGGATTGAGGTGCTAGCATTAATGCAACTGCAGCACCGATCATACCCCCGATAACAAAACCAGCAAGAAATGCACCAAAATCGCCATCACGCTCAGACATTGTGTTTTCTCCTTTCACGGTTACTTTATCGTTTTCGCGTCAATTTAAAGATATCCGTCACTCGCTGAAACACTGCAATAACTTCATTCAATTTGATGACGGGTTCGACTAGATTATCACTCAAAAACTTGGTGGTGCCACGCAAGTTGCTAATGGTCTCATTTGTAGAATCCAATATCGGTTTTACTTCATTCTCAAGCAAATTTGTCAATCGGGCAATCTGAATGATCAATATCGTTAATGCTAAACCGATTAGTAAGGATTCCAAAGCCATTAAGATAATAAAAATATCTCGCAACCGTGATACCGTCTCGATTGAAGTCAGACCCGGGCTGATTAGAAATATCAAACCAGTAACGAGTATTCCTAGAACGATGATTCCCAATAAAATAATCCCTACAATGGTAAGACGTTGCTTGCGAAGTGCACGGGGATCTGAATTTGATTGGGTTGATTTAGTCTGTAGCTCGTTTATCCCGGTATCCATTAAAAAAATATTATACCATAGCACAAAATTTTCCATTTTATGTGGATTACATAATAATTAATCCTGGATTAAGTTTAGATAAGAGACTTCAAGCCAAATTGCTTGACAATTGGCACATCGAAAGTATAATTATTGTTGGAAACGGAAGTAAATAGCATCATCTATGTATGAAATAGACAATACAGATATAAATATAATAAATTTGTTGATGGAAGATGGTCGAATGCCTGCCTCTGAGATGGCTAGACGCATAGGAGGCATTTCTGAACGGGTCATTCGATACAGAATTGAGCGAATCGTCAAAGAGGGGTACATTCAAATCAGTGCAATCACCAATCCAAAATCATTAGGTTATACAGTAACAGCTGATGTATTTCTTGAAGTCGAGTCCGGGGCTATCCTCGATGTTGCCAAAAAAACATCTGAATACGATTGCGTTAGTTATGTAGCATGTTCAATTGGGGAAAGCGACATTAGTATCCAGGTTGTCGGTCATGACACTGATGAAGTCTATCAATTTGTGACCGAAATTATAGGAAAGATTCCCGGAGTTCGTAAAACAACGACATCGATCGTTCCTCTGGTATTGAAAGATGTTTATCAGTGGAGGATACCAAAGGCTGCCTGCGTAACTAGGAATTCCAATACGATTAATACCACTAAGGAGAGTAAGGATGGAAGCAATTCGACCCAAAAGCCAATTGATGCAAACGAGAGCATTAAAATCGATACCTTTGGGGGTTAATTCTAATTTTCGATATTGGGGAGAAGGAATTACTCCCTATGTAGCTAAAGCAAAGGGAGGGTATTTATGGGATGTGGATGGCAATCGCTACATAGATTACCGTTTGGCATTTGGACCGATCATTCTAGGTCACGCATACGATGAGATCAATGCAAAAGTTCATGAGGAAATTGATCAATCCGTCTTATGTGCCATGACCAGCGAATTGGAGATCGAAGTCGCTGAAATGATTATAGATATGTGCCCATGTGTGGAGATGGTCAGGTTAGCTTGTTCAGGAACCGAAGCTACGATGCACGCATTAAGAATTGCCAGGGCTTATTCAGGACGAGAGAAAGTGATTAAATTCGAAGGGATGTATCATGGATTTCAAGACTACACCTTGTTTTCTACCTATGCTCCTGCAGAAGCATACGGGAATATAAATAACCCTATTCCTATTCCCTCAAGCTCTGGCATACCAAAATCACTTAATGATTTGATCATCACCTTACCATTCAATAATTTTGAAGTATTAGATAAAGTATTAAGAAGAGTTGGTGATGATATAGCCGCGATCATCGCTGAGCCTTGTTTGGGTAATTGCGCTGCGATAGAACCCATCCCAGGTTTTTTGGAATTTATTCGCGAAAAATGTACAGAGTATGGGATTGTATTTATTTTGGACGAAGTTAAAACTGGTTTCCGAATAGCTAGAGGAGGCGCACAAGAATATTACCATGTGGTACCGGATATGGCGACCTATGCTAAAGCAATTGCAAATGGTTACCCCATCGCTGCGTTCGGCGGTAAGAAGGAAATCATGAGTGTTATTGGGAATGGTGTCGCGCAAGGCGGTACCTATAACAATAATAAACCCGGTGTGGCGGCAGCTTATGCCACACTTAAATTGTTGAAAGAAAAACCAATTCTTCAAACGATTGAAACCCGGGGTAAAAAATTAATGCAAGGTTTAAAAACTATCTTTCATCAGGCGGGTATCCCTGCTACTGTACATGGCTATCCCGCGATGTTGGCATTTGCAGTTGGAGTAGAAAAGGTTACCGCCCAACGTGATTGGCAGGAAACTGAGCGGGATTATTATCTACGACTCATGGATTATGCCATTGAGCACGGGGTGATGCCCGACCACGACCCTCGAGAACCGTGGTTCCTCTGTTATTCTCACTCAGATAGTGATATTGATGAGTCCCTCAATGTCATGGCTGACGCAGTTAAAGTAGTTAGAAGGTAATCAATGTAGATAATTAGATAATTGCTAGTAGATAGCCAGTACCATCATGGAGAAATTAATGAAAAGCGTAAATAATACTCTTTCGGCCAAAGAAATTGTGAATTTAAATAAAGAATATACTCTTTTCTCCTGGTCAGTGCAATCTGTAACGAATCCAATCCCAATATCACGAGCCGATGGAGTTTACTTCTGGGATGCTGATGGGAAACGCTATATTGACTTCTCCTCACAGCTAATGAATATGAATATTGGTCACCAACATCCCAAAGTTATAAAAGCTATTCAGGATCAAGCTGCACAATTGTGCTATGCTCACCCAGGAATGGCAACGGAAGCGCGGGGTATCTTGGGACAAAAAATTGCTGAAGTAGCTCCAGGCAATTTGAAGAAGACATTTTTTTGTTTAGGTGGTGCAGAAGCTAATGAAAACGCCATAAAAATCGCACGGTTTTTCACCGGGCGGAATAAGATCATGGCTCGGTATCGATCATATCACGGAGCAACCCATGGGGCAATCGCCCTGACCGGGGATTATCGCCGATTACCTGTAGAGCCGGCAATGCCTGGGGTCGTCCATTTCTTGGATCCATTTTGTTATCGCTGCCCGTTTGGTTGGACGATAGAGACCTGTCATCGGGAATGTATTTCCCATATAGATGAAGTGATAAATTATGAAGGACCTGACAAGATTGCTGCGATCATTATGGAGGGAGTGACAGGATCAAATGGATTAATTGTACCCCCCGATGATTATTGGCCGCGTGTACGCGAAATTTGTAATAAATATGGAATCTTATTGATTTCTGATGAGGTCATGAGTGGTTGGGGAAGAACAGGGAAATGGTTTGCGGTGGATAATTGGAATGTTGTCCCGGATATTATCACTACAGCAAAAGGAATTACATCAGGCTATGTTCCCCTAGGGGCTGTAATCATTTCGGAACCGATTGCGAATTATTTTGAGGATAAGATGCTTTGGTGTGGGTTAACCTATAGTGGGCACCCATTAGCATGTGCTGCTGGTGCCGCCACGATAGACGTTTACACGGAAGATGGGTTGCTTCAGAACGCAACGAAAGTTGGGAAGCATCTTGGAAAGCGTTTGGAAGATATTAAATTAAATCATCCTTGCGTCGGAGATGTTCGATATATCGGATTATTCACTGCTCTAGAGATTGTTAGCGATAAAAAGACAAAAAAACCGATTGACCCATTAACAGTGACTGGAAAATTCTTACGAGATAATGGATTATTCACCTTTATTTTTCATAATGTCATATTTGTTGTTCCACCCTTGTGTATCAATGCATCACAAGTGGACGAAGGATTAAACATCGTCGAAAAGGCATTGGATTTATTAGATAAAACAGTTATCTAAAATGTATTTTCTTCTACAATGATGCCAACCAATATTAAAACAGGAGACCAATTGATGAACGAATTTGTGTTAAAGAATTATGTAAATGGAAAATGGATATCACCAAATACCGAGAAATATCGGGTAGTATCAAACCCAGCTACTGCTGAGATCCTGGCTAAAGTTCCCGTTTCCCCGCTTGCTGAATTGGATGATGCGGTTCAGCTTGCACATAAGGCATTTCAGAGCTGGCGGAAGGTTCCAGTTACTACCCGGATTCAGTACATGTTCAAGCTCAAAGGATTGCTTGAAGCTAACTTCGAAGACCTTGCCACAAGCATTACACTTGAACACGGCAAAACGATGGACGAATCACGCGGTGAAATGCGCCGGGCAATCGAGAATGTAGAAGTAGCCTGCGGAACCCCATCTTTGGGCATGGGAGATATCGTTGAAGATATCGCACCTGGAATTGATGAACTCATGATCCGGCAACCACTTGGCGTGGCAGGTATTATCTCGCCCTTCAACTTCCCCGCTATGATTGCATTTTGGTTTCTACCTTACGCAGTTGCTACAGGAAATACGGTCATCGTAAAACCATCCAGTCGGGTACCCATCACCATGGTAAAACTATTTCAGCTGATGGAAGAGGCTGGTTTTCCAGAAGGTGTTGTCAACATGGTGCATGGAGGAGCAGAGATCGTGGATGGCATCCTCGACCATACATTGATTAAATCGGTTAGCTTTATTGGGTCCACTCCCACAGCGTCACATGTTTTTAGCCGTGGTGCTGCACATGGTAAACGTGTTACTGCAGGTGGAGGGGCTAAATGCCCGGTACTAATATTACCGGATGCTGATGTCGATACCACCACAAATATTATGATGGATAGCGCATTTGGGTGTTCAGGTCAACGCTGCCTGGCGGCTACTATTGCTATAATGATTGGTGAAGCTGATAAGACTTTCATCCCTGCCTTCGCAAATGCAGCCTCGAAGAGAATTACCGGATTCGGTCTCAAGCCTGATGTTCAGATGGGTCCAGTGATAACTCTACAGGATAAAATTCGCATTGAGGGTTTAATCCAACAAGGTCTTGACGAAGGTGCTGAAATGCTCATCGATGGTCGGAATGCAGTTATTCCTGGGTATGAGAAAGGCTATTTTATTCGCCCAACGATATTGACTGACATTCCGGTCAAGGGGATCACTGCATCAACAGAGATATTTGGGCCGGTATTGGGAGTTATGCACTGCAACACGGTTGAAGAAGCCATAAAGATTGTAAATGATAGTGCCTTTGGTAACGCGGGTTCAATTTTTACAAGAGACGGAGCAGCGGCACGCAAATTCCGATATGAAGCAGATGCAGGGAATATTGGAATTAATATTGGCATCGCAGCTCCTATGGCGTTCTTCCCATTCAGCGGATGGAAAGATAGTTTCTTTGGTGACTTGCATGGACAAGGCAAGCATGCTATAGAGTTCTTTACACAAACCAAGGTCGTAATCGAACGGTGGCCAAAGGAATGGTCTAGAAAATTCTAGCGAAAGGAGGAAGTATAAGATATATCGTTTTTATAGTTTGGCTCCAGGTATTAGTAAGTAATGTTTATTTCATAAAATTTGCTGCAGGAGGATGAAAAAATGCCAGAACAGATGGCTTTTGCTCGGAAAGCAAGTGGTCTTGTACGTGGTCTGTCATTTATCGATGCTTTCGGTGTCGGCTTCATGAACCAGGGTCTGACACCCAGCATGTGGGTAATGATAAGCCTCGGTCTGGGGGTATATACCGGTGGTAACCTGATTATTGCTACATTGTTATCTGCCCTGCTCTGCGGTATCGGATTCTCTCTGGTGTGGGGAATTCTTGGAGGTTCAATGCCTCGCTCGGGTGGTGAATATATTTATAACTCGCGGATTATTCACCCTCTGATTGGTATCGCAGAGTCTTTTGGGAACGCCTTTGTGTGGATCATGTGGATCTATGTATTAGCCCCATGGACGATTGATCCCGGGTTGGTAATGATGTTCCAATTTTTAGGGTTCGAAAAGGCAGCTGAAGCGGTGACAACACCCATGGCTGTCTTTTTAATCTCCAGCGTTGTGAGCTTGATCGCTTTACTGTTTGTTGTATTTGGGATGAAAGTCTTTGCGGCTGTCCAAAAAGTGATCATGGTCTTGGGTATCGCTGGTTGTACGATAATTTTGTTAGTATTTACATTCACTTCCCATGATGCGTTTGTTCAAGCATGGAATAACTTATCTGCCACATATGGTTCATTAGATTACCAAGGTTTCCTTAGCACGGCACGAACCACAATAGAAGGTGCAGGGAATGTACTACCCACAACTTGGAATTGGTTTGATACCTTGGGTGTGATGGTTGCCGGCTCATGGCTGTTTGCTTATTCATATTGCATCACATTCATTGCAGGAGAAGTTAAGCGACCAGACAAGACGATCATCCTGGCAAACCTATCTGCCATCCTAGTGCCAGCCTTCTTTATGTTATGGTTGGCAATTGTACTCTATCGAACTGTCGGGTTTGAGTTCCTCTCGGCTACTGCCTGGGTCGATAACAGTGGGGAAGCATTAGCTGGGTATGCACTCCCCTGGTCACCCAATTTTGTAGGACTTGCAGCCGTGATCACTCAAAACAAGTTCATTGTGTTCATGATGGCCATGTCCTTTATGGTATTCAACCTGTGGTGGGTCGCTCTTTCTTACCTGGCATTCCCACGTATTTTATTTGCCTGGGGCATGGACAGGATGGGGCCCAAGTGGTTCGCAGACATTGACTACCGCTGGGCATCACCAGTAAAGAACCATATCCTTTGCTTCGTACTTGGTGAGATCGGCATCGCTTTGTATGCCTTTAAAGGCAACCCGATGGAAGGTTTATCTGTGACCGGCATGGAGATTGTATCTGTGTTTGGTATTACTGCAATTGCAGCAGCTATCTTCCCATTCTCCAAGCGAGCCAAAAATATTTGGGATGCCTCTCCGTACAGAAGTTGGAAGATCCTGGGAATACCAGTCGTCACGATTGGTGCATTCTTCAACCTGGTTTACTTGGGTATTCTCTTCTATTTCTTCCTGGTTTTGCCAGACCTTGAAGGTCTAGTGATTGGATCTGTTGTTTTATATGGCGTGGTATGGATTCTTGGCATCGCATGGTACTTCTATTGGAAGTCTCGCAACAAACAAGTCGGTGTCGATGTAAGCATGACTTTTGGAGAATTACCTCCAGATTAATCACATAATGGCATTCTTATCGAAGGACGAAGGGGTGACTCTTCGTCCTTCGTAAGTCTTTAATTATTGAGGAGTTGCACATGGGTAATGCGATAAAAATATTCTTCGTGACTGATATCCATGGTTCAAATTTATGTTATCGGAAATACTTGAATGCTCTAAAAGTCTATAATGTGGATGTCGGTATACTTTTAGGAGATTTAACCGGTAAAGTTTTGGTTCCATTAGTTGAAAAAGCTGGAGGGGGATGGGAAACGACACTGATGGGAACGCATATCGATGTAAGTACCCATGAAGAGTTGGACAAACTAAAAAAAACAATCGAAATGATGGGCTATTATTGGGTTCACCAGACTCCGGATGAATTTAAGGCATTTAAAGATGACCCAAAGAAAGTCGACTTTTTATTCAAACAGCTAATGATGACTCGATTGCAAGAGTGGATTGCATTGGCCGATGAACGCTTGGCTGGAACAAGTTACAAAGTCTATATGGCACCAGGCAACGATGATCATTTTGAAGTGGACAAAATCATCGAGGATTCGAAAGCCATTGTGAATTGTAATAATAAGAATGTATTGGTAGGCGACCACGAGATGATTACATTCTCCTGGGCAAATCCGACACCATGGAATACACCACGTGAGAAAACAGATGAAGAATTGGAACCCATGCTCGAAGAGCTGGTGATGAAACTAAAAGATAAGTCAAATGCGATTTTTAATTTTCACGCGCCGCCTTACGGTTTTGCTCTGGATTTAGCACCTGAATTGTCCAAGGATTTCGTTCAGGCTGCAGATCGCAAGATTCATGTTGGTAGTCGTGCGGTAGCTAAAATGATTGAAAAATACCAACCGCTTATTGGTCTGCATGGCCATATTCACGAATCGCGCGGCGCTCAAAAAGTGAAACGTACACTAATCATCAATCCTGGCTCAGAATACTCGGAAGGTATTTTGAAGGGTGCGATGATCGTGTTGGAAAAAGGTAAAGTAAAGGATTATGTATTCACATCAGGATAGGAGATAAGATTATGTTACCGGTGAAGAAGTTTCGTCTGCCCAAAGATATTTCCTTGGAAGAATATCCAAAACCTGAAGAATATCTAAATGAAGCTCGTAGATTAACAGTCGAAGCCCAAAAACAAGGATTAATACTCCGGGTGATGGGACCCATAGCTTTGCATTTTTATTTCCCAGAGCATGTAGATCTGTATCGCAGGATGGACCGCCTTGGCGAAAAGGTATTTACAGATATAGATTATGCTTCATATGGAAAAAATCGCGGGAAAATCGTGCCTTTTTTCGAAAAACAAGGATATGAATTAGAAAAACGGGCTGCAATGATGAGCGGGGGTACACGCCACATTTATTTTGGAGATCACATTCCCATGATCGATGTGTTTTTCGATAAGTTAGACTACAACCATCCAATCGACTACCGAAACCGACTTGAGATACATCCTTATTGTGTTTCACTAACAGACCTATTATTACAAAAACTTCAAATCGTAAAAATAAATGATAAAGATTTGAAGGATGCTATGCTGCTTCTACTAGCTGCTCAAATCGGCGAAGATGATAATAATAAGATAAATTTAAAGTACGCCGCTAAATTAATGTCGGACGATTGGGGTTTTTATTACACTTCAATCATGAATCTTAACAATGTTCAAGCTGCTGTTAATGGGGTGCCAGTTCTTTCAGACCTTGATCGGATACTAATTAAGGAAAACGCTGAAGCGATAATCGAAATCATAGAAATGGAACCTAAATCTGGTAAATGGAAAGGTCGAGCAAAAACTGGCACAAGCAAGATTTGGTATAAAGAAGTATCCGATTGGGAATAATTAGAAGGGAAATAGATATGGAAAAAGCACATGAAGAGGCAATAGCTTTTGCCCAACGTTGGATTGATATCATTCATAAGACGAGTGTAACTGAAGAAGAAGCTAAAGCAATTATAGAAGAATCAAAGCAGAACTTTGCCGAGCATTTCAACCGTGGTTGGCTGGATTATCGGAAATCCATCACCGAAGCGGGAGATTGGGCTGCTGTCGAATGGACTGGGTCAGGTGCTATCTTTCGGGACGTTTTAGGACGTGAATATATTGACTGCCTGGGTGGCTATGGGATGATGGACCTTGGATGGGGTCATCCTGAAGTAATTGATAATGTAAAGGCTCAATTGGGTCGTTCGCCAATGCCGAGTCAAGAGTTGATCGATCCGCTGCGTGGCGTACTTGCCCGCTTATTGGCAATGATAACCCCAGGTGATATCAAGTATAGTTTTTTTGCAGCCAGTGGAACTGAAGCAGTCGAAGGCTCGATTAAACTGGCAAAAATGTACACACACAAAAATGGATTTATAGCCGCGCTCAAGGCATTTCATGGAAAAACCATGGGCTCGCTCAGCATGATGGGCAAATCAGATTATCGCACACCCGTAGGAACGCTCTATGGGGGGCCTGTTTATCATGTTCCATTTGGTGATGCTGACGCTGTCGAGATGCAACTGGATATAGCCCAAAAAGTAGGGGTTGATATTGCTGCAGTTTTAATGGAACCAATCCAAGGAGAAGCTGGAGCGATTGTACCC
>Ga0315289_10013403_pt1 | contig 11487 bp, 10 predicted proteins | sample YL17G11_40_MG_FD_203452 | JGI IMG/M metagenome (GOLD analysis project Ga0315289, IMG submission 203452) | Sediment microbial communities from Yellowstone Lake, YNP, Wyoming, USA - YL17G11_40 | ecosystem: Environmental > Aquatic > Freshwater > Lake > Sediment | place: USA: Wyoming | collected... | reverse complement strand
CGTTTGCGCGTGCTCGCTCTTGCGTTTTAGTGCGCGTCTTTGAGCGTGAGTGCGAGAGCGAGCGCGAGAGAGAGAGAGAGAGAGAGAGAGAGAGAGAGAGAGAGAGAGAGAGAGAGAACGGAGGAAGAACGGGCAAAAAGGGGGGGTGGAGGACTATTTTCTTTCCTTCGGTCTTTCCCAAAAAAATCTGTTTTACAAAGATTGCTTGCTGTCGTCGTTTTTTTCTAAAAGGGTATCAATTCTGAGTTTTCAATTGTTTCTATTCTTCGTCGTCGTCTTCGTCGTCGTCGTTGTCGCTCCAGGGAGTCCTAGGAGTGGAGCGAGAGGGAGGAGCAGAAGCGCGGGAGGGTCGAGAGACCGGCGACGACGGCAGAGCAGCAGCAGCAGCACCGGCACCAGCACGAGGAGCAGGGGGAGGAGAGCCTGCCCTCTCTCCGCCCGAACTGCTGCTGCTGCTGCTGCTGCCGCTCCGTTCCCTTCTCCGGACTGCGGGAGCAGAAGGAGAAGAAGTAGAAGAGAAAGGAGAAGCAGAGGGCTTCGCGGCCGAGGCACGAGTCTGCTTCGTCGAGACCGCCGCCGTCGCCGCCGCAACCGCTCCGCCGCCGCCGCTCCAGTAAAGGCTCTCGTCGCCGCTTCCGCTCCTCCTGCTCCTCCCGCCTCCTCCCTCGCTCGACCCTCCTTCCTCGTTGTAGTACCTGTTCGGCAGCCCCAGCCAGAACTTGAGCCGCTCCATCCCTTCGGAGGCCGCCGAGCGCTGCTGCTGCTGCTGCTGAGTCCTCGCCGCCGTCGCCGCCGTCGTCGTCATCGCCGTCGCCGCTGACGCCGACGCCGCTTCCCTGCCGACGCCTCTCCGAGCTATCAGCGCCGCCAGCGCCCGCTTCATCGCGCCCCTCGCCTCTGCTCCAACGCCCACCTTCTCCTCAGCTTCTCTGAGAGCCGCCAGCGCCCTCCTCACGTCGGTGGGACCGCGCACGCACGCCGCCGCGACGGCGTCGAGCATGCCCCCGTCGGGCTCGCCGCCGCGGGCGACGAACTCCGCCAGCAGCGCCACGGCGCCGTCGAGGTCGCCGGCCCTGGAGGCCCCCGCCACGGCGGCGCCCCAGGCGGAGGGCGGCGGCGGGAGGCCGGCGGCGAGGGCGAGGGCGTCGGCGCGGAGGAGGGCGCGGCGGCGGGCCGCCGAGAGCGCCGGCGACGAGAAGAGCGACGAGGAGGGAGGGAGCGCAGCCGCCGCGCCGCTCCCCGACGCCGCCGCCGCGCCCCGCGACAGCGCGTCGACGAGCGCCGCGGCCGCGGCGGCGTCCGGCGGCGCGCAGCTCCCGGCCTCGGCGGCCAGCTCGAGCTCCTCGAACGCCCGCGCGGCGTCGTCGGCCCTCCCCAGGCGAGACAGAGCCGCGATGAGCGTCGTCCACGACAGCGTATCCGGCGCCAAGAGAGGCGGCGCGGGGCAATCGGTGGAGGGGCCGCGCGCGCCGGCGCCGCCCCCGCCGGCGCCCCTGCCGCTCCCAGACGAGAGGAGCAGCGCGCGGAAGAGCCTGGGCACGGCCGCGGCGTGGCCCCTCGAGAGGCAGGCGGCCATGAGCGTGTTGTAGGTGTCGACCCCCGGTCTGACGCCCAGCTCGCCCATGCGGCGCAGCGTGCGCAGGACGCCCTCCATCGACGGGACGGCCGGAGGCAGGGGAGGGAGCGGGGGCAGGGTCGAGGGCGGGGCCGGGGGCGGCGAAGGGCGGAGGGGGAGGAGGCCGGCGTCGCCGCCGACCGCCGCGGCGGCCGCGTCCGCGCCGCGCAGGGCGCCCAGGAGCGCGCCGCTGAGCGGGTCGACGGTCGTCGCCGTCGCGGAGGGGGAGGAGGAAGAGGAGGAGGAGGAGGACGACGACGACGACGAGGGGGACGAGGTGGGGGGAGACGGGGGCGCATAGGGCGCCGAGGGAGGAGGCGCGGAGGCTCCTCCTTCGCCGCCTCCGCCTCCAGCACCGCTCTTGCTGCTGCTCCCGGCAGCGCAATAGGCCCGCAGCAGCGCGTTGAAGGCCCTCGCGCTGGGCGGCCCCTCCCCGGAGAGGGCCCCCGCGCTCGCCAGGGCGTCGAACCACCGCTGCGCCGCGGGCGCGTCGCCGTCCCTGGCGGCGCCGTCGATGAGCACCGAGAAGAAGACGGCGCCGGGGCCCGAGGGCGGGGCGGAGGGCTCCCGCCCCCCTCCCCTCCCGTCGGCGGCGGCGGCGGCGATGGCGCGCATCGCCTCCCCGTAGAGCTCCTCGGCCTCGCGCCTTCGGCCGGCCTTGACGTAGCCGCTGGCGAGGGCCGCGAGCGCCCAGGCGTCGGGGCCGTGAGGGCGGGGGGGGGAGGAGGGGGAGGAGCCGCCGCGGCCCGCGTTCCCGCCTCGTTCCTCCCCTCCGCCGCCGTCGAGGAGCGCGCTCGACTCGTCCAGCGCGGCCCGCGCCAGCTCGAGCTCCCCTGCCCGAGCGTGCGCCGACACGACGGTGTTGAGCGTCACACGCGTCGGCGCGACGCCGCGCCGGCGCATCTCGGCGAGCACGAGCGGCGGCAGCCTGGTGTCGCCAGAGCGGGCAGCTCCCTTCAGCAGCACGTTGAACATCGGGGCCGAGGGCCGGATGGTGGCGGAGGCGGAGGCGGCGGTTCGATTCTCGCCGCTCGCGCTCGCGCTCCCCTCGGCGTCGGCGAGGTCCGCGGCGCGGAGCACCCTCCGCAGCAGCAGCCACGCCTCGTCTACCTCGCCGGCGCCGACGCAGGCGTTCATGCCGACGACGATCGCGGCGGCGTCGAGGTTGCCGCCGAGAGGGGAAGAGGAGGAGGGAGAAGAAGGGCCCTCTCCTTCTCGCCCCGCACCGTCGACAAGCTCCCTCCAGAGGAGCAGGGCCGCGGCGGCGGCGGCGCCCCCGGGCCCAGCCGCCGCGGTGCCCCTCCTCGCGCTCTTGCTCGCCCTCGACAGCGCCGAGATCAGGCCGCACGTCGTCACGACGTTGGGCTCCAGGAAGAGCCCCCGGCTGCCCAAGGAAGGAGAAGGCGCCCTCTGCAGCAGACGGTAGGCCGCCATCGCCGCTTGGGCGTTGCCGTCGCGGCAGCTCGCCGATATCAGGTCCTGGTAGGTCGCGTAGCGGTTGGGCGGCGATCCCAGCGCGTGCGCCGCCCTGAGGGCCCGCAGGGCGTCGCGGGGCCTGCGGGCCGCGCAGAGCGAGGAGACGAGCGCTGCCGCGGCGTCGCTGCTGCTGCTGCTGCTGCTGCTGCTAGAGAAAGTCGAAGAGGTCGTGGCGTCGCCGCCGAAGTCGAGCCGCATCGGCGGCCTCATCAGCTCGCTCCAGCCCTCCTCGCTCGCGTCCCGGAACCCCTCCGCCGTCGCCAGCGCCGCCAGTATCACATGCCTGAGGGCCTCGTCGAGGTTGCCCGCGGAGAGAGAGGCCAGCACGGCAGAGGTGGGGAACGACCTGCTTAATGGCAGCAGCGGCGAAACCGAAGAATTCATCGACAACGACGAGTTCGACGAGCTCGACGACGACGATGCCTTGGCTCGCGTGGAGGCTCGTCGGCGCTGGATGTGCTCAAGCAGTCGAGAGGTCGAGGGAGGAGGAGGGAAAGAGGCTAGTAGCATTGGCTGCGGCCGCGTCGTCGCCGGCAGCGTCGCTCTCCATCGAGTCGCTGCCTCAGACGCGAGCCCCTGTTGTCTCCCTGCTCCTCCCCCGCCTAGACCCCGCGCACGCCTCATGGCCACCGCCTTGATCTCCAGTCCGCTGCGTTCACAGGCGGGAGAGGAAATGGAGGGAAAGTGGGCCGCAGGGGCGCGGAATCCTTGCTATGTTTTCTTTGCCTTTTCACTCTTCGAAGAAAATGAACGGGCGACGTGTCCGACAGAAAGGACTCACTCTTTCTCCTCTTCGAAGCAAAAAAAGAAGAACAAAAAACGTTTTCCATGCTCTCGCTCGCCGCCGCCCTGACCGCGGCGGCCCGCGGCAGGCTGGTGGGCGGTTCATCCTCGGCGACGACGACGAACCTCTGGCGCGCCGCCATGACGACGACCTCGGGCCCTCCCTCGCAGGCTCCGCCCTCGGCGAGCGCGGCGGCATCGGCTCCGTCCGTCTCTTCGTCTTCTTCTGCTGCTGCTGCCTCAGCTGCTGCTGCTCCCGCCGCGGCGCCTGCCGCCAAGGCCCCGCTCATGAAAGAGTTTCAGGTGTACCGGTACGTTCGAAAGAAAAAGCGCGCCTTCTCAGTGGACGGCGCGAGACAAAAGGAAAGAAAGAACAACGAAACGCAAAAAAGCAATCAATGCTTCGCCATGCTCAAAGCAATGTTCCCATCTTCTCTCCCTCTCTCTGCTCTCTTTTTCCCATTCCAACAGGTGGAACCCCGACAGGGAGGACAAGCCGTCGTATCAAAGCTACAAGGTGGACATCAACAAGTACGTTGGAGAAAGAAAGAAAGAAAGGAGAGGTGACTCTCAAGCAGCAGCTGCCGACGACGACGACGACGACGGCCGATGGGGTGCCCTTTTTTGTCCACGTCGCTCTCGCTTTTCGACCATCGCTCCGGCCCTCGCTTTCGCTTCCCGGCACCTCCGCTAGTGTCGCTCGGGATCGCTCCGAGAACTGAGCCTGAGAGAAGGAGCCGGAGAGGAGCGCTTGGCTGTGTGTTTTGTTCTCTCGAAAGAGGGTAAATGGACGATGACGAAGAGCGAGCCATTCCTCTCTTTCTCCGCCGCCCCTTAGCTCTCTGTCTCTCTCGCTCAACCCCGTCCTTTCCTCTTTCCCCCTCCCACCTTCTCAAAACAAAACTTCAGCTGCGGCCCGATGATGCTCGACGTGCTCTTTAAGATCAAGGACGAGCAGGACACCACGCTGGCGTTCCGGCGATCGTGCCGGTGAGTTGAAGTCTTTCTTCTTTTTCTTCTTCTGAAGCTCTCTCGACCGCCCCATGACCTCGAAGAGGCAACTCTCATCAAAAAAATCCAAACCTTGAAAATATATCCTCAACAACAGCGAGGGTATCTGCGGCTCCTGCTCCATGAATATCGACGGCACCAACGGCCTCGCGTGCCTCACCAAAGTCGACCGCGACGAGAAGAACGCGACGAGGGTGGCGCCGCTGCCGCACTTGGTGAGTCATCTTTTTTGGGGGTTTTTAAAATTCTGCAGCAATGCTCTCTTCTCTTTCTCTTTCTGACTTCGCTCTTTCTCTTCTGTCCTCCGCTTCTTCAAAACGCGCTCAGTTCGTCGTCAAGGACCTTGTGGTCGACATGAGCAACTTCTACGCCCAGTACAAGTCCATCCGCCCTTACCTTGCCACGCCGACGCCCGCAAGCGGCCGGGAGCACTTGCAGACGAAAGAAGACCGCGCCAAGCTCGACGGACTCTATGAATGCATCCTCTGCGCGTGCTGCTCGACGTCGTGCCCGTCTTACTGGTGGAACGAGGATAAATATTTAGGCCCGGCGGTGCTGCTGCAGGCGTACAGGTGAGTTTTTAGAGTTGGAAGAGAGAGAGAGACAGAGCGTGAATGAGAGGGAGGAAAAAAAAACTCACCTCGACTCTTTCCAAAAACAAAAATGAAAAAAAAAGGTGGGTCATCGACTCCCGCGACGGCGACACCGCCAAGCGCCTCGCCTCGCTCGACGACGCCTTCAAGCTCTACCGGTGCCGTACCATCATGAACTGCACCAAGGTGTGCCCCAAGGGCCTCAACCCGGGCAAGGCGATCGCGAAGATCAAGCAGAGCGTCGAGGCTGCGCGGGCGATATGAGAAAAAAGGTTGAAAAGAACGTCTTCATTCTCAAACCCCGCCACATTCTTTGTTTTCGTTAGCGCTCCGTTTTTTCTACCATTAGAGAGAAGAGAGAGCGTTGTGCGCCGTGGAGAGAGAGAGAGAAAAGTAAACCAAATCAATGAATTTTAGGACTCAAAAAAAAGGAAAACGGGGAAGAAGGACGTTCTTGGACGAAGGGAAACAAACTCTCCCACTTTTCTCGTTCGCTAGCAGCGCCTAAGCTCTCGTCAATCACCCTCGCTCTCTCTCTCTCTCACAGCACTCGCGCAGCATCCTCGCGATGCTCCTCGCATCGCGTGTCGGCACCTCGTCGCTGCGAGCGGCCGTGACGCCCGCCCTGCTGCGAGGAGGCGCTACTTCTGCTTCACGAGCAACGCAGCAGAGGAGACCAGCGAGCACAAATGCCGTTGTCGGACCAAGCGAAGCCACGACGACCTCCTCTTCTCCTGCTCCTCCTTCTTCTTCTCTCTCGACCTCCTCTTCTTCTCCTTCTTTTTTATCGACCGCCACCCAGCCCCCCGTCCCCTGGAAGCTCAAGCTCCTCCACGACTCCGACTGCCCGCTCTGCGAGCGCGAGGTCTCCATGCTCAAGAGGCGGGACTCGGAGAGGACGAACTCGATCGTCTTCGTCGACGTCGCCGACCCGAGTTACGACCCAAAGGAAAACTGCGGAATCGACTACGAGACCGCGATGCGGACCATCCACGGCATCCTGCCCTCCGAAAGGAACGAAGGAGAGTTGCTAGTTATGACGGGAGTGGACGTTTTCAGGAAGGCGTACGAGCTCGTCGGGCTCGGCTGGGTGTATTCCTTCCTCGACGTTCCTATCTTGAAAAAGATCGCGACTGCCGCTTACGACGCCTGGGCGCGCATCAGGCTCCCTCTGACTGGCAGGCCGGCGCTCGAGGTGGTGTTGGCCGAGAAGAAGACGTGCAAAGACGTTGGTGAGAAGTAGATTTTTGTTGTTTTTCATCTCGTTTTGTTGTTCTGTTTGCAGTTCTTTTTCCACCTTTTGTAAAAAAAACAGATTTCCCCCAACACATCAATTTTTCAACATCATTTTCAGACGTCCCCTCCTCGATACGTCGCGGCGGGCGCCTTGCCCCCTCCGCCGCCGTCCCTCCTGTACCCTCCTCCGAGCACCAGAGCAGCGAGCCTCCCCCTCTGTCGCTGCTGCTGCTGCTGCTGCTTCCCCTTGCTGCTCTTGCCGTTGTTGTCGTCGGAAGAAGAAGCGGAAGAAAAGTCGCTGTCGTCGAGGTTTTTCCTTCGGCTGCCCTTTTTGTTGGTCCTGCTGCCTCCTCCCCTGCCTTTCCCTCTCTCCCTCTCCTTCCGCCTCCTGTTTCTCGAGTCGCGGCACCTCCTCAGGGACCTCCTCACCCCCAGGAAGACCAGCAGCGCGAGAAAGAAAGCGTCCGCTGTCGGGTATCGGACCAGGACCTCCCACGCGGCCGTGATCTTGATCCACCTGTTTTTTCGTTTTTGTGATTTTTTTTCGGTTTTGGTTTTCGGTTTCGGTTTTCTTCTTCTTCAGAGACACCTCTCTCTCTTTCTAAAAACCAAAGTCGGCCTACGCAAGGTAGCCCGAGCCCCCGGAGAAACGAAATTTAAAAACTCTTACCAGCTCGCCTCGTACATCGACGAACCCGAAACCAAAAAAGACTTCGGGTAAAGCTGTAAGAACGCGAAGCAAGCCCATCCCAGGGCCTCGAACAACGTCGAGCGCAGCACGAACCGGCCTGCAGCGACGCCGGCGAGGGCGCCGACGAGCAAGCCAGACAGAATGCGGTCGTTGTACGAGCCCCTGAAGCGCACGCGCTCCCTGGCGACGGCCCTGTCGGCCCTGGCGAGCGCGGCGGCGGCGGCGGGGCCGACGCACGAAGAAGAGGAGGAGGAAGAGGGAGAAACAGAGGAGGCAGAAGCAGAAGAAACAGGGCCCCGGCGAGGAGCGGCCAGGGCGAGCGCCGCGGCTGAGCAGCTCTCCTCGAGCCGCCGCTCGAACCGCCGCTCGCTCGGGAGGCGCGAGCGCTGTTCGGCGTCCAGCGCGTCCTCGCAGCGCTCGGCGGCGGCCGAGCAGGCCCGACTCGAGGCCAGCTCGTTGCGGTCGCGGGCGGCCGCGGCGGCGGCGGCGAGCTCCCGGAGCAGCGCGGCGCGAAGGGCGTCTCGCTCTTTTCCCTCTTTTCCTCCTTTTCCTTGCTCTTCCTCCTCCTCCTCCTCCTCCTCCTCCTCCTCCTCGCCTCCGCCTCCGCCTCCGCCGCCCCCGACGCCCCCAAACCTCCCGGCCTCGAACGCGGCCACGGCCTCCGCGTTCGCGGCCTCGTGCTCCCGCTCCAGCTCCGCCTCCGGGAGCGGATACCGCAGCTTCGACATCCGCGCCGAGTACGCCGCGACGACTGTCCGCGTGAGGTCCCGGTTGAAGTGCTCGAGGATGGAGCCCGCCGAGGGGATCGCGCGCGCGTTGAGGGCGCCGACAATGCGTTCGGCGAGGTCGGCGAGGGCGGGGCCGTCGACGAAAGGAGACGTCGAGGAGGAGGAAGACCCCGAGGAGCCGCCGCCGCCGCGCTTCCTCCCGGTCATCCTCTTGGGGGAGGCCAGCGCCCGCACCAACCCCCTGAGCTCGTCCCTCTTCTCCCTGTATGCGGGCGCCAAGGCTTCGTCCCCGAGCTCGCAGAGCTTCGTCCTGTCCAGATGAGGCTGCGGCAGGCCGAAGGCGGTCGATTTGGGAGCAATCCTCCGGAGCGACGACCGCACTTTGTTCACCGCGGCGATGCCTGCGTCCTTGGAAGGGTTGGGAACCTTGGAGAGGGCGGCGTCGAGCGCCGCCTGCGGCGAGGCGCCGCCCAAAAAGTCCCGCTGGATGAGCCAGAGCATGGACCCGGGCTCCAGCGAGTTTCTGCTGCTGCTGCCGCCGCCGCCGCCGCTCCCGTTCCTGTCGGAGGAGGACGACGGAGAGGACGAGGAGGAGAACAGAGATTGAGAGAGCTGCGTCGAAAATGAGAGCCTTTCGACGTCCGACTCTCTTAAAGCCTCGCCGAGATTATAGACCAGCAGACTCGCGAGCGTCGCGCCCAGGGCGAAGATGCGGTCGTCGTACGCGTCCGACTTCCCCGTGGACTCGAACCCCTCGGAGTCGAGGAAAAGGATGGCGTGCTTCCTCTCCTGGACGCTGCCGTCCTCTCTTTCTCCTCCTCCTCCTCCTCCAGCCTCCTCGGGCGCGCCCCAGATCCACACCCCTTTCGTCTGCGTGTCCCTCGTGTGCCCCACGCCAAACCCCTCCTCGCACCCGACGCCCAGCAGCTGGTTGAGCAGGAAAGACTTGCCGCTGCGGTAGGGGCCCATGACGACGACGGGCGCGACGGGGAGTTCCTTCGGCAGGGAGCGCAAGAAGGCGACGCCTTCGGGCGCGAGCTCCAAGGTGGTTGCTCCGTCGACGGACCGGATGAGGGGGATGCTGAAGAATTGTTTTGGTTTAGTTGAGGGGGTTGAGTTTTTGTTTTCTCGTTTCGACCAGTCCCCCCCCCTAGAAAAGAAAGAAGGGAAAACAATTGCCCGTAACTCGGCTGCGAAACGAGCGAACTCACGGCTTGCGCACCCCCGAGGGGACAGAAGAGCTCCCAGTGCCCCTCGAGGGCAGAGAATCGACGGCTGCCGAGCTACAGCGGGCGCACAGGAGGAGGAGAGCGAGCGTGACCGCGGACGACATCGGCTCATCAATTACACGACGTCGTCGCCGCGCCGTCTTTTGAGGCCGCCGGGGCATCTCTGCTGCTGCTGCTGCTGCCGCTGCTGCTGCTGCTGATGCTGCTCGGTAGAGAGAAACAGAGAGAGTGAGCGCGTCGCCGTTAGGTCACAGGCAGGCCATGACCACAATCGGGGGAGAAGAAAAGAAGAGAGCTTCGGGAAAAGCGCGGAAGGAGAAAACTTTGAGTTGAGAAAGAGAGAGCGAGAGCTTTTCGCCTCTGCAGAATCACAGCCACTTTTCGCTCCACGTCGACGTCTCTTGATCCTTGACGCCGCTTTTTTTCTCTTGGTCGTTTTCCTCTTGTTCCTCGAAAATGCAGTCCCTCGCATCGTCCTCTCGCGCGCCAGTCGCGGCGCGTGCTTCGAGCCGCGCGTCGAGCCGGTAAGATGGAGAGAGCTCTAGCTCGCAAGACGGAGAGAGAGAGAGAAGTGGAGAGGTGGAAGCGATTGCGCCCGTCAAAGTTAGCGTCTCTTGCTTCGGGTGTCGAGTTTCGATCTTCCAAGCTCACATTGCTCTCTCCTCTTCCCCTCGCCTCTTACCACCCTTTCGCAGCTCGTTTGCCGCTCGCTCGCCGGCAGCTCGGGAGTCTCTCCGCATCCAGGTACGAAAATTAGGATCCAAGTAGTGATGGAAAGCCGAGAGACAAAAAGAGATCGAGCTAGCGAGAGAGGAAGAAAAAAAGAAGAAAAAAACACCAACGTTGGCCTCCTCCTTCGACCTCGACCAAAAAATAAAAAAAACTCCCTCTCTTCTCTCTCAACAACCACAGCGCCCCTCCCACCGCGCCGCCGCGTCCCCGACCGAGGTCTCGACCTCGTCCTCCTCCTCGACCGCCGTCCCGGCCAGCCCGGCGCAGGCCGCCGACGAGCTCTACGAGTGCTTCCTCGACAAGCCCCTCGGCATCCGCTTCGCGCGCGGCCGCGACGGCGAGGCCTATGTCGCCCGCTCGGACCCGGCGCTGGGGAACACCGACCCGAACGTGCTCCCCGGGGACAAGCTCGTGCGCGTCTCCGCGTCCTTCGGCGCCGACGTCTGGGACGCGAAGAACTTTGGCCAGGTGATGTACGCGATCAAGACGCGCAACGGGCAGGTCTACCTGCAGCTGCAGCGCAAGTACGGCGACATGAGCGCGCTCGAGGACGAGGTTTTGACCACGGCCGAGAGGCAGTTCCGCGCCGAGCGCGGCGGCGGCAACTATGGCAAGGGCACCAAGGAAGTCCAGGCGGCGAACTACGCGCGGGCCAAGGAGCTGCAGAAGGAGCGCGTGCAGCTGTTTGACACCGCGCTCGCGAAGTTCAACAAGAAGGACGCCGAGGGCGCGCTCATCGACTTCGAGACCGTGCTTGCGATGGAGCCCCCCAAGTACCTGGGCGACGACTTTGCTCGCGTCACGCCCGTCTACAAGGCGACGCAGTACAACGTCGCGTGCTGCTATGCGGCCCTGGGGCAGATCGCCCCCGGGATGGAGGCCGTCGAGGCTTGCATGGGTGCGGGTTTCGAGGACTACGCCAAGATCCGGAGCGACCCGAACCTGAGCGCCTTGAGGGAGGGCGGGAACGCGAAGGCGTTCAAGAGGATGATGGACAAGTACGACGAGCCGATCATCAACGAAGGTGAGATTAGAAGAGTGGAGCGATGGTGGATAGGAGAGTGGAGAGGGAGAGGGAGAGAGAGAGAGAGTTTTCTTTTTCTTTTTCTTCGCTGCCCTTTTTCCTCGAAACTCACAGTCTTTCTTCTTCTTTTCCTTTTCTCCTCCCCTCTTTTCCTTCTTCCTCTCTAAAACTCGTCTCTCGATCGCAGCTGCTGTCAAGGCCTTGAAGAACCTCTTTTCGTTCGGCAGGAACAAGGACGACGACGACGAGTAGATTTTTGGTTTTTCGGGAGGTTGTTAATAAACACCAATTTTGATGCGAGAGAGATGAATAACAAAAACACCTAAGACAACAACAACAACAACGCTATTCTATTGTTCTAAATTTTTT
>Ga0315289_10013401_pt1 | contig 11488 bp, 7 predicted proteins | sample YL17G11_40_MG_FD_203452 | JGI IMG/M metagenome (GOLD analysis project Ga0315289, IMG submission 203452) | Sediment microbial communities from Yellowstone Lake, YNP, Wyoming, USA - YL17G11_40 | ecosystem: Environmental > Aquatic > Freshwater > Lake > Sediment | place: USA: Wyoming | collected... | reverse complement strand
ATCACCGTTGCGCATCCCGGTAAGAGCGCAAGAACCGCGGCCGGCAAGGCCCAGCTGCCAACGTGTCGCAAATGAACGAACATACCGCACCTCCCTTCTTGTTCGCCCCATTTCGCTGGTGGAGCGAGGTAGGCAGTTGCACTGACCCTACGATCATGTTAAAATGAGTTTTATTGCAGACAGATTGGAGTCAGCAACCGACGGCTTAAGGCGCCTCGCTGTGGACATCCGCAATCGTCTCGTAGTAGGAACTCCAGGCAGCTATCGCGTCTCTCCAACACGGAGGAACCTCCCCCCGACGGGGTTGAGTCTTGTTATACTATTGCTCTGTGCGTCATGCGCCCGCGACCGGTCGGTGACCGTGCCCTTCGCTCCCGTTGTCAGTCCATCCGCTGGGGAGTTCAATAGGCGGGTCCTGGGAGAGGCTGCGGCCAACCCTGTGGATATACTTATCGTTAGCCCGGGAGCCGGGAGCGGCGCCCTCGGCCACGCGGCTATCCGGTTGGGAATGAACGCCTACGCCTTTGACTTCGACCATGGGCTCTTTCTGTACAAGGAGTTGTTCCCGGGTTTCCTCTACCGATATACGGTGCTCCAAGAGCGCGACGTCCGGGCCGTCGCTATTCAAATGACCCCAGAGGCGACAATGCGGCTCACTCGCAGATTTGAAGATGAAATGACCTTTGTGCAAGAAACCGACTATCGGCGGCCCGCGCGCTTCTTTTCCAACAATTGCTCCACAGCGCTGTTCGATGAGCTTCTGGTCGCAAGCGGCACCCGGTCTTGGGGCTGGCCTTGGGCCTGCGTTCCGGCCACCCTCCCTCTCGCCCTCAGGCGAGCGTTTCCGGTGGTTTCCGAGACCGTGTACCCGAGCCGGCGCCACGCCCATATGATGGCGCTCCGGCGGTCGGGTCATTCTGTCCTGCCAGAGTACTTCTGCCCCGCCTCATCCGCCCCGGGGAAGCGCCATTCGCCTCGCTGGCGCCTCGTATACACTGAAGACCTGACGGGTCCCCTTGCCCTCGCAAGACCCCTTGCCGGGATCGGGAACATGAGCGTTTCGGCCCTCCAGACCGTGCTTGGTGTTCTTCAAGCGCCCGCCGACCACGGCAAGCAGCTTGGCCACGGCCTGTCTGGCTTCGCGCTGGCCGCTCCCGAGCTGCTGTTATTCCCCATAAGGCACGCGGGCGAAACGAGAGGTGAGTGAGGGCCGTCGGCTCCAGAGGCGAGGGGCACCACCTCTGGATGCCCGGGACACGGATAGCGTCGCAACACACATCCGTCCTTCTGCACGACACAAAGCACATTTTCGTTTAATGGCGCGGCAAAATCAATCACTTTTCTAACGCGCCGGATCTGCCCTCTCGCCCGGTCAGGTCATCGAGACCGCAGGCAGCCCTCCCCTCCTGGCCTCGAGGCGAGAAATTATCGCACGTTGCCGACCCGGTGGATGGGGGGCGCTTTTTGCTCGAGCGAATCTCACCCCCGGGGGTCCACGTTATCACTTTCGGATAGCTCTCCGCGCGATTGACCTTAGCACCAATCCGGCAACAGGGGGCGTGCTCCTTTTCCATCTTTCCCCGCGGGAGCAGAATGCCGCCTGTGCGTGGCTGTTTGGGGGTCCGAGTGCCCGGAAATCAGCTTCAGTCACCCCGTCCTTTTTGCGAGCAAGCGGGCCACTCCTCGGAGGGCCTGGGCCTTTTCACCGAGGGAGGCGATGGCGTCGTCGGTGAGTTGCTCTGCCATTTCTCTGGAGCGTTTGATGCCAATCAGTGAAGGATAGGTTGCCTTCTTTTTTTGCTCATCGGCGCGAACGGGCTTGCCAAGTCTCTCCTCCTCGCCTTCGGCGTCGAGGACGTCGTCCATAATCTGAAAGGCGGTCCCGATTAAAGTCCCGTACTTCCTCAACCGAGCCAGCTCGTCGTCGGTTGCATTCCCGGCGATTCCTCCCATGGCGACCGACGCCTCAATCAAGGCTGCCGTCTTTCGCCTGACGATTTCGTGAACGGTTTCTTTCTCGACGCTTTTGCCTTCGGATTCCAAATCGAGAGCCTGCCCACCGACGAGGCCCGCTGTTCCGCACGCTCGGGCAAGCTCCCGGATCAACCGCGTTCGCTTCGACTCGTCAATCCCCTCTATGTTCGAGAGAGTCTGAAAGGCGAGGGTCAAAAGCTCGTCTCCGACGAGGACGGCGATTCCTTCGCCAACCACTTTGTGGACCGTCGGCAGGCCTCTCCGCAAGTCGCTGTTGTCCATCGCGGGAAGGTCGTCGTGCACTAAGGAATAGCAGTGGACAAGCTCGAGAGAGCAAGCAATCGGCACAATCTGCGGGCATTCTCCGCCGACTGCTTCGCAGCTCGCCATGGTCAAAATTGGCCGGATTCTCTTCCCGCCGGGGAAGACGGCATGTCGAACGCCCTCGCCGAGCTTTCGGACAGGCATGTCTTCCGACGAGAGAATCGCCTCCAATCCTGGGTCAATCAGCCTCTTTCGTTCCTGCAAGTACTCTTCGATGTCCACGGGAGGGACCCTTCCTACCGAGCTTTTCTTGACGAACGCAACGCCACGGTGACATGTGGCAGCAGAAGTCTTTGCCAGGGCACACCGCCTGAAGGCCGCTTTTGGGAAGCCCCGCTAAAGCGGGCTCCGGTTCGAGAAGAGGTTCGACTCCCTATCCCCCAGCTCAAGCAGGGGGCTAAGCATCGTGCCGGCTAAAGCCGGCAGGCCTCCCTCTAAGTGCACGCTTTCGCAAATGCAATCACGAATTATAGACGATGATCTGGATTGACGAATCGCTCCAAAGACCAGGAGCGCGTGCCGGGCTTCAGCCGGCACCCCCATTTAGCCATCCCGCCATCGGCGGGACTTCAGCCGGGCTTCTCGACCAAACGGATTTATCCATAATACGTGACCGAACTCATGAAATACAGAACTAAGGAACCTGAACCCAGCGAAGCGGCACGGCCGCGAAGGCTGTGGCACAATGGGCCCGAGGCGCCCTGGAGTGCTGAAGCTTTGCTTCAGCCATCGAAGGCGGGAGCTAAGCTCCCGCACTCCAAAAGGCCAAATTGCGCGCCTGGGGTCTGCGCCGAACCACACTGCATGCCGGACGCCCCCGGGAAATGCAGCCGCAGCGAGTCAGTTGACCTGCTTGCCTACGCTGTGTGACTCTCACGGCCCTCGGTGGGGGCGGAAATGCAGCCCCGGTTGGCGGAGCGCCCAGCATTACTCGGCGTGCGATTTGCGCGCTCCGGTCTTTTGCGAGACACTGGCGCGCCAATTCACTCTCTCAGGGGAATCTGCCTGAGATATTTGTCAACCATCTTGAAGGTCAGCCGCTCGACGTCCGCTTTGTCGTCGGTGAAAACGTGAGCCTCCTCATCCTCGGGGAGGAATACGATGTCGTCTGTGAACTGGTTGACGAGCCTGAAGAGAGCGGTCTGGCTCGGTCTCCTCGCTCTGAGGATTTTCGTCACTCCGCCCGGAACTTCCAATTTCTCTTTCAGCCCGACGAGGATGTAATTCGAGCTTTTCTCGACCCTCACTGCGAAGACGGTCGGAAATGCCGTCTCGAGCGTCTTTTCTATCGAGCACAGCAACGTCGGCGCCTCGCCCACCGACAGAACGTTCATCATCGCCACCCCCTTCGGCAAGAGGTGGTCGGCGACGAGCCGGAAAAACTCTTTCGTCGTGACGTAGAAGGGCACGTCCGGTCCGCCCTGGAACATATCCAGCTCAATCACGTCGTATTTCTTTTTCGATTTGCTGAGAAAGGGGCGGGCATCTTCGGTGAGAATCTTCAGGCGCGGACTTTCCTTCAGTCCGAAGTACTTTTTGTCCTTCGCTATCCGAATGATTTCGGGGTCAATCTCTACGGCGTCAATGTGGGCTTTCGGAAAGAAGTGCAGGTATTGCTGCACGGAGGTCCCCGCTCCCATGCCTAAGATGAGGATTTCTTTTGGCTCGGTAAGAAGCGCGGCTGCGCTGAAATAGTCGTAGTAGCTGTTCCCCGTCAGATAATTGTCCTTCTCGCTGGCCGCGACCGAATAGGAAGTCCACCGATTGACCGACAGGGACATTTTCCCATCCTCTCTTCGGAGGACACGGATGTCGTTGTAGAAGGATTCCTTGTGGAGAAGGAGACCCTTGCCCGCACGAGGAAAAGAAAACGGCGCGATCGCAACCAGCGCCAGAGACGCGGCCCATTTTGGCGCATAAGATACCAGGCCGATGACGCCAACCAGAAGCACCGTCGAGGCAAAAAGGAGCAGAGTCGCGTGGGAGCCCAGCGCGCGAATCAAAATGAACGCCGTCACAAACGTTCCCAGGATGCTTCCGATGGTGGAGATGCCATATATGCCGCCCGCGATTTTTCCGACATCTTTCTGGCCGGCAAGAAGCCGGATGACAAACGGCGACACCATGCTCAGGAGAATCATTGGGATGCCGTATATGACGCACGTGGCGACCATGGAGCCAAGGATGGTTCCGAGCCTTATGTACGACGTTTCGAGCACGTCCCTGTAGATGAGGAGCATCAGCCACAGGTATCCCCCCGCCACAACTATCCGCTTGAAAAGGACGCTCGCTCGAGGTTTTTTGTCGGCGAGCCTTCCCCCGAAGATATATCCGAGGGCCAGGCCGGCAAGGATGATTCCTATGAGGCTTCCCCAGACATAGCTGGAGTAGCCAAACACGGGCCCAAACAGCCGAAACCCCAGAAGCTCCAGCCCCATGACGCAAAAACCGCAGATGAACGCCGTGGCCGACAAAAAGATTTTTCTCAATTCAGTGCCGCCCTCTTGTCTTTTTCGACCGAACAATGCTCACCCTGCCGCGCGGCCCTTTCCCACATCCGGAAGGCAACGTCCCGTCGAGCGCACTTTTCCGATGGGCGCTCGCACCGCACGGATGGCCCCACTCTCACGCTTCTTTTCCCAGCTTCTTCGACGGACGCGGCTTGTCCGGCTTCAGGTCTGCCCGCTTTGGTCCCTTAGCAGGAATCTCCAGCCCACCTTTGTCCACGTTCTCCTTCGTGAAGAGGCGAGTCCCGAGGGTGATCCACTTTGGCACCTCTTCGCCTCTCAGGATTTTCATCCCTATATCAATCGCCTGTTTTCCTCCGGTGGGGTACTCAAGCGTCGCCGTGAGGACTCCCTGCTTGACGTACATCACACCCTCATGAGGCAGCGCATCAATTCCGATGAACTTAATCGTCTTCTCTCGTCCTCGCCCTTCGCCCTTCGCCGCGAGGTAGGCACCGTGAGCCTGCGGGTCGTTGTGCGCGTAAACGCCGTCAATCTTTTCGAACCGCGCGAGAGCCGACGCCATTTCTCTTCGCCCGTTCTCCTCGAGCCACTGGCAATCCGCCGAAAAGATAATCTTGATTCCGTCCGCGGGAGTGCCGCGTTCCTGCGCATATTCCTTCAATCCCTGAATGAAGCCTTCATGCCGGTCAACGCCCGGCTGAGACGTCATCAGTCCCATCAGCTCGACGACATTCCCCTGCCCGTTCAGAAGCGAGGCGAGGTACTTTCCAGCTTCTCGACCAATCAGAACATTGTCCCCGCCAATGAAACACGTAAACCTCGTTCCCTGAATCTCCCTGTCGAGGACGATCACCGGTATCCCTTTGTCGTAAACCTCCTTGACGGGGCGCGTCATCGGCACAGTCTCCTTCGGACTGACGATAAGAAGGTCAATCCCCTGCGTCAAAAACTCGCGCACCTGGCTCTGCTGGACGATGACATCGTTCTGTGCGTCCTTTTGCTTAAACTCGATTTCACGATACTTCTTCGCCTGGTCGGCGACGTCGCTGTTCATCTGGACACGCCACGGCTCCGCAAGGTTGCACTGGGACATCCCGATGAGGACTCTCTCGCCTTCCCCTTCCTTCTTGGCTTTTCGGCATCCCGTCGGGATTACTGCCGACACCAGCAGCATCATCCAAAGAAACAAACGAACGCGTCTGCCGCACGTGACTTTCCTCATTTGCACTTCCTCCTTTTCGCGACAGTTCATTTACGAAATCCTTGACCGCCTTCCGGTCTGCTGAATGACAACGGCAGCGACGATGATCGCTCCTTCAATCATAAACCGGTATGCGATCTTCACGTCGTTGATGCTCAGTATCTTCTCGATGTAACCGATGATGAGCGTCCCTAACAGGGTCAGCAAAATTCCTCCCCTCCCGCCCACGAGGCTCGTGCCGCCGATGACAACCATGGCGATAGCAGTCAACTCGTAACCCGTCCCCGCCTCGGGGTCGCCATACTCCGTCCTCGCCGCGTAGCAAACCCCTGCCACCGCCGACATCAATCCCGAAATCGCATACGCCATCGCCTTGACGAGATTGACACGTATTCCGCTGAGCCTCGCGGCTTCCTCGTTTCCTCCGATGGCAAAAAGGTGCCGGCCAAACCTCGTTCGGTTCAGAACAGTCCACAGAACGGCCAACGACACAAAAAAGATGATCGTCACGATAGCCAGGTTGTTGTTCAGAATTTGCGAGCTGATATGCCGAAATACAGGAGGGAGCGGTTGGAGTCCTGCCTGAATCTTTCTCCCGCCGCCGATGAACTTCGCCAGCCCTCTCGCGGAAACCATCATCGCCAGCGTCGCGACAAAAGGCTGAATCTTAAACGTAGTTATCACGACTCCGCTCAGAAGCCCCGCCGCAACTCCCCCGAGAAGTGTGACCGGGACGCCGATTAAGGGAGACGCCCTAAGGTTTATCATCAGAAGGGCGAACAGCATCGCCGTCATCGCCAGAACCGACCCCACCGAAAGGTCAATCCCCGCGGTCAGAATCACGATTGTCATACCGCAAGCGAGGATGCCATGAATCGAGTAATCGCGCAGCATGTCCCGGTGATAGTCCCACGTGAAGAAAGCTCCCAGCTTGCTTTCGCCCGACCGCCCCGGAAATACTCCCCCGACGATGAGGACCGCAACTAAAGCCCATAGTCCACGATTCCGCCCGATTCTACTGAGAGTCGGCAAAACTGTGGCAGGAAAATGAGTCCTTCCCGACATAGCCCTACATGGCAGCGGCCATGACCTTCTCCTGGGTTGCTTCCTCGTGGCTGAACTCTGCGGTGACTTTGCCTCGGTGCATCACCAGTATCCTATCGCTCATCGCCAAAAGCTCCGGCAGCTCCGACGTAATCAGAAGGATGCCCTTGCCCTCCGAAGCCCACATGTTCATCAGGGAATAGATTTCCGCCTTTGCCCCGACGTCAATGCCGCGTGTCGGCTCGTCGAGAAGAAGGATTACAGGTTGGCTCATCAACCATTTGGCGAGGATGACCTTTTGCTGATTTCCGCCGCTCAAGGTCGAGACCTCCGCACGCAGCGAAGGAGTCCTGACGGCAAGCGAGTCCACGAAGGGCGCGCACGTCCGCTGTTCCACAATCGGATTGAGCCAGCCGAGCCTCGTCATCCGCCCCAGCGAAACAAGCGTCATGTTGTGCAGCACCGACATCGGCAGAATCAGCCCGGAGGCTTTCCGGTCGTTTGTCAGATACGCCATGCCGTTTGCGATTGCCTGGGGCGGCGAGACGACATTGACCTTCCTTCCCCTGACGAACAATTTGCCCGTCGGAAGACTCCCGTACCTTCCGAAAATCGCTCCCAGCAACTCGCTATTCCCCGCCCCCCTCAGACCCGCCAACCCGAGAATCTCTCCGGAGCGCAGTGAAAACGAAACGTCGTCGAGAAGCTTGACTCCCGGTTTCCCCGGCTGGGGCAGCGTCAAGCCGCGAACACTCAGCAGCTCCTCGCCGATTCGCGGTTCCCTGCTCGGAAAGAACTGGTCTATCTTTCGCCCGACCATCCACTGAATCATCTTCTCTGCGGGCAGCTCGGTCTGCGGAGCAGTTCCCACGTGAACGCCGTCGCGAAGCACCGTGATTCGGTCGGCGACCTGATAGATTTCCTCCATCTTGTGCGAGATATAGACGACGCCGACCCCCCTTGCCTTCAACCTTCGCACAATGTCGAAGAGCCTTTCCGTCTCGTGTTCGGACAGCGAACTGGTAGGCTCGTCCATAATGAGAATGCGTGCGTTGAGAGAAAGGGCTTTGGCAATTTCAATCATCTGCTGAACGGCGACTCCGAATTCTTCGACGGGGCGACTGACGTCTATGGGCATCTCCATCTGCTCCATGAGGTCTCTGGCGACTCTCGCCATTTCCCGCCAGTCTATCGCCCTGAACCGCGTTCGCGGCTCACGCCCCATGAGAATGTTTTCCATGACCGAGACGCTCGGTACCAGGCTCAGCTCCTGATAGATTATCGCCACCCCGGCCATTCCGGCGTCTTTCGGGGAGGAAAAGCGCACGGGCTGTCCCTCAATCAAAATCTCGCCCTCGTCCGGGGCATAAACGCCGGAAAGAATCTTCATCAGGGTACTTTTCCCGGCGCCGTTTTCGCCGACCAGCCCCACAACCTCGCCTTTGTGCAAATCAAAGGAGACGTCCCTGAGCGCCTGAACGCCCGGAAAGAACTTGCTGATGTGAATCATTTGAAGGAGTGGAACGTCGGGCATTTTGCTTCTCTTATCAGCTTGACTGCCACGGCGAGCTTGGTTTGTTGCGCTCGGCTGACTGCCTTCGAGACGGGGATTGCCCCGCCAACTCCGGCCTTGATGTACGGCGCCCCCCTTCCTCAGAGCCTTCCGTACTTGCGGGGATACTAAAGAATCCCCGTCGTGAACACAAGAAAAAGGTTTCCGCGGATGGCCCTTTCTGGCAACCCCTGGAGACGCGGCGAAATCAGCGGGACTGCTGTTGAGGGGTGATTAGGACTTTTCCGGGGCTGCCTACTTCGCCCTCCACCTCGAGTTTCACCGGAAGAAACATTCGGACGATGGCAGCGTTAGTTAGAAGGTGTTGCGTGACCTCGTCGCAGGTGAAAGCCGAGTCTCCTGACGCGAGGGATAGCGGCAGAATGAGCTGGTCGGCGATGAACCTGTCAAGGGCCGTTCCGGAGTCAATGTAGTTGAGGAGGGATTCTGCGGAGGATGACGCGACTTTCTCTGCGGAAATGCGTTTTTCTCCGAGCGAGGTGTAACTCGCGGAGCCGTTCGCAAAGGCGGCGCGGAGGTGGGTGCCGGTTCCGGGGCCTTGTGCGGGATATTCGCGAACCTGTATGTCGGCGGAAAGGCCGCGTCTGGCAAGGATTTCCTGGACTTGCGCGACTTGCCGCTCGGCGACGGCGGACTTGAGATTGGACAGAAAGACCCGGCCGGTGATGCCCTCCAACTCTCCCCGCTCCAGAAGGGTCAACGAAGACAGGTTTGGCGCCGGCTCGATGCGTGCCTTGAGGACGCCTCCCCCCTGCGGGTAGTATCCGGCTTTGTCGAGGCGAAGCGAAATGGTAAAGCCAATCTTCCGGAGATAGAACAGCCATTGGTCTTCGAGGAATTCGTAGGAGGGGCTCCAGTTGACGTGCGTCCCGCCGCGAATGGTGACCCGGGATGGCGCCTGGGCGAGAGAGAGCGGAAGAAAGAGCGTGTGAAAGACCAGAGAGACCGAGCCGGCTGTCGTCACGTCGAAGGAATAGTCCCCGGGGTGGATTTGGCCGGGCTCAAACTCGAGGGTCTGTGAACCGAGCATGGCGCCGGCGGCCTTCGCGGACGATATTTCTCTTGCGGCTTTGATGCAGGTGAGGTGCTGGTTAGCGAGGCCGGGGTTTGGCCGACCGGCCCGAATGTTGAGGATGCGGATTGGCCGACCGGTGGCCATGGAGAGGGATAGACCTGTCCGGAGTATCTGCCCTCCTCCTTCTCCAAGTGAGCCATCTATCTCAACGACCCCGCTCATGAGAAAATCCCGTTGCTGACTTTCAGCCCGGCAAGAAAATCGTCGAGTTCAATTTCGCGTGAAGTCGTTAGAAGGATTGACTTCTTGACGGCAGGGATCAGGTCAACAAAGTTGTCGCTGTAGTCAACGGCTGCTTTTGACTCCACAGCGACCGCCTTGGCGAAGGTCTTACAGCGAAGCTCGACCTCGAACGCTTGCTTTCCCACCCTTCTTCCCTCCCACGTCACGCGGGCACGAGGGAATTTGATTTCTTTGAAACGGGAGAACAGAAGAGTCGCTTCTGAGATAGTGCGTGCTCTCTCAGTCAGTCGAGCGTACGTGAAATGACGCGTCGGGTCGAGGACGCCCAGCTCCTGGAGGGTTTTGGTGGATACAAGAACCGATGAGTTTGGTGGAGCGCTTGCCGGCACGTCTTTCGAGTGGAGAGGAGTGCCATCGAAGTCGAAGAGGGTCATGCGAACCGTGCCGGAGACGGGGTTGGCGGTGTCGTTGATGAGCCAGATGTGGAGGTTGCGGTCCTCCTGGGCGAGGCTCAGGAGAAGAGGGGCGAAGGCTCGTCGAACAATGTGGTAAGCGGCTTTCGGGTTGTTCAAATAGTCAATCAGGCTCCAGCTAATTGCGGGCCAGCAATCATTGATCTGCCATATCAGGGCGCCGGACGTTCTGAATTTCCGTCGGCGCCAGTGCTCGATAGCTTCCCGAAGAAGCTCCCCCTGGCAAACCTGGGCGAAGGATACGGTTTGCTCCATTCCCGCCGGCTCGGGGAAGTAGTTGGAGACCAGCCGAAGAAGGTCGTCCATCGCTCGTTCCCCTCGTTTGTTGTGGTGGCGCATGACCGTGCTGAGAAAATCGTCCTCTTCGCCGGCGAACTCGCGGATGGTTTTCATACTGGGCGGCGCCTGAAAACCGAATTCGCTGATGAACCGCCCATTGTCCCACCTGGGTCCCGGCTTGTCCTCGAGCTTGGCATGGCACATGTCCCAGCTATGTCGGTCTCCAACGTTTTCGGAATTGGGGTTGAGGCCGCCGAAGGGGCTGCTCGGCCAATAGGGGCGAGCGGGGTCGAGGCGCGAACACACTTCCGGGAGGATTTGGTGGTAAATGGTTTCTCCGAGAAAAGCGTCTCGGTGCATCCCCCACATCTTCTCGTGGAATCCCCAATCGTTCTCGTTATTCCCGCACCACAGGAGGATACACGGGTGTGCCCGGAGGCGCTTGACGACGGCCTCCGCCTCGGTCTTCACTTTTTGATGGAACCAATCCTGCTCCGGATATTCAGCACACGAGAACATGAAATCCTGCCAGAGGGCGATTCCTTTCCGGTCGCACAGAGAATAGAACTCGTCCGGTTCATAGATTCCGCCGCCCCAGACACGAAGCATGTTCATGTTTGCCGCGACAGCCATGTCGAGAAGTTTGGAGTATTTCTCAGGAGTTACTCGCGGGAGAAAGTTGTCCGCGGGAATCCAGTTGGCGCCCTTGAAGAAAACGGAAACGTCATTGACCTTGAAAACGAACGATTGCCCTTCCGGGTCAGACTCCTGAACGAGCTTTAGTTTGCGGACCCCTGTGGTCTTCACGGCCTCGTCGAGGAGCTTGCCTCCCCGAAAGACGCCGAGCTTAATCGTGTAGAGAGGTTGCTCGCCGTACCCCGCCGGCCCCCA
>Ga0315289_10013400_pt1 | contig 11489 bp, 5 predicted proteins | sample YL17G11_40_MG_FD_203452 | JGI IMG/M metagenome (GOLD analysis project Ga0315289, IMG submission 203452) | Sediment microbial communities from Yellowstone Lake, YNP, Wyoming, USA - YL17G11_40 | ecosystem: Environmental > Aquatic > Freshwater > Lake > Sediment | place: USA: Wyoming | collected... | reverse complement strand
CGCCGCATCGGCATCGCCAAGTTCGACAGCACCGTGGACGTCCAACTCCTGGAGCACTGCCTGCGCGACGACCTCAACAAGCGGGCCCTGCGGCGGATGGGCGTGCTGCGCCCGCTGCGGGTGGTCATCCAGAATTACCCCGAAGGGCGCAGCGAGGAGTTGGACGCCGTCAACAACCCCGAGGACCCGGCGGCCGGCACACGCAAGGTGCCGTTCGGGCGCATCCTTTACATCGAGCGCGACGATTTTCTAGAGAGCCCGCCCAAGGAGTTCTTCCGCCTCGCCCCCGGGCGCGAGGTGCGCCTGCGGTACGCCTACTTCATCACGTGCACCGGCGTCGTCAAGGACCCCGCGACGGGCGAGGTGACGGAACTGGTGTGCACGTATGACCCGGCCACGCGCGGCGGCGATGCCCCCGACGGCCGCAAGGTCAAGGCCACCCTGCACTGGGTCTCGGCCGCGCACGCCGCCCGCGCCGAGGTGCGCCTCTACGACCATCTCTTCACCAGGCCCGACCCGGACGATGCGGCGCCGGGCAAGGACTGGCTGGCGAACCTCAACCCCAAGTCGCTCGACGTGCTCAAGGGCTGCAAGGTGGAGCCGGGCCTGGCCGGCGCCAAGCCCGGCGACCGGTTCCAGTTCGAGCGCCTGGGCTACTTCTGCGCCGATAAGGACTCCCGCCCCGGCGCCATGGTCTTTAACCGCACCGTGACCCTAAAGGACGCCTGGGCGAAGATCCAGAAAGGCAAGGGACAAGGGACGCAGGCACGTAGGCACGCAGGCACGTAGGCACGCAGGCACGTAGGCACGAAGGCACGCAGGCACGAAGGCACGAAGGCACGGAGGGACAAAGGGGTCTGATTGCGGCCAAAATAATGCTGGCGGCGCGTCGGCTGGGTCAGTAAGATCCGCTGGATTGGGTGAGTATTCGAACGGAGACAGACCATGGCGAGGAAGATCGAGGTCAAACGGTCTGATAAGTTCGCGTTCGGCGTATGGTGCGTGATGAACCGCGGGCGTGACCCGTTCGGCCCCGAGACGCGGCCCCCCTTGAGCGGCCTGGAGGCCGTCAAGGGCCTTGCCGCGCACAACGTTTACGGCTTCGAGTACCACGATGACGACCTCTGGCCCCTCGGGGCAAGCCCGGCCGCCAAGCGCAAGGCCGTGAGCGAGGTCAAGCGGGTCATGCGCGGCACGGGCATCCGGTGCACGGCCGCAACGACGAACCTTTTCAGCCACCCCGTTTTTAAGGACGGGGCTTTCACGAGCCATGATGCGAAGGTCCGCGCCTACGCCGTCCAGAAGGTGATGGCCAACCTGGAGACGGCGGCCGAACTGGGGGCCGAGGTCTACATCTTCTGGGGCGGCCGCGAGGGCACCGACGTCGACATCGCCAAGGACCCCGTGGAGTCGCTCAAGCGGTTCCGCGAGTGCCTCAACTTCCTGTGCGCCCACGCCATCGAGCAGGACTACAAGATGGTCTTTTCGATCGAGCCGAAGCCCAACGAGCCGCGCTCCGACACCTACCTGGCCACCGCCGGGCACGCCCTGGCGATGATCGCCACGCTGGACCACCCGGAGATGGTGGGCGTGAACCCCGAGATCGCCCACGTCAAGATGGCGGGCCTGAACCCGCTGCACGAGTTCGCCCAGGTGCTCGAAGCGCGTAAACTTTTTGATATCCACCTGAATGGCCAAAAACCCCTGCGGTACGACCAGGACATGAGTTTCGGCTCTGATAATCCCAAGGAGGCCCTCCTGCTGGTGAAGTTGCTGGCCGATTACGGCTACAGCGGCTGCAAGACCTTCGATGCGCACCCGTACCGGACCGAGGCCGACCCGTGGGACTTCGTGGACCGCAACATGCGGGCGTACAAGGTGCTGGAGGCGAAGGTCGACCAGGTCAACGCCGACGTCACGCTGTGCGCCATGCTCGAGGAACTCCAGGGCGCCGATGACGGCGGCTGGTCGGAGGTGCTGGCGTTGTACTCGAAGAAGAGCGCCGCGAAACTCCGCGGCGCCACGTTCAGCCCGGACAAACTGGCCTCGCGGCGGCTGCTCTACGAGCGGATCGACCAGCGCCTGACGGAAATCCTCCTGGGCGCGGGGTAGCCGGGAGTTTCGCGCGGCGGGTCTCCTGACCCGCCGCGTTGGGCACTTCATGTGTATCGGCGCGGCGGTTCAGGAGAGCCGCCGCGCACATACGCAATCTCAAAACGCTATAGTCATTGCCTTCTTGCCGTTTGCCTGTCGCTTCCTCTCTTGCACGGGCGGCCGTTCGGCCGTAATCTTCTATTGCGGTCGAGGACCTTAGGAGGGGATGTCGTCATGTCCGACGATACGAAAACGCAGGCGCAACTCCTGGAAGAGGTCGCGCGCCTCCGCCGCGAGGCGGCGGACCTGAAGGCGGCGCTTGACGCCTATCGGCAGGGGCGGCCGCTGAGGGAGTTGCCGGGCGACTACGACCTCCTCTTCGAATCGTTCTCCGAGCCGCTCCTGGTGGTGCGGGTCCGCGACGGCCTCATCCTCCGGGCCAACCCGTTCGCCCGGCGGCTGCTGGGCGCGACGGAATCCGGCCTGGCGGGCAAGACCCTCTACGATCTCGTGCCGGAGGGCCAGCGCGCGCAGGCCGAGGCCCTGATGCGCGAGGCCGCCGCCGGCAATCGCCTCATTCCACCGCACGACGCGGCCTACCGTCGCGCGGACGGGACCCTCGCACCCGTCCGCGTCACGGGGGCCATCGTTGACTCCGCACCGGAGCCGACGGCGCTTTTCTACCTGGAGGACGTCGCCGAGGCCCTCGCCACCCGGCGGCGATTGCAGGAAGCCGAGCAGCGATACCGCCTCTTGGTGGAGGCGGCGGCGGACCCGATCTTTGTGGTGGACCGGACGGGGCGGTTCACGGCGGTCAATGCGGCTGCGTCAAAGGCCCTGGGCCGCCGGCCGGAAGAGATTGTTGGGAAGACCCAGCACGACCTTTTTCCCCCGGCGATTGCCGACCGGCAGGCCGGCCGCATCCAGGAGGTGCTTGAAACAGGGAATCCTCTCTTTCCGGTAGAGGCTCAGTCGTACACCGCCGAAGGCCCCCGCTGGTACAACACGTCGCTGACGCCCGTCAAGAACGAGCGGGGCGAGGTGGAGTCCGTCATCGCCATCGCCCGGGATGTGACCGACCGCAAGCGGGCCGAGGAGGCCTTGCGCGAAAGCGAGCGGGAACTCAGCGCCATCTATCAGGCGATGCAGGACGGCATCCTGATTGCCGACATCGAAACACGGCGACTCATGCGGGTGAACCCGGCCGCGTTGCGCATGTTCGGGTACGCCCAAGAGGAGATGCTCCGTCTTTCGGTGCCGGACATCCATCCGAAAGACGCCCTGCCGGAGGTGCTGAAGTCGTTCACCGAGCAAGCACAGGGGCAGCGCGATGTGGCGCCGGAGCTCCCATGTCAGAGAAAGGATGGGACGGTCTTCCTGGCGGACGTTTCCGTGGGCCGGATGCTGTACCGCGGGCGTCCTTGCCTGGTGGGGATCTTCCGGGATGTCACCGAACGCAGGCGGGCCGAGGAGGCCCTGCGGCAGTCGGAGGCCAACTACCGCACCATCTTCAACGCCGCGAACGATTTCATCTGGATCTACGACCTGACGACCAGAGCCATCCTCGACGCCAACGAGAGCATGTGCCGCGCCTTCGGGTACAGCCGTGAAGAGGTCCGCGGCCTGACCATACGCGACCTCACTGCCCGCGAAGGGATACTCCCGGCGGAACGGGCGGCCGAAAGACACAAACGCTTCGTCCGGGACGGGAGGTTGGGGCCCTTTGAATGGCTCGCGAAGGACCGCCAAGGCCGCAAGTTCTGGTGCGAGGCCAACCTGAAGGTCGTCAACCTTCAGGGCCATGACCGCGCGCTGGCGGTCGTCCGCGACATCTCCGAACGCAAGAAGGCCGAGGAGGCCCTGCGCCAGTCGGAAGAGAACTACCGCCTCCTCTTCGAAGAAAGCATGCTGGGCATTGCGGTTGTCGTGGAGGGTCGCATCGTCAAGGCGAATAAGGCTTTGTGCGATATTGTCCGCGCGGCGACAGACTGGCTGGGCGCACGTTCTGTCTTGGAACTCGTCGACCCGGGGGACCGAGGCCAAGCGGCGGGCCAGATGGCCGCCTTGCAGGGCGGCACCTCCTCGCACGTCGCGGGGACCTACCAAGTCATTCGGGCAGATGGCACCACGGGGCAGGTAGAATCTCGCTCCGGCCGGATGACCTGGGCCGGTCAGCCGGCGATTCTCTCCATGATCCAGGACGTGACGGAGCGCGTCCGCCTGGAGAACGAACTGCGCGAGGCCAAGAAGATGGAGGCCGTCGGGCAACTGGCCGGCGGCATCGCCCACGACTTCAACAACCTTCTGACGGGCATCCTGTGCAACGCGCAACTGCTGAAGTCCACTCCCGGCGCCGCCGAGGACGTCCACGAGACCGCCGACGTCATCGAGAAGGCCGCCCGGCGGGCCGCCGAACTCACCGCGCAACTCCTGGGGTTCGCCCGTCGCGGCAAGCAGCAGGACGTGCCGGTGGACCTCGGCTCGACTATCGGGGCGGTCGTGCGGCTGATGAGCGGCACGCTGGACCCCCGCATCGCCGTTGTGACGGCCCTGCCGCGAGAGGCCGTGTGGGCCCAGGGCGACCCCGCCCAGATGGAGCAGGTGGCGCTGAACCTGGCGATGAACGCCCGCGACGCCATGCCCGGCGGCGGCCGTCTGACCTTGGCCGCCGAGACGGTCGACCTTGATGCGGCTGCTTGCGCCGGCCGGCCCAAGGCCAAACCCGGCCGATACGCGGTCCTGAGCGTCAGCGATACCGGCCGCGGCGTGCCGGAGGACATCCGCGAGCGCATCTTTGAGCCGTTCTTTACGACCAAGCCCAAGGGCAAGGGCACAGGCATGGGGCTGGCCATGGTGTACGGCATCGCCCGGAACCATGGCGGATGGGTGGAGGTGGAGAGCGCCGTCGGCCACGGCTCGACGTTCCGCGTGTATCTGCCGTCGCCTCCATCGGAGCCTGCCGATGCGCGGGCGCCCCCGCACGGCCGCCGGGCCGAGGCCCAGGCCTCCCGCCGCCCAGTACGGGCCCGTACGGGCAGGAAGGCGGCAGGGGCGAAACCGCTGGGACGCACGCCCGCACCCCAGGCCGCCTGCGTGCTCGTGGTCGACGATGACGAGTTTGTCCGCCACGCCCTGACCCGCATGCTGACCGGTATGGGCTATTCCGTGGTCACGGCCAGCAGCGGCCGCGAGGCGATTGCCACCTACGGCATGTTCGGGCCGAGCGTGGACGTGGTCATCCTGGACATGGTGATGCCGGACCTGGACGGCCGGGAGTGCTTCCGGGCCCTGCGGCGGCTGGACCCGAACATCAAGGCGATCCTCTGCACGGGCGGGCCCGCCGACGGCGCGCGGCAAGACATCCTGGAGGAAGGGATGGCCGGCTTTATCCAGAAACCCTACCGGCCGGAGCAATTGGCCGCGGCCATCGCCGAGGCCCTGGCGGGCTCGAGGTGAGTGGGGCGAATTTCGGATTGCGGATTGCGGATTGCGGATTGAAGGCTACTATTCCGTCACAATTGAATCTGCGGGTGCCACGGCTGCGCAGTTTGCAGCCGTGCCTCCCAGCCGACGACCACGGCTGCACAAGGCGCAGCCGTGGCACCCGCGTAATCAAAGTTGACGGAATACTACGGCAAACGCCCGCCGGGCGAGTCGTTTTGTCTTTTAATCCGCAATCCGCAATCCGCAATCCGCAATGGTCTCTTAAGAGAGGTTCATCGACAGCAGGAACTCGGCGTTCGTCTTGGCCTTTTCGAGGCGGCCGCGCAGCAGTTGGATCGCCTCCACCGGGTTCATCTCGGTCAGCACCCGCCTGAGGGCCCAGATGTACTTCAGTTCCTGCGGGTCCAGCAGCAGTTCTTCCTTGCGGGTGCCGGAGCCGGAGACGTCGATGGCCGGGAAGACGCGTTTGTCCATCAGGCGGCGGTCCAGGCGCAGTTCCATGTTGCCGGTGCCCTTGAACTCCTCGAAGATGACCTCGTCCATGCGGCTGCCGGTATCGACGAGGGCGGTGGCCATGATGGTCAGGCTGCCGCCTTCCTCGATGTTGCGGGCGGCGCCGAAGAACCGCTTGGGCTTTTGCAGCGCGTTGGCGTCCACGCCGCCGGAGAGGATCTTGCCGCTATGCGGCATCTCGGCGTTGTGGGCGCGGGCCAGGCGCGTGATGGAGTCCAGGAAGATCACGACGTCCCTGCCGTACTCGACCAGTCGCCGGGCCTTTTCGATGACCATGTCGGCCACCTGGACGTGGCGGGCGGTGGGCTCGTCGAACGTGGAACTGATGACCTCGGCCCCGGGGACGTTCCGCTCCATGTCGGTCACTTCCTCCGGCCGCTCGTCAATCAGGAGGATGATGACCGTGCATTCCGGGCTGTTCTTGAGGACGGCGTTGGCCATCTTCTGAAGGAGCACGGTTTTGCCGGCCCGCGGGGGGCTGACGATGAGGCCGCGCTGCCCCTTGCCGATGGGCGTAATCAGGTCCACCACGCGCATGTCCAGTTCCGCGGTGGTCGTCTCCAGGAGGAGGCGCTTCGTGGGGAACAGGGCCGTCAGGTCCTCGAAGACCACCTTTTCGGGGAGGCTCTCGGGGTTGTCGTAGTTGACCGCCTCGACCTTGAGCATGGCGAAGTAGCGCTCGTCGTTCTTGGGCGGGCGGATCTGGCCGGCCACAATGTGCCCCGTCCGCAGGCCGAACCGGCGGATCTGGCTGGGCGACACGTAGATGTCGTCCGGGGAGGGCATGTAACTATAGTCCGGCGACCGCAGGAACCCGAAGCCGTCCGGCAGGACCTCCAGCACGCCTTCGCCGAACATCAGCCCGGAAGACTGGACGCGGTTCTTCAGGATCTGGAACACCAGGTCCTGCTTCTTCAGGCCCGCGTAGTCGGCCACGTTCTCGGCCTTGGCCAGGGCGTGCAACTGGGCGACCGTCATCTTCTGGAGTTCGGCGATGTGCAGTTCGGTGCGCTTGGCCGCCTCGTACTTGATGTGGGATTCCTCGTCGAAGCCCTCGTTGGCCGCGGGCGCGGGCGGCTCGGCCGTCCCCGGCGCCGGGGCGGGCCTGGATTCCTTCTCCGCCGCAGGCGGCCTGGGACGCAGCGGCGCGCGCGGGACTCTCGGGCTTCGTGGAGCATTGGGCAACTTGGCCATGTCAACCTTCCTTGTTCCTGAGTGGACGTGGTTTTTCGGGTCGAACCTATGGGTTGGACAGGGGGCGTAAGGGCCCGGATACCCGGCCTTTCACTTCACCATGTGCGATAGAATCGTGCGGACCTGTTCAAAGGTGTGCTCGGGTGAGGTACGGTTGTCAACAATGTAATCGGCCCGCTTCTGCTTTGTCTTTAATGAAATCTGCGAGGCTTCACGTCGGGCGACTTCCGAGGCGGCCCACCCGCGCTCCCGGCCGGCACGCTGACGGCGGACCTCGTCTGGCGCTCTAATATATACCAGATAGTCGCACAGTCTGTCCAGTCCTTTTTCCAGAATCAGCGGCGCATCCAGGATGACGGCCGCCGCGCGCCCCCGGGCCAGTACGCCCGCCCGTACTGGGCGGCGGGCCTTGGCTACGGCCGCCTCGATGCGGCGGCAGATTTCCGGCTGGACGATGGCTTCCAGCGCCCGCAGGTCCTCCCGGCGGGCAAACGCCCGGGCGGCCAGGGCCGCCCGGTCCACTTCGCCGGAGGCATCCATGACCGCGTCGCCGAACCGCTTCCGTATGGCCCGGCGGATGGCCGGCTTGCGCAATAATTCGTGGGCGATTTTGTCCGCGTCAACCACCGCGCAGCCCAATTTCCGGAATTGGGCCGCCACCAGCGACTTGCCGGAGGCGATGCCGCCCAGAAGGCCGACGACAGGAGGCATCTTTCTTGCCATGCCGCTCATCTTCTCGCCCCCGATTGCGGATTGCGGATTGCGGATTGCGGATTGAAGAACGGCAAACTCGGAACCCGGAACTCGGAACGCAGAGCGGCGCCGCGCCTTGTCTGTTTCTTGCTCCGAGTTCCGCGTTCCGGGTTCCGCGCTCGTCTCACTCCGCTTCCATCCAATTCTTCCCCGCGGCCAGGTGGACCCTCAGGGGCACCCGCAGGTCCATGGCGCCGGTCATCTCGGCGGAGATCCACGCCTGCTCTTCGGCTACGGCCGCCTCGGGGGTCTCGAAAATGAGTTCGTCGTGAATCTGGATGAGCAGGCGGCTGGGGCGGTTCTCCCGCCGGGCCCGGCGCCAGATGCGGTTCATCGCCACCTTGATGAGGTCCGCCGCAGACCCCTGGACGGCCGTGTTGATGGCCGTCCGCTCGGGGAAGTTCAGGCGCTTCGGGTCCATCTGCGCGATGCCCTCGATGTACCGGCGGCGGCCGAGGATGGTGGTCACGTAGCCGTCGCGCCGGGTGCGGTCCAGGACCTCGGCCGTAAAGGCCCGCACGCCCTTATAGCGCGCAAAGTAGCCGTCGATGAACTGCTCGGCCTCGCCGACGCTTATCCCCAAGTCCCGCGCCAGGCCGTACGCGGTCTTGCCGTAGATGAGGCTGAAGTTGACGATCTTGGCCACGCGCCGCTGGTCGGCCGTGACCTCGCCTTCCGGGATGCCGTAAATCTGGTGGGCGACGAACGCGTGGATGTCGCGGTCCTCGGCAAACGCCCGCACCAGGGCCGGGTCGCCGCTGAAGTGGGCCAGCATCCGCAGTTCGATCTGCGAGTAGTCTGCCGCCAGAAGCACCCACTCGCCCGATGTGGCACGGCCGGCTTGGCCGGCCGTGGTGCCGGGCATGCCACCCTGCGTGAGGATGGGCCGCGCGACGAACGCGCGGCGGACCTGGCGGCCCTCCTCCGTCCGGATGGGGATGTTCTGGAGGTTCGGGTCCGATGAACTCAGTCGCCCCGTGGCCGTCACCGTCTGGTTGAAGGAGGTGTGGATGCGCCCCGTCTCGGGGTCCACGAGGGCCGGCAGGGCATCGACGTACGTCCCCTTGAGTTTCGCCAGTTGCCGGTACTCCAGGACGAGGCGGGGCAGGGGGTGGCGTGCGGCCAGTTCCTCCAGGACGTCGGCATCGGTGGATGGGCGGCCGCCCTTGGCCGTGCGCTTCAGGGGCCTCAAGGCGAGTTCCTCAAAGAGGACCGCCCCCAGTTGCTGCGGCGAGTTGATGGCGAACTCGTGGCCGGCCCCCGCGTAAATCTGTTTTTCCAGCCGCGAGAGGCGCGCGTTGAGGTTGGCCGCAATGTCCGCCAGCACGGCCGTGTCGACGGCCACGCCCGTCTCCTCCATCGCCGCCAGCACGGGCACCAGGGGCATCTCCACGTCGCGGGCCAGGTCCGCCACGCCCTTGGCGTCCAGTTCCTTCTGGAGTTGCTCCTTCAGGCGCCACGTGATGCAGGCGTCCTCGACGGAGTAGTCGGCCACCTGCTCGATGGGCGCCTGGTCCATGGTGCGCTCGTTGCGCTTCTTGCCCAGCAGGCTCTCCAGGGGGATCTTCTTGTAGCCGAAGTAGTCCAGGGCCAGGGCGTCGAGGTTGTATTCCCGCCGGCCGGGGTTGGCCAGGTACGCCGCCACCATCGTGTCGAAGAGCGGCTCGGCCACTTCGATGCCCGCCCGCCGGCACACGAGCAGGTCGTACTTGACGTTCTGGCCGACGAGCAGCCGCGCCCCTCCCTGGGTGGCATGACCACGCCGCTTTTCGCGTGGGCATGCTTCGTCGCCCGGCGCATGCCCAGGCAACGGCGGCCTGGGCATGCCACCCTCGCTGTGACCGGCCCCTGCCAGGATCGGCCCGAGCGTTTCGCGCACGGCCTCGAGGCTGAGGCAGCGCTGCTCCTCGGGCGCGAGTAGCGGCACGTAGTATCCTTCATCGCCGGCCCAGGCGAAACTCAGGCCCACCAGGCGGGCCTGCCGCGGCGACACGCTCGTGGTCTCGGTGTCGAACGCAAACGCCTCTTGCCCGGCCAGCGCCTGGGCCAGTTTCGCGAGCGCCGCCGGCGTCTCGACGACGTGCACGCGGATGCCCTGGCCCTCGCCCTGGCCGCCCGTCGAGAGTTCATCGATGAACTTGTTGAAGCCCAGGTTGCGGAAGAGCGCCACGACCGGGCGCCGGTCGAACGACGCCGGCGTGCGGCAGGCCTCCAGGGCCACCGCCAGCGGGACGCCGGGGTCCAGGCGCACGAGTTCGTGGCTCCTCAGGGCATCCGCCCGGTGGGTCCGCAGGTTCTCGCCGACCTTGCCCTTGACCTCGGCGGCGTGCGCCAGGAGGTTCTCCAGCGCCCCGTACCGCGCGACGAGTTTGACGGCGGTCTTTTCGCCGATGCCCGGAACGCCGGGGATGTTGTCCGTGGCGTCGCCCATGAGGGCCAGGACGTCGAGCATCTGTTCCGGGGTTACGCCGCGGCGCTTCAGGATGCCTTCGGCGTCCAGATGCTCGAAGGTCTTGGTGTCGAGCATCGTGACGCCCGGGCCGACGAGTTGCTCCAGGTCCTTGTCGCGGCTGCAGATGACCACGTCCATGCCGGCCGCCCGGGCGCGGCCGACCATGGCGGCAATGCAGTCGTCCGCCTCGTACCCCGGGTACTCGACCGCCGGGATGCCCATGAGGCCCAGGACCTCGCGGACCCGCTGGACCTGCACGATGAGGTCGGCCGGCATGGGCTTGCGGTGGGCCTTGTACGCCTCGAAGAGTTCGTGCCGGTGCGTGGGTCCCGGCATGTCGAAGCAGGCGGCCAGGTACTCCGGCTTCTCTTCGCGGAGGATCTTCAGGAGCGTCGCGACAAACCCGTACGTGGCGTTGGTGGGCTCGCCCCTGGGGCTTGTCAGGTCCCGGATGGCGTAGTAACTGGCGTACAACTGCCCGTGGCTGTCGATGATATAGAGTCGAGGGGGCATAGGCGTGATTCCTTTCCTAACCTACCCGGCGGCGGCGGGTTGTCAAGCGAGTTCCGAGAAGCCGTGTACGGCGTCAGTTACGGGGGGCCGTTACTAGCCCCCGCCGTCAGGCGGGGGGCCGTTACTAGTGTAGTGCTTCACTCAGATGATATCTTATCCAAGACTGCGCTGGGTGCCACGGCTGCGCTGTTTGCAGCCGTGCCTGGCGCGACAACCGCACGGTTGCTGAACGGCGCAACCGTGGCACCCGATTCGATAAAGCATGGTAATTACGCAGCACTACACTAGCCCCCGCCGTCAGGCGGGGGTCGAAATTCCGATCGATGCTCGATAACCCGGCGACCCCCTGCTTACGCAGGGGGCTAGTCACAGCGCCCTACCCCCTGTAAGTGAGCGGTTACACCGCGCGGGCTTTTTTTGTTGACAATAATCGCGGCCAGACCTAGGGTTATACCACGATTTGCACAAGGGAGTGCGCGGTCCTCGGGGCCGGGCATCCTGCCTTAAAGCCTGCCTGGGTGCCGGT
>Ga0315289_10013399_pt1 | contig 11489 bp, 16 predicted proteins | sample YL17G11_40_MG_FD_203452 | JGI IMG/M metagenome (GOLD analysis project Ga0315289, IMG submission 203452) | Sediment microbial communities from Yellowstone Lake, YNP, Wyoming, USA - YL17G11_40 | ecosystem: Environmental > Aquatic > Freshwater > Lake > Sediment | place: USA: Wyoming | collected... | reverse complement strand
TTGGGCTGAGCCCTGTAGAGGACTAGGCCTATGGCCTCCTTGGCTGTGAGCGAGTCGAATGGAATCGTGAAGTGTGGCTTTCCGTCGGGTCCTGTCTCCAGGATCCCTTCCAGATCCTCACCGCCTAGGGTGTCCATGCTGGTGGGCTCGGTCCGAGCCACTTCCTGCGCGGAGCCGGAGTAGGATGGTTGCTCAGCCATCAGTTCCTCGAACTTTTCCTTGACGTATCCGAACTCACCTTCAAGCTCGACCTCGAAGCTTCCCCGTCGAATTCGGAACCGCAACCTGTTCTCAGCTGACAAGCGAATCGACTCAGAATAGGATAATCATCGCATTTCACTCTTGCCGTGGCAGAACTACGATAGACCCTTCGCATCAGCTTCTCTTCAAGAACCTCTTTACGCGTAACATTAGCGAAGGAAGGTCAACCTTCAGTAGGGCTGAAGCGATTAATACCGATGCAACTGCGGTGGCGATGATGTATTCGTTCGAGGGAAACAATCCCTGAAACGTGATAGCGGATTGCCGGCCTAGATATGCTCCAGCAACTGACACCAGCACCTTTCCCGCGAAGTACGCCGAGAAGAACTTGACCGGTGAATATCGTGCTATTGCGAGTGGGATGATGACCGGATCATCGGGGATTGGAGTTACAGCAGCGACAAGTGCCGCAAGTGCGCCCCATCTTCCAAGACGCCTTGCGTATGGTCCCAGCCTTCCCGCCTTGTTGCCAGCCTTTGCGCCCAGATAGGAAGCGACATAATAGTGAGTGGTCTTCGCTATCGAAGCTGCGACAGCCACAGCCAATCCTACCGGGAGCGGATTCATGCTAGGGAATAGAAACGTGACAGCTCCCGCGAGGATCATGTTCGATGGAGATGAGAATGGAAGCAAGTTCACTGCGAGGCTGACCAAGAAGACGCCTAGGTAGCCGTATGTTACTAGCAGATCCTCAAACAATTGTCAGCCAGCCTACGATACTGTCTGCGCGTGAAGACATGTTCTCCTATTTGCATCTTGTGAAGCGACATTTCACCTGGCGAGATTCATTGAGTCAACTAGGCCAGCTTTGACTTGCCAACCGCGCGGGTGGTCAGGCGAGTATTCCGGCGTGCGTTTCGTCCAATGAGCCTTGAGCGAAGGCATAATTACCCCCATTGACTGCTGTGAATCTGCGGCCGCGGCCGTAGTCTAGAGCATGGGATCGTCTAGATCAGACGGAGAACATGCGGATAATCTGGTCTAGGACATAGCAAAGCGTCCAATGGCCTTCCATCCGTTACAGGGAAGAAAGCCAACGACCCGGGTCCGAATCCCGGCGGCCGCACCATCTAGACATTAGTGTGTAGACATTGAACTAGAACTACTGGTTCAAATTCGGGTGCCCGTACCAACTGAACCACACGCGCAAAAAATCAAGCCAGCAACGACGGTTCAAATTACGATGGTCGCACCAGTGATACCACACACACCAAAATTGATTGAACGACGACGAAACGATGGTTCAAATTTAGTTCGCCGCACCAAACGAGCCACACACATAATATCCCCCCCAACGACGACGAACGACGGGTCAGGGAATCAACTAACAACGCAGGACCAGCATCCTGAAGAGCCTCCCTCTGTGGGGATTGTTCCGGGCGTGTGTGAGAGCGATGACTAGCTTGGGTTCGGAGAAATGCGATCCTGAGACGTGCGACATCTTCGACTTTATGGCCAGACATGTCGGGATGACGGTGGTCCACCCGGGAGGATTCGAGGCTACCCGCAGGCTTGCCGAATCCTGCAAGATAGGCGAGGGGACCACGGTCATTGACATAGCCTGCGGGAAGGGTACGAGCGCAGTCTACCTCGCGGAGGGATTCGGCTGCAATGTCGTCGGGATAGACATCGCAGAGGATCTCGTATCCCAGGCGGAAGCACTGGCAAGACGGTGTGGGCTCGGCGGGAGGGTCTCTTTCCGGGTTGGCGATGCGCTGGACCTTCCCTTCAAAGATGGTGAGTTTGACGTAGCTGTGTCTCAAGCAATGCTTGTCCTGGTGGGGGACAAGGAGAGATCGGTCAAAGAGGCACTCAGGGTGGTGAAGCTTGATGGGCACCTGGGGTGGCTTGAACTGAGCTGGAAGAAGGAGCCGACGCAGGAATTCATGGACGCCGTCTCCAACGTGCTATGCGCCTACTGCATGCAGAACGTCCACACCTTCGAGGGTTGGGAGAAGCTCCTCACTCAGTCAGGAGTCAGGCAGCTGACCCACCAGGCCTTCTCGCTCCAGGGCGGCGGTTTCCGCAACATGGTGGGCGACGAGGGCACTGCGAATACCCTGAGAATCATGCTGAAGTATCTCGCCAACGGGAAGATCAGAAAGCGCATGAAGGCCATGAACAAGTTCTTCAGCGAACACACCAGCATGTTCGGGTACGGTATATTCACTGGACGAAGATAGCTCCCTGCATGCGCGCCCATCCGGGGCGTTCAGGGAGATAGCACTCCATCCCAAAGTAACGAGTCTTGGCAGTTAATGACATACCTAGCTTCTCGAGCACGCGTTGCGAGGCGAGGTTCTCCGGGTGCGTAATTCCAACAATACGCCTCGAACCAATCTTCCGGATCCATGAAGCAGACTCGCCGTTGCTGCCTTGTGGCATTCGGTTGTACCGTGACGGTTGAGGTGTGTGTACCTTGGTGCGCGAACACACAACGAAATGATTCCTTTGATGAGGGTTCAAAACCGATTGTCTGTGCTGACCATGAGAGGCACGCATTAGGAAGGCGCCACCTCAGTGCAATACATAGATTAGGAGAGCAAATGTTAAGTATTTCATACGTAAGAAATAGCTTACATGGCGGTAGAGATGCGTAGGAACATGATAGGTTACTTGGGATTCCTCGGCTTCCTAGGCCTCTTGGGTTTGATTACAGATAACCCCGGATTCTTTGGCTTCTTCGGTTTCTTCGGCTTCTGGAGCTCAATGTGGGGCAAGGGTAGCGATGAGAGAGTGGACCAGAACGTTAACAAGGCCTGCAGGAACGCATTCGCATTCAGTATGGTCGCGTCAGCGCTGCTCTTCTCCTACATAGCGATTCTTCGAGCTGCAGAAGCTTTCCAGCTGGCAATGATAGTTGCAGTCTTGTTTGCTGGCGGCTTGACGATATTCGTTGCATCATTCGTCTACTACGACAGGTTCAGTGCCTGAGAGTCTTCTGTATGAGGACGAAGATCAAAGAACTGAGGGAGAAGCGTAACCTCACACAAGAAGCCTTAGCTGAGAAAGTGGACGTCACAAGACAGACCATACTCTTCCTAGAGAAGGGAAAATACAACCCGTCACTGAGATTAGCCTACAAGATTGCCAAAGCGCTGAACTCGAAGATCGAAGACGTCTTCTCGTTTGAAGATGAGAGGCTCTAGGAACATGAGAACAACTACTTGACTTGACGATGCGGGCACCGGATTTGAACCCTCATGAGGAGCAGTTGTCTGTGCACCAAGAGACCTCTCGTTTTCGGCGAATCGGATCAAGCCAACAGATGATGGGTGAGGGCAAAGTGGTTGGAAGAATAGTGAAAGCAGTGCTCGCTAGTGCCCTAGGATATGCTTTGGTTGTTGTATCTGCCTTCGTGATATCTGCAACTATCCGAGCTATGACCGGCTACTACCCATCATTGCACTTTTTCACGTTGACGTTGATAACTTTCAGGCTGAGTGAAATCAATCAGGCTTTCTTGATAGTGCCTCCGCTCATCGCCATGTTTGCGACTATTCTTCTCTCGCGTATCCCCATGGATACGAGGATTGCTGGAGGACTTGGCTTGGCTTCGTACTACATCTTGGTGGCGCTCATTCTTGCGGCAATAGGTGGAGGCGATTTTCCGTATGAAATTACGATCATCTGGGTTGCTTTGGTATTTCTCTTCGGTTTCTTGTCTGCAACAGCCATAGACACATTCGAGAGATTGCTTGGATCCACAGAGCGCAAGTCCCAGTTTCAAATTTGAACCGTCATTGGAGTTGATTTGTGTGTGTGTCAAGGTAGGTTGGTGCGGGCGTCGTGATTTGAACTCTTGATTCTCTCTATGCGTACACCATGGGACCCGCACATAATGGAGATAGGCCAATTGGGTCAGTAGCCATCGTAGTCCTCATCGTAGTTCTTTATGTCATAGACAGGGCTTCCGTCGAATGCATCCAAACCTTTCACAGTCACAGTGTTCCCTTTCACATTCACTAAGTCAACAAGAGTCAGACCTAGCTTGTTCGGTCTTTGCACACCTCTACTTGCGAAAACGCCGACCAGGGATTCGTCTTTCGCGCATCTGGGACGAACCATCGGACTCCACCCACGGTGGCGATGAAAGCCAAAGATTACCCAGGCGCGCTTCAGCTTATTGAGCCCGTATAGGGAGTCGACATACTCCTTCTCAAAGACTAGCTTGGAGCTCACCTTGTCCCAATCCGCTGCAGTCTCTGTCATTCCGTTGATCACTGTCGCGATTCGCCGGAGCTTCAATATGATCTCCCCCCCATCAGTTCTCTAGATCGCGCTCCCTTCTCTATGGTCTTTTCTCAACCGGCGGCTAGTGTGATGTTTATTCAAGAATCAAAATGGACCCGGTGGGATATGAACCCACTATGTAAGTAAAGTGGGTAACCTCTCTCTATACAGATAAGGCTAAGAAGAGAGCACGAGAGAAACCAGACCTACCTTACCCATTTTATCCCTTATCTTAAATTGGTGAGGCAGCCCCCGGCATGTCGGTTTTCGCCGCAAGGAAGACGCTCATAAGCATCGTCTCGACGAATCATTGTTTCGTGATCGTGTTGCCTAAGGCTTCAGATGCCAAGATCAAGGAGCTTGACCGCAAACTCGGCACGATCATGAGTAGACTAGAGACGATCGAGAGGATCCTCTCGGATTCCCTTGAGCACCCCGAACTCGCGTCTACTATTAGCAACCTGCGTGCAGGAGTGCTGCTCGTAAAGGAGCCGATCGCCGCGCTTGACCGCCTGTCGGCCGCAAGAAGATATCTCCATCAACGCTCGGTCGAAAAAGACGAGCTTTCCCGTCTGATAATCCAGACGCTCGCACTGGAAGGACCCCAGAACACCTCTCAGATCGAGCGAGCCTTGAGAGAAGCGAGAGGACGCGCTTCACGCAGAATAGTCAGATCCAGATTGCGCACGTTGGTCAACGAAGGGATTGTTCAGCTGGAGAAAGGCAAGGGCACGGTCTACAAGCTCGCAGAGTGACGAGTTGCGTCGATTAACTGGTATCTTTTGCATAGAATACCTATCAGGAGTGGCCAGGCCTCAGATGCGCGTTGAGGATGGAGGTGACCAATGTGCAGACAGGAAAAAGGACGCTGATCTTGATTCAAGAGTTCGAGAAGCTTGGCGTGATCCGTGACGCTTTGAAATCCCCGACCTGGCTGTCGAAGCTGAAGCCGCTCGACACTCGTGCCGACATTAGTGTAATTGCCTCAGCTCAATCCTTGCATGAGACGAAGGCCCTCGGAGTCGCGCTTGAAGCGAGGAGAGCCGAGGTCTTGAGTCACGCTGGAAGAATCTTGAACATTCCAGGGTGAGAGAGAGGGGCGGGCCTCAGCCCTGAAAGGGCGGAAAGGCTGCGCGAGAAACAGCATGGAATCCTAAGTGTTAGGCATCACGCGCAAAGACGCCGCCGTGCCACCCGTTAATGTGAATAGTGAGCTCATGAACAATGTGACTAATGTGAGCAAGCACACCATGAACAAGCGAGCAAGCAGTCGAAGAACAAGCAAGACTAGAAGCAACCAGAAGAAGAAAAGAAGAAGAGAAGAAGGAACTGAAGAAGAATCAGCAATCGCTAAACACAAGCAACAGCGTCAAGCAACTACAATCAATCAACAACAAGAAGTAGAAAGAGAAGAAAGAGGAAAACGGCGACTACCCGCACCCTCACCCTGCTACTACCTCTACCCTCACCCTAATCTCTTGGAGTTGGAGGGGGAGTTGTGTGTGGGTCTAGTGGTGCGGGCAAGCAAATTTGAACCATGATTTTCGTTTCTATCTTGAGTCACAGGGCGTCGTCTCGACAAGCCATAAGTATTCCTAGCTACTATTATCTTATCGTTCTGAAGAAGTAAGGGCGAAGCTGTCGACGATTTGGTCTCTCAAATGCTGAATCTCGGCGGCCGCACCAATCGAATTACTCATCTGATTCACCGACGAGATGCTGCAGATTCCTCTGTGCGCCCAGTTCTCAAAGGATTTCCTGAAGCCCTTTCTCTAGTCGTGAGATACCTTTCACAGCCATACTCTCGTCTACGTTGGCGTATGCCACTCTGAGCGCAGGATATCGTGTACCAAAGACCTCTCCCGGTATCGTTATGACTCCGTATTCCTCGATGAGCTTCCTTGCGATATTCCAGTCGCTCTTCTTCGTCCTAAGCCTAAGTAGAAAGTAGTAACTTCCTTTCGTGACAGGCATTTCAACAAAGTGCAAGCCGGTCAGTCTATCTATGAATATCTTCCTCACTTTCTCTATCCGAGGAATGAACTGTCTTGGATAGGCGGCGCCCAGCTTCATAGCAGCTTCTGCTGCAACCTGGAGCGCACTCGGCGCGCATATAGTCAGCGTGTCTTGAACTTTGAGCATTTCACTGTAGATGCCAGCTGGGAAGACTGCGTAACCGATCCTGTATCCTGACATCCCGTATGATTTTGAGAATGAGAAGAGCGATATTGTGTGCTCAATGTCCTTGTCAAGCGAAAGTGCGCTCACAAACTCGGCGCCATCGTACACGAAATGCTCGTAGGTCTCATCAGTTATGAGGTGAAGGCCATTCTTGGCGCAGAGCGCACCTATCTCGTTGATCGTGTGCCTCGAGTACACGGCACCGGTGGGATTGTTAGGCGATACCAGAACTACTGCCCTGGCACGCTTGGTTATCCTCTCACCAATGCGCTCAACGATCGGCTGATAGTTTCTATCAGTATCAATGACTACGGGTTTGCAGCTCGCCAACTGTATGGCCATCACATGGTTGAAGTAGTATGGCGAAAGCACTAGGACATGATCTCCCGGCCGAGTGATTGAGAGGAGCGCGTTCGCAAATGCCTGATTGGCTCCTGCTGTAACCATGATATTGCTGCTCGGGTCGGCTTCGACTCCGTTCTCGGAAGCAAGCTTCCTAGCGATTGTTTCTCTAAGGTCTGGGAAACCGGAATCTGGAGAGTACTTGAAGCCTGATTCTTTTTGAAGCGCTTCGCTCGCAGCGAGGATGGCCTCTTTTGGAGGACCGTAGAATGGCACGCCCTGGCCAAGATCTACAACGTCGCTGGGTAACTTCGATTCCGTGATCAGCTTCACGATTGGTGCTTCTTGTATCCACTGCGTGCGTCCTGGTTGGGGTTTCATGACATGCAGGAAGCTGCGACAGGAATAAAGGCCTGCGCTCCCCGAGCTTGCTATTCGTCAAGTGAATGATGATGCTCGTGATAATGCATCGAACCAGTGTCGTACCTTGAACCGGAACAGCCGCGCATCGACAAGATCAAGGTATGTATCTATCTGTTCAACAACATCACATGTCGAGCGAGGTCCTTGGCCGGGGGAGAGGGAATAACGAACGAGACACACAGTGGGAATGAGAAACGCACATCCTACTTCGTCTACATGCTCCTGTGTAGTGATGGTAGCTACTATACTGGATACACGAGTAACGTGCTGTCAAGGTTTGAGCAGCACAAGAAGGGACATGGGGCGCGGTACACGAAGATGCGTCAACCAAAGAGGATTGTATATCTGCAGAGATTTACGACACGCCGGGCGGCGATGAGGAGAGAGCGGCAGATGAAGACGCTCAGTCATGACCAGAAACTGGATCTCGCAAGACGCCACAAATCGAGGACAGTAGGTTATTGGCGGGGGAAACCCTTGCGGGTGACGTAGACTGTCCTGTCTTCTACTCTGATCCTTAGAGCGTACTTGGCTCTTTCACTTTCCCCTACTCTACGGGATCTTGACCTGAATGCACGTGCAAGGTTCTCTGCGTCCTTTATCGATTGACAACGAACCTTGAATCCGTCCATTATGCCTCTGGAGACCAGCAGGAGTTTTCGTTGTCGCTGCCCATAGGCAACATACCTGTCGAACGTTCCGGGCCTGTACTCCTTCAATGACGAATCCTCAGGTCATGCATCTGTTTGCTATCTACCACATCTGTCCTGTTGAACATTTTGGACGAATCGCCTGCAAGGGACTCTAAGCTGACGATATCACAGTGAAATGCCAAATCGGCGCCTAAGATCATGCAACGGAACTCATAGTGGAGCCAGGATCAGCACGAGGGCGATCAGGGCAAAGCCGAGAAGCAAAGATATCCAGTTGCTCAGTTTCGGATTCTTGGGTAGAAGGTACAGATCTAGAAGATTCCATATCCCACGCCACACCATCACAATCGCAACGACTGCAATGACATACAGATAGAGCGGAATAGCTGGCAATTATCGGCCCTCACACGCACAGTCGCATTCAACGACGAGTGATCGAGCAGTTCATTCCGTCACGGTTATTGCTTGCGTGGGGCACTGAACCTCGCAAGCTCTGCAGACGATGCATGCGTCGTTGTTGACGACTACGGATTTCTTGCCTTCGTAGCCCTTTACTTCTTGTAGCTCGAATACAGCAACCGGGCATACGTCTACACAGACGGAATCGCCGTTGCACTTGTTCAGGTCAACTACAACCTTAACCATGATTTCTCACCAGCGAAAGTTGATGGCGTAGTCTGATACGAGGTAATAAGCTCATGGTTTCTCTGTTCGTCTCTTTCGGCGCGTCTAGATAGTGGACTAGAAAGTAAATAACAAATGAATCATGGAGACAACCGGATCCGTTCCGGCAACTAGGTGCCGACACTGACCGCTATTACTCTCACTTGGTCGGAGACATCCTCGCATCTGTCTGCAATGTTCTCAATTGCGTCCATGAATTCGGCCATCAGAATGATTTGCCCAACCGTAAGTTCTGGTCCGGTGATCTCGCTCAGGAGCCCTCTAGCATTGCGGTAGAGGTCGTCGACCTCTTCTTCAAGACGCTCAACCTTATCTGCCGAATCGAGCGCCTCTTGCACTTTCTTGTCGGTTAGCAGGTCAATGCACTGCTGCACGCCTGACACGCAGTCCTTCACCACTTTGCACATCTCGAAAGCTGTTCGCCGAGTCTCTTCCGACACCTTGTTCAGCGGGGCCTGCCTCACAAGTCGACCGGCCTCAAGACACCAGTCTGCAACCCAATCGACCTGTCTCGCGAGGCGCATGAAGCTGCGCCTTTCATCCACGGGGAGGCTTCCCCGCGCAAGTTCGGTGATGATTAACCTACGGAGGCTGTCTCCTTCTCGTTCAAGCTGGTGCAGCCTTGTGAACGCGCTCTCCAGCTCATCCCTCTTTCCAGCAGCTGCACAGTTGACGCATACCATCAGCTCCTCCACCGATGGCAGCAGCATCCTAGTCGCCTGCCTGACCATTTCTATGGCACGTGCCTTGGTTCTCGCAGCAAACCAGCTTTCAAAAGTCGCTTTCATCTTTCCTAGACCTCATAACAGTTCATTCGAGCGCGAGTTCTACATCCAGACCGTGGGCAGGGATCTGATAAGCTATTGGGCCGTCTTTGACGAAATCGACCCTAATCCGTTCCCCTACATTTCCCACGGACTCGGCCCCTTGACTAGTTGTCTGAGCAATCACACGTAGACCGTTATCTAGCTCGATTTCGGTGCGTAGGCAGTCGCCAAGAAGCCTGCGTTCTCTCACGGTTCCGGCCCACTGCTGGTCAGCTTGTTTGCTGGGAGTTACAATTACTGATTCCGGGCGTACCGTGAGCACCACACTCTGTCCTTTGGTGAATCCCGAGCCTTGTGAATCCACATTCCAGCCGTTGACCAAGGCGGTGACGTGTCCCTGATCACAATCCTCCACTTTCGCAGGAATGAGGTTCGTCTCGCCCAAGAAGTTCGCGGTGAATAGTCGCTTCGGAGAAAGGTACAGTTCCAACGGTGTGCCGACCTCGACGACCTGACCGGCCTTCATTATGACTAAGCGATCCGAGATCGACATGGCCTCCTCTTGGTCGTGTGTGACGTGTATCGCCGTCAGGCCTAGCTCGTTGACGAGGCTTCTCAATTCGTATCTCAGAACAGCCCGAACGTGGGCATCTAATGCGCCCAAGGGCTCGTCCAACAGCAGGAGCTGGGGCTCGGCCGCGATCGCCCTCGCAAGCGCTGTCTTCTGCCTGGCCCCGCCGCTGAGTTCGTCAGGATAGGTGTGCGGCCCGATCTTCAGCCTGGCCAGTTCCATGACTTGGCCCACAAACCGCCGTGTAAGCTCCCTGTTCTTCCCTCTAACTCGAGGCCCGTATCCTACGTTGTCCCAACTGGTCATGTGAGGGAAGAGAGCGATCTCCTGGAACATGTATCCCAGTTGCCTCTCTTCGGGGGGAAAAGCGCTTACTTCTCTGTCTCCGATGAATATCTGTCCAGAGTCCTGTCTGACGATGCCGGCAATGCATTTCAGGAGAGTTGATTTTCCGCATCCGCTTGGCCCGATGATTGAGACATATTCTTGATCTCTGATTTCGAGCGATACATCGCGCAGCGCGTCTACGTCTTTGTACTTCTTCCCGACGCCGACGATTCTTGCATTCGGCATCTAGAAGGCCTCCAACTCGACAGCCAACGGCCTTTCTGGTCTGTCGAAAATCATGATTCGGCCGCGGTCCGCTCTTACATAGACGAGCTCCCCAGTTCGGTCAGGGAGTCTCCTTTCCAGTGCCTCGCGCACTGGCACCTTGGCGACTGCCTCTCCAACTCTTCCCAAGTTGACAACGCATCTCAGGTAACTGCCGAGGAAACTGGTCGAGACAAGTGTTCCGGGGATTACGTTCTCCTCGAGACTCGCGTTTGTCAGAATCAGAGTTCCCTCTTGTCTGAAAGATGTCACGACGAAGTCGCCCATGTCATGGCCGTCATGTGAAGACGTAATCGAGAACCCTTCAGCGATGTCGATCATGGTTGCGCCGCGTGCCTCCCGAACCACAACTCCTTCCAGGAAGTTCGCCCCACCAACGAAATTGGCTAGGAACGGGGATCCCGGTGCTTCGTAGATTTCGGAGGGGCGTCCAAACTGCTGTATGGCGCCATCTCTGAGTACTGCGATTCTGTCGGCAATGGACATCGCTTCCTGCTGATCATGGGTGACGTGAATTACCGTGACGCCAAGTCCTTTCGCTAGCTTTCGAAGTTCATAGCGGAGGATCACTCGCAAACGGGCGTCGATTGCACCAAGCGGCTCATCTAGCAGAAGCAAGGGAGAACGTCCAGCGAGTCCGCGTGCCAGTGCAACTCTCTGTTGCATGCCCCCACTGAGTTCGTGAGGGAAAGCGCTAGCCCTATGGGCGAGTCTTACGAGTTTCAGCATCTCGTCAGCTGTCTCCAGTGATTGTTGGGGAGT
>Ga0315289_10013398_pt1 | contig 11490 bp, 10 predicted proteins | sample YL17G11_40_MG_FD_203452 | JGI IMG/M metagenome (GOLD analysis project Ga0315289, IMG submission 203452) | Sediment microbial communities from Yellowstone Lake, YNP, Wyoming, USA - YL17G11_40 | ecosystem: Environmental > Aquatic > Freshwater > Lake > Sediment | place: USA: Wyoming | collected... | reverse complement strand
CTTGGTGCGGGCGCGAATCGAATCATCTCCTTGAATCTGTCCCTCCGCTGGCGCAACGGACATCGTATATGTCTGGCGTGAAATGCTGTAAAGGCGTACATTTTCTGCGAAGGGGATTACCCAACGTAGACCCGGCTGAAGCGTTTGGTCACGATATCCCTTCGGGGAGACAGCAGAGACAACAATACCGCGCTCATCCGGCTGGATGAAGACCAATCCCGCGCTGACTGTCGTCAGCACTAGCGAGAATATAACCGCCCCGATGACGATCGAGACCGCCCCCTTCATAGGCTTCGCGCGCGTCGCGCGCACGACTGCCAGGGCGATCACACCGACAACCAACAGCCACGACAATGTGGCCAATCCCTGAAGTACACTGGCGATATTCATACATCCTCCATTTGAGAATATAGATTATGAACAATTATAACTGTTCCCCTTGAATATAGTGACAAAATGGTTTACTCCACATGCGGAAAGAGGTCGGCGTACTAGCCTTCAATTCCCCCAGGCGCATTTCCAAGTACAGCTCGACCAAGCTGCCGGGAGGCTGGTTCGAAAAGCATACATTGTGAACGACTAGGATTAGCGATGTGCAAATTCTACCTGTAATGCAGCAGTGCCCGAACGATCTGTTCTGCGGCATGACCATCACCGAATGGATTGGAGGCGCGCGCCATGGACGTGTAGGCGGCCGGATCGTCGAGCAGGCGGTTCGCTTCCTGGATGATGAGCCGGGTCGCCGTTCCGACCAGCTTTAAAACCCCTGCTTCGACTCCCTCTGGCCGCTCGGTGACCTCGCGCAGCACCAGCACGGGTACGCCGAAAGCGGGCGCCTCCTCCTGGATTCCACCCGAATCGGTCAGCACGAGGGTCGAGCGTTTCATCAGATGCACCAGCGGCAGGTAATCCAGCGGCGGCATGAGCGTGACGTGCGGCACATCACCCAGCAGGCGGTAGACCGGCTCCTGCACGTTCGGGTTGGGATGGACGGGATAGACGATTTCCACATCCCCGCGCCTCGCCAGTTCTTTCAGAGCGGCGCAGATATTTTCGAGCGGCGCGCCGAAATTTTCCCGGCGATGCGCAGTCACTAAGATTAATCTCTTCTTCTTGTCATTGCGAGGAGCGACCGTACGGAGCGACGAAGCAATCCCCTCGATCGCGGGGATAGCATCCTCTTTGAGGAGTGCTTCGCCGCTGCTGCGCGGCTCCTCGCTGTGACCTGTTATGCTTAGTTCTTGGAGTAACCGAGTGACCTCTTCCGGTTCCGCCTGCTTCGCCACCACATTCAGCGCATCAATGACCGGGTTGCCCGTCACAGCTATGGCTGAATCTGGTACGCCTTCGCGGAGCAGGTTCTGCCTAGACCATTCGGTTGGGGCAAAGTGCAGGTCGGCGGTCACGCCTGCCACGCGGCGGTTGATCTCCTCGGGAAAAGGCTGCCACTTGTCGTGTGTGCGCAGGCCAGCCTCCACGTGCCCGACACGGATGTGCCGGTAATAAGCCATCAACGCCGTGATGGCGGCGGTGGTTGTGTCACCCTGCACCAGCACCCAATCGGGTTTGTATTTTTCGAGCACCGGGTCGAGATGGGTGAAGATGGCCGCGCTGAGTTCGGCCAGCGGCTGGTTCTCGCGCATTAGATCGAGGTCGATATCCGGCTTGATATCGAACAGGTTCAGCACCTGATCGAGCATTTCGCGGTGCTGGGCCGTGACGCAGACGCGCGCCTCCACACCCGGTGTCAGCGCCAGGGCATGGACGACTGGGACCATCTTGACGGCCTCGGGACGGGTGCCAAAGACAGAGAGAACGCGCATGGGATTGTAGTCAGTTATCAATAATCAGATATGAGTTATTAGTTATCGGTGATTATTGTTCAGTTGCGGGACCGACGCCCAGACGGTGCAACTTGAACCCCACCGCTTGCCAGTCCTTGCCCGCCCAGCCATTGACTGTATCCATCAAGATACGGGCGGGCGTGAGGGAAGCCAGCTTTTCAGGCGTCAGGGCGCGTAGCGTGCTGTGGTTGACCAGCAGGAGTACCGCCTCGGCTTCTTTCAGCGCCGCCTCGAGGGTCGGGACGGCGGTGATGCCGGGTAAATCCGCATCCGGCTTGAACGGCTCGAAGGCTTTGACGGCCGCGCCTTCTTTCTGGAGCAGGTGAATGACCTCCGTTGCTGGGCTTTCGCGCAGATCGTCCACGTCTGGTTTGAAGGCCAGGCCGAGGGCGGCAATCTTTTTGCCGTTTAGAGATCCGAGCGCACGCCTGGTCAATTCCACCACGAAATGCGGCTGGGCATCATTGACCTTGCGCGAGTTGTAGATGAGCGGCGTGATATCCGGTGCGGCCTCGACGAAGAACCACGGGTCCACGCTGATGCAGTGACCGCCCACGCCCGGACCTGGGTTGAGTATTTTCACGCGCGGGTGCAGGCTGGCGATCTTGATCGCCTCCCAAACGTCCACACCGATGCGCTCAGCCAGCCGGGAGAACTCGTTGGCGATGGCGATGTTGACATCCCGGTAGGTGTTCTCCATCAGCTTGACCATCTCGGCGGTGGTCGCGTCGGTCTGGACGATCTCGCCCTTGACGAAGACTGAGTACAGGTCCCGGCCCGCCTGCGCGGATGCGGGCGTGACCCCGCCGATGACGCGCGCGTTCTCGATCATCTCGCGCAGAATCTGTCCGGGCAGGACGCGCTCCGGCGAGTAAGCCAGGTAAAAGTCCACGCCCGCCTTCAGGCCGGATCTCTCCAGGATGGGCGCGACCTGGTCAACGGTGGTGCGCGGCGGCGAGGTGGATTCCAGCACCACCAGGTTGCCCTTGCGCAGCACTGGCAGGATGGCTTCGGTGGCCGATATGACGGCGCGCATATCGGATAGTTTGTATTTCTGGCCGTTATATTCGCCGTATTGATCGTCATAGAACGGCGTGGGTACAGCGATGATGTAGGCATCCGCTTCTTCCGTCTTCTCGCTGACGGTCAGCTTGCCGGATTTGAGCGCTGCTTCGACCAGCGTACGCAGCCCCGGCTCATGGATGTGGATGCCGCCGTTGCGCAGGATTTCGAGCACGTGCGGGTTCACGTCCACGCCAACGACCTGCAGGCCGTTCGTGGCAAAGGTGCTGGCGGTGGGCAGGCCGATGTAGCCTAGGCCAATGACACAGATTTTGGTGAAGTTCATAGAAGTATTCTACCCCAAACCCCCCGGTCCGTAAAACCGGCTTTTTCCACCACCTAGTCGGGATTGAATCCCGATCTAAAACCTGGATGGCGGGTTTGCGTATGTAAAAAGTGGAGCACGAATCCGGCGATTGTTGTATAATCATTTTGGCGTCTCCAAGAAAGGAAAGGTTATGGAACTCCTTTTAAACCCCAATCTTGCTTATGTTCTGCTGGTGCTCGGATCGGTTGTGCTGCTGCTGGCCATCGTCACCCCCGGCACGGGGATACTGGAGGTCGGCGCATTGTTTTTGCTGGCGCTGGCCGGATACGCGGTTTACAATCTCGGCTTCAACCTGTGGGCGCTCATCGTGCTGGTGTTGAGCATCATCCCATTCGTTTACGCCATGCGCAAGCCGAAGCGGGAAGCCTTCCTGGCGTTGAGCCTGCTGGGCGTCATCATCGGTTCGGTGTATCTGTTTCCCGGCGCCGGATTCTTGCCAGCGGTCAACCCGATCCTGGCGGTTGTCGTCTCTGCGCTGACAGCCGCTTTCTTGTGGATGGTTGTCCGAAAGGCCGTCCAGGCGCACAACGCCCGCCCGATCCACGACCTGGGGAGGTTGATCGGTCAGATTGGCGAGGCCAAGACACGCGTCCACGAAGAAGGCTCGGTGCAGGTGGGCGGGGAGCTGTGGAGCGCCCGCAGCGAGAAAGCCATCCTGGCCGGCAGCCGCGTCCGCGTGGTCAGCCGCGCCGGATTCATCCTGGTCGTGGAGCGCGAGGACCAGGCAACCTAATCATCCAATCATTTTCAAGTTCAAGGAGGAAGGAATGACTTCAGGAACAGTTACAACTACCGTACTTTGTGTCGTCGCCTTCGTTATCGTGGTGCTGTTCTTTTTCCTGGCCAATGCCATCCGCATCGTCAGGGAATATGAGCGCCTGGTGGTTTTCCGGCTTGGGCGCTGCGTCGGGACGAAAGGCCCCGGCCTGGTGCTGCTTATCCCGGTCGTTGACCGCGCCGTCAAAGCGGATTTGCGCGAGCAGGTGCGTGAGGTGCCGCACCAGGTATCCATCACCAAGGATAATGCCCCTATCTCGATTGACTTCCTGTGGTATTTCAAGGTGATGGACCCGACCCTGAGCGTGGTCGGTGTGGGTAACTTCGAGCTGTCGGCAGCCGGCATGGCCACCACCACCCTGCGCTCCGTCATCGGCGGTATCCCGCTGGACGAAGTGCTCTCGCAGCGTGAACACATCAACCAGACCCTGCGCACCAAACTGGACGAAGTGACCGAACGCTGGGGCGTCAAGGTGACCAACGTCGAAATCCGCGAGATCATCCCGCCCAAGGACGTACAGGACGCGATGAACAAGCAGATGTCCGCCGAACGCATCCGCCGCGCCGTGGTGACCGAATCGGAGGGCAATCGTGATGCGGCTATTAACGTAGCCACAGGCCAGAAACAGGCCGCCATCCTGCATGCCGAAGGCCAGAAGCAGTCTGCCATTTTGGAGGCCGAGGGCCTGAAGCAGGCCCAGGTGCTGAAGGCCGATGGTTTCTCGGTGGCACTGGAGAAGATCTTCGCCGCCGCCAAGACGATTGACCAGAAGACCATGACCCTGCAATACTTCGAGACTCTCAAGAACCTCGGTCAGGGCGCATCCACCAAGTTCATCTTCCCGATGGAATTCACCAGCATGATCGAGAATTTCATCAAAGGGAAGGAGAAATAGTACGTAAACCGCAATGGTAGCCTTAGGCTACCATAATGCGTAAAACGTAATAAAATTGAGGCCTCTCGCCAACTCGCGGGAGGCCTGAATCATCCTTCTGACTTAATCCCTCTTCCTTTATGGACATCCTCCCAGCTAATCTGCGTGACCTCGGCAGCCTGCGCCGCCTCGAACATACCTGCTTCTTGGAGGACTCCTGGCCGCTCCTGGACTTGATCGCGGTCCTGACTTATTCGGATGTCATTCGCCTGAAGGTGTTGAACGGTGTAAAGATGATCGGCTTCATCGCCGCTGACCCGCGCCCATCTGAGAGGATGGCCTGGATCGCCACACTGGGCGTCGCACCGGAATACCGCAGGCAAGGGATTGCCCGGGCATTATTGCTTGAATGCGAGAGTCGGATAAAGCAGCCGCGCATCCGCTTGTGCGTGCGGCCGTCGAATCAGGCAGCCGTACGGCTGTACCAGGTGGAGGGATATTTTGAAGTGGATACTTGGCGAAAGTATTACAACGATGGGGAAAGTGCGCTGGTGATGGAGAAGATACGGGAATCGTAAAGCGTAAAATGTGGCCTTACGTTTTAAGATTTACATCTTACAGGCTGCTGCTTAAATACCTGAACCCAAACTCCATGATTTGCGAGCGATTTGGTGACAACAAGTTCAGAGATTAATATGAGAAGCAGTATAATCACTCCATGCCGTTCAGACCGCTCCCTCCGCCCGACTGGATCGCTTCGCCAGCCGCACTAGACAAACTTGCCCGCGACTTGGCGCACCAGCCGCGCCTGGCGGTGGATACCGAATCCAACAGCTTGCACGCTTTTCGCGAACAGGTCTGCCTGATCCAGTTTTCCACGCCTGAGAGGGATTATCTGCTAGACCCGCTGAAACTGAACGATCTTTTTTCCCTGGCGCCCATCTTTGCCAATCCGAAAATCGAGAAGGTTTTTCATGCGGCCGAGTACGATATCATCACCTTGAAGCGCGACTTTGGCTTCAGCTTTGCCAATATCTTCGACACCATGCAGGCGGCGCGCATCCTGGGATACAAACAGGTGGGACTGGATAGCATCCTGGCCGAAAGGTTCGGCGTGGTCGTGAACAAACATTACCAGAAAGCCGACTGGGGGTTGCGTCCGCTCACACCTGACGAGCTAAATTACGCCCGACTCGATACGCATTATCTACTCGAGCTGCGCGACCTGTTGCAAGCCGAGTTGGAAGAGATGGATCGCTGGAGGCTGGCGCGCGAGGAATTTGGTCGAATTTGCCAGGTGAACGGCCACGCCGAGAACGGCTGTGCCTCCTGGCAGCGCGTCCGCGGTACGCAGGAATTCACAGACCGGGAGCTGACCATCCTCCAGGAACTTTGTCGCTGGCGTGAGGCGCAGGCAAAACGTATGAATCGCCCGGTGTTCAGGGTCATCGGTGATAAGACTCTGGTCAGCATAGCCCAAATCGCACCGCAAAGATACGATCATCTGGGAGCGGCTGGCCTGACCATGCGGCAGATGGATCTTTATGCCAGCGACATCCTCGAAGCCGTCCAGCGAGGGATGCAGGCCAGGCCGGTGCGCCGTTCCGTCTCGCCGCGCCCAGACGAGGCCTTCCTCCGGCGGCTGGATGCGTTGCGTCAGTGGAGAAAAAGCACCGCGAAGAAGCTGGGTGTGGAGTCAGACGTGGTGCTGCCGCGCCCGTTCATGCAAGCCATCGCCGAGAAAAACCCGAAGAATTTGGAGGTGTTGGCAGCCTTGATGCCCGACTCTCCCTGGCGGCTTGAAGAGTATGGCGTCAAGATCTTAGAGTTGCTGACTAAATAGAGGTTACTAATGCGTATCCATTTCAACGGCGCGGCGCGCACTGTTACTGGTTCTCAACATCTGCTCGAAATCAACGGTTCCCGGCTGCTGCTGGAATGCGGGCTGTTCCAGGGTCACAGACGGGATTTTTACGAGCGCAACCGAAACTTCTCCTTTGAGCCGCACAGCGTGGACGCTGTCATCCTATCCCATGCTCATATTGACCACAGCGGCAACCTGCCCAACCTGGTCAAACAAGGCTTCAGCAACCCGATCTACGCCACGCCGGCCACCGTTCACCTGGATGACATCATACTGCGTGACTCAGGCCACATCCAGGAAGCAGATGTAGAATTCATCAACAAGAAGCGATTCCAGCGCGGCGAGCCGCCTGCCGAGCCGCTCTATACGATGCAGGATGCAGCCGAGGTGACGCAATACTTTCGACCCGTATCCTACGACGATCCCTTCGAACCTGTACCCGGCGTGATCGTCCGGCTGGTGGAGGCAGGTCACATCCTCGGTTCGGCGGGCGTTTCCCTGGAGATCGAGGAGAAAGGCCGCAAGCTGCACCTGTGGTTCTCAGGCGACATTGGCCGTCACCACGCCCCCCTGTTGCGCGAGCCGGTCCTTCCCGGCGGCAAAGTAGACTACTTGATGATGGAATGTACGTACGGTGACAAGCCCCACGAAGATTTTCAAGTTGCCTATAATGAACTTCGGGACGTGATCAAGCGCACGGTCGAGCGGGGTGGTAAAGTGATCATCCCAGCCTTTGCCGTGGGACGCACCCAGGAATTGGTTTATTTCCTGAATGAGATGATCGCTGAGGGCAGCATTCCGTCTGTGCCGGTTTATGTGGACAGTCCATTGGCTGTCCATGCCACAGAAGTTTTCGAGCAGCACCCGGAGTGTTTGGATAAAGAAACCCACGACTTCATTCGCGCCCACAAGCACCCTGCCCTTGAATTCGAACAACTCACTTACACCCATTCCGTGGAAGAGTCCAAAGCGATCAACAACCGCAAGGGGCCGCTGATTATCATCTCCGCATCTGGCATGGCCGAAACGGGACGCATCTTGCATCATTTGCGCAACAACATCGAAGACCCGCGCAACGTGATCTTGATCGTTTCCTGGCAGGCGCCGAATACATTGGGCCGCCGCCTTGCTGAACGCGAGCAGAAGGTCAGGATATTTGGCGAGGACTTTCACCGCCGCGCCGAGGTCGCCACCATCGGCGGTCTTTCCTCCCATGCTGGACAAACCCTTCTGATAGATTACGCCATGTCGGTCAAGGATCAGGCCAGGCAGGTCTTCCTGGTGCACGGCGAAGAGCGAGCCGCCACTGCCCTGATAGAATGCTTGGGAGAGCGTGGGCTGAAACAAACCGTCTACCCGGATTGGCACGAGAGCGTGGAGATTTAGGAAAAAACATAAAAATCCAGGAGTTCTCTGAGATCTTTCGCAGTGAGGCCTCGAGTGTGAGGAAAAGAGAGGTAGGAGAATTGTATGAAGCAAGATGAAATCCGGATAGAAAAAATAAGAATTAAAGAACTGATCCCCTTTGCCAGCCATTATCTCGATCGGGCCAATAGAGATGCCATGATCCCAATTTCGATGCAGCGTGCGGTGGCGCACTCCCATAATCCTTTTGCGGATGGAGATGACATTGCCCTGCTGGTTGCTTACGAAGGAGACGAATTGGTCGGTTACTTTGGTATCATGCCGGTCATGCTCAAAGATGGTGATGCCCTTCATAAAACCTATTGGTTCTCGACTTGGCTTGTCTCACCCAAGCTGCGAGGTAAATCTGTCGGTTCGTTACTGGTGAAGGAGGCGTTGAGTTTAAACCAAGATTACCTGATTGTGGGCAGCGGCCCAGCGCGCCAGGTTTGTTGTAAGTTCGGTTTCTTGCAACGCGAGCCACTCGAATATTATGAGCTCGATCTCACTGGAACGAAAAGGCTAAATCCCATTGTGGCGCTAATGCGTTTATTTCGGAAACTACTTCACCCATTCGGAGTCAAGGTTGAAATTACCAATTCAGTAACACGGGGCTTTGACCACATCGTTGGAAGCCTGACGAAGCGCGTTTTCATTCATCTATTGCTCTCGAAACACGAAGCACTGTTGCACGAAATCAGCTTTACCGAAGTTACCGAAGTTAGAGATGAAACCGAGGAGCAATGGAGGAATCTACCTGAGGTCACTCTGTATCGCGGCGTGAAGGTGGTGAACTGGATGCTGAAATACCCGTGGCAAGTCGAACCGGGAAGATCAAGAACTGAACACTTTGATTATTATTTTAGTGACGTGAGAAAGGACTTTCGGCAAATCGCATTAGAAATCACCTCACCTGACGGAAAGGAATACAAAGGTTATATCGTATTTTCGATTTCCACCATTCGTTCGGAAATCGCCCTAAAGCTTATGGACATTCGTTTGACGAGTCGAAATGACGAGAAATTTGTGTTACCGCTGGTTCTCAAGTTTGCGCAGATGTTTCACGCAGATAGAATTGACCTACCCAAAGGTCAGGCTGAGAGGCTTGCAGGCGGCATCCTGAAAAGGGTGTTGCTGCATAAGAAATTTCGTATCACCCAATGTCACCCCAAAGATGACCAAAGCCCCCTGTCCAAAGCCTGGCCAAAAATGCAGTTGAATTATTGCGATGGCGATATGGCGTTTTCGTAAGTGGTTAAAGAACTATTCAGGCGAGCAAACGCCTCCACCCGCTCCCTTGGCAGGAAAAGAAATTCATGAAAAGAATCCTAAAGAACGTAGTTCTACACTTTGCAGATCATATTCCAAACTCTGTATATCGAATCCTTGTCCCACGTGAGGTTATCAGCTTTTTTTATCATCTGGTTGCTGAAAAAGCTGTTGCTCATGCACAATACTTATTTCCGCATCGCCCTGTGGAAGTGTTCGAGCAAGACCTGATCTATATAAATAAGAAGTTCCAGGTTATTTCTTATGAAGGACTCGCCAGTGCGCTAGCTTCGCAAAACCGCTTTCCACCCAAGGCTGCATTTCTCTCCTTCGACGATGGCTTTTCTGAATGTTTTTCGGTGGCTAGACCCTTACTATTGAAATATGACCTCCCTTGCACTTTCTTCGTGGCAACCGACCTGATGGATAACCGTAAGATGGATCACCTCCATCAGGTTTCGTTGTGTATTGCAACAATTAGTTCTCTAGAGCCGGGCGAACTCGCTCAAATTCTATCCGCGCTGAAGGAGGTGTTGAATGTAAACCTGGATAGCCTGGCCGCCTTTATCCGCTGGATAAAGAAAGTGGATAATTACGAGTATATGACCAAAATCTGTGACACGCTGGGGATAGATGTTGAGAATTACTTGCGCACACAGAAACCTTACCTCAGCAGTGAGCAAATCCGTAAGATGGCAACGGAAGGTTTCACGATCGGGGCACACAGCCAGAGCCACAGGAAGCTCGGTCGCCTGAGCCAGGAAGAGATTGAAAAAGAAATTATCAATTCCAGCCAGGTGATCCGCGACCTAACGAAAAAGGAGCCAGTCCCATTTGCTTTCCCTTATTCGGCAATGGGCATCGAAAGAGATTATTTAGGCGCCTTGTTGAAAAGAACACCTTTGGTCGGTCTCCTTTTCGATACAAAAGGCTTGAGTTACGATAAACGCTTTATCGTCAACCGCATCTGGGTCGAGTCATCGAAGATAAACTCCACCGGTCATACTCCATTACCACTTATCCTACGGCGGGCATATCAGACTCAACTAGGATTGCCTCCAGCAGTGTAATGACCGGCATAAGAATTTACATACCCAGACACATCCGTGCAGCTTAGGGTGGAATGCTGTTAGAGGATGCGCCGGCCAGACCCTCCTTGATTGACTATGCCATGTCGGTCAAGGATCAAGCCAGGCAGGTCTTCCTGGTGCATGGCGAGGAGCGAGCCATCGCTGCCCTGAGGGAGCGCCTGGGAGCGCGCGGGCTTACGCAAACCGTCTACCTGGATTGGCGCGAGAGCGTGGAGATTCAGGATATAATACGCTCCGCCATCGACGGTGCTCTCGTGTCAGTTCTTGTACTTGACACTTGAAAACTTGACACGTAACACTTTTTCGCGGAGAGGTGCCAGAGTGGTTGAATGGGACGGTCTCGAAAACCGTTGTAGGCCTTGTGTCTACCGTGGGTTCGAATCCCACCCTCTCCGCCAGTAAACCCTACAATGTCTGGAATTGGCCTGAATATCCTGGCAATTATCCTGTTGCTACTCTTTAACGGGATTCTTGCGATGTCAGAAGCGGCTCTGCTCTCGGTGCGGAAAGCGCGCTTGCAGACGCGCGCCAACGACGGCGACCGCCGGGCGCGTGCCGCTCTGCAACTGGCCCAGACCCCGAACCGTTTCCTTTCGACCATCCAGGTGGGCATTACCCTGATTGATGTTTTGACCGGCGCCATCGGCGGCGCGGCCATCGCCACCTTTCTCACTGAACTGATCGCCCGCATCCCTTTCCTTCAACCGTACAGCAAGTCCATCAGCCTGTTCGTAGTGGTAATTGTCATCACTTATTTCTCGATTGTCTTTGGGGAATTGGTGCCTAAACGTATTGCCATCCAGAATCCGGAGCGGGTGGCATCCGCCGCAGCCGGCCCGATGCTGGTCATTTCCAAGATCGCCTCACCGGTCGTCCGCCTTTTGAGCGGCTCCACCGATATGATCCTACACCTACTGCGAGTCAAACACACCGCCGAGCAGCTTGTCACGGAAGAAGAACTCCTCGTCCAGTTGGA
>Ga0315289_10013397_pt1 | contig 11490 bp, 12 predicted proteins | sample YL17G11_40_MG_FD_203452 | JGI IMG/M metagenome (GOLD analysis project Ga0315289, IMG submission 203452) | Sediment microbial communities from Yellowstone Lake, YNP, Wyoming, USA - YL17G11_40 | ecosystem: Environmental > Aquatic > Freshwater > Lake > Sediment | place: USA: Wyoming | collected... | reverse complement strand
TGCTGCATAACCTGCTATAACTTATAGCGCTATAGATTATAATAATTGTCATGCGGAGATCGCCGCCCCATTCTTATCATGTTTGCAGGGGATGATCGCAGCCGTATGTGGAAGGGGAAGGGCCGTTTGTCAATCCCCGATCAGCAGAGCGACTTCCCGGTACCCGCGATCGTTCCCGTCACATTGCTCACGGTACTGAGGGCAGAGTGGGCGAAAAGGTAGATGTGGTGGTATCCCAGGAGAGCCGCAACATTATTCGCGGCATCGAGCGCCGTGTAGGCAACAATGCACGTGAGCACCAGCACCGACGCGAGGCCAGGCCTCTCGTTCTGCCGGAAGAGGTACGGGATGGCAACCATCAGCGGGAGCAAGGCCAGCACCCCCATCACCATACAGGGGACCATGCCGATTGCGGCAAAGCAGGCGGCGGATGTTGAGTTGCACTCCATGAAATGCTCCTGCACCGAGGCCAAGTAGAGCGTGGATGCGGACGCGAGCGTGGCACAGGCCATCGCGGCCCCGATGAAGATCCAGTAGCGCCGGTCGAACTTCACATCATGGGAGTTTTTCGTTGGATTGGTATTGAAGGGGATGGTCGCGGCTGTGTGTGCGGAGGAGTTTGTGGCGAGGCCGTCGTGCATGGGGTGTCAGAACTGCGATTATGGGGATTTGTATGAGGTTGGAAAAAAGGGAAGGAGTGAGGGGGGAACAATAACTAACGGTTATCAACAAACACAAATTCTTGTGCAAAATGTTTTCTATCTAAAATATCAATTCCGATTCCAATCCAACAATTTGCATCATAATTGTTTTTGCAATAATTACAAAAATCTTGCAAATTTGAATGAAGGTTTGAAGTTCCAATTTGAGTAAAAACACTAATTCCTGTCTTTAGTGGTTTAAGGTAGAGTAAAGTATCATGTCTTTTTCCATCAATCGATGTCTTTGAAGATGCTCTCTTGATGCCTTTTATCAATTTTTCTCGTAAATTATGTCGGAGATCTAAAATAGCATTAGAAATTTGAATGAAATTTTCTGGTGTTAATCTTTCCAAATCTTGAACTAATTTCAAGATGTCATCTTCAATTTCCAATTTAGGTTTTTCTTCACCTTTCAAATAATATTGATCAAATTGAACGAGATATTCCGGAGTAAGGGTTATGAAGGGAATCTTCCCGTCAATTGGATAGACTGTAAAATTTCCTTGTTGTAAATAATAACCAAGGAAACTGATCTCATCAAAAGCGAAAAACATTGGCGCACGTAGACGACTTTCTATATAGTGAATAAAAGTTAATGGTGTGGAAAAATATTGAGTAATCAAATCCAGATCAAAAAGGCTGATTGACCAGAGGTATTCATCCTCCTTAAACATATTGAGTGTTTTTAAAATAAAAACGCTAGAAAAGTTGTATAAATGTTCGAATGTGACATTTATTAAAAAGAAATTCGTCTTTTTTGGGTCGTAATGTAATGTTAAAACAATTTTTTGTTTATCATTTTTAAAGGATGCATTTTTCGTCGATTTGATATAATCTCGGCATCTCAAACCTTGAACATATGAATCTTCAACTAATTCTTTTAAATGATGTTTTATTCTTTCTTTGCCTCCTCTTCGTGCTGGTGTAGTATATTTCCCGGATTTATCTTCAGCGATTAGGATGTTATCATAAAATGGGATTATATGATCCGTTTCATCAGGAGACGGATCTTGATAATCATAAAAAAGGTTGCTATAGACATCTTTTTCAGGGAATATCCGAGAAAAACAACTGCTCACTTTTTTTTCAGTAAATTGTTTTTTTCTTTTAAGATAACGACTCCATATTTTCGGATAAATTTCTTTTTCTTGATCTAGAAATCCCTCAAAAATTTCAGGTAAATGGGTCATTAACATGCCGGGATCGGGGGAATAATATTTAGATTGATATTTAATTAATGGCTTTTTGAGAAATATACTATCATCAATCGGTAAATCATAATCTTGATTTCCTTCGCCAAAACTACAACTAAATTGTTCTAAATATTTTTGAAATTTGTTAATATCGGAAATCTTATAGTGATCACAAAAGGGTATTGGATTGATTTCTATCAATATTTTTGAATTTTTAAAAAGGCATTCATGCAATTTGTTTTCATATTCATTAGTACCTTTTTTAATTTTTTGACATTCGTTTAGTCTTTCAAAAATATTATTTTTAAATTTCTCAATAATTTTTTGACTGAACTCCATCGCATCGTAAACATTAAAACCAAGTTTGTCAATAAAAAAAACATTAAAAATTTCAAAAATTTCTATAAGTAATTCTTTAGTTTGATAGGGGTACCGTTCCTTGTTTTCTTGATTAATTAAATAATGTTGTTTAGATGAAGCAACCAATCCTTCATCCGCATCTTTTGAACATACCTGATAATAAAATAATGATTTTCCATACTCCTCATAAAATTCATTCAATAGATTAAGAAAATCGCTGTAATCTTTGAGAGATGGTTCATTTCTTCCATTCTCTGTATTGGCAAGCGCTAATCCAATTCCGAATAAATAATTGGGGCTATTGATGATATCATCGAGATCGATTAAAATTTCCGGTTTATTCAATTCTTTATAGTCCTCAAAATTCCGAGGATTAAATACCGTTTTAAAAAGAATAATTCGAGCAAATAATTCTAGATTGTCAAAAGTATGCAACTTATTCTTAATTTTTTCTCGAATTTGCTCATAATTTTTTGCTGTTGCTATGTAATCGTTTTCTGTAATTTTGTTTGAATCTAAGAAATTTTTACGATTACCCATAATTAACATAATATTGAATGTGCTTATAACAACCTACACTTAAACATCCACATTTTCTTCTCTATTCGAAATATGAAGGGTATCGAGTTACCGCCCAATCCCACCCTTCCTTCCTCTCCGGCTTTCACCAGCCTTTTCCTGCAATCGATCTCTTGAACCATTAGCTACCCTCAGTGCATATCCCAAAACCAGCACTACGCAGGCCCCAACCAGACGGGGCGGTACCCCCACCCACGGCTGGTCAGCTAATAACAGCCGGCACATGCTGCCCCCCTCACCCGTGAAACACGCCTTCCAGACAATACACTGTCAGCTTCTCCACAGTATCCGCCTCGACGCATCGCGGCGTTAAGTCGCAGGCTGGGCACATCGTGCGCCCTAGTTCCTTTTTGTCCACGTTCAGCGTCCCGCGTTTGTGGTGGAGAGCGTAGACCATATTCAGGTACTTGCCTTCCGCAATCCGTGGGATCTCTCTTTTGCCCGGAGTCCTTTCCACTCGTACAGCCGCCTGCTGCTTTTGCCGGAGTTGCACGACTGGCAGACGCGTAATTGCGTTATCGGGAATGTCCGGGCCGCCACAGGATAGAGGCAGGATGTGTTCGATGGTTAATGGACTTTTTGTTCCGTAGTAGATGCACTTGTAATTCTATAAAAAAGTTTATATTGGCAGGATTCCATTCATCATTTATGCCACCAAATAACCGCGCTAACGTAAAGAATCAAAACAATCCGGCATTCAAAGCAGCTCAGGACAACCGGTCAAATCAACTGAATCCAACCCATGCTCCATCAAAATCTGGAGCAAAGAAAAAATAAATTGTAAAAATTTTTTCAACCAAAGATGAAGTTACACGTCATCCTATCCACGTACTTTCCCCTCCGCCCCTGTTGTCTCTCCTTATTTCCTCCTATATTCCCGTCTGTATCCGTCAGAAAAAAGATTTGGAATGAGGGGCAAAACAGGGGTTCTTTTTCGTCCAGCATACTACAATACGTTCCGGCACCCGATCGTGCCCGTAATTAGCGCTATTTGATTCCTGACTTTTACGTCGAAGAAATGGGAGAAAAGTGTGAAAATATGCCCGGTTTTTCGCGAATTATGCCCGGAATCCGGGTCCGGATCATGTTCCAGGCCAGTCCCCGGATCCATCCCACCGTCGGAGAGTAGCGTCCGTAAAAGTACTGCTGTCTCTTAGGCTTTTTGTAGCTTGTCCGGCCCGGGTTGTCAGACACTCGTCTGCCAGAAATCCCCGCTGGTGCCCGTCGAAAACACATCCTCGAATAAAGTGGCAGAACAAGGGGTTCCGGTGCCCCCACGTCCTGCAGCCCGTTTTCGGAATTATCCTCTGCGGGAACGTGGACCTATCTGGCCGGGCATTCTCCGCTGGTACAATGCCCAGAAACGCTGAAACATGGCCGCGTTTTGCGAAAACCTGGCTGCCGGAATGGGAAAACAGGGAGGTCGCAGGATATGCCACCGTCGGTGAGTGACGGGCACGAAAGTACTGCTCCTCCCGGGCCCTTCCGGATACCGGTTATACCGACTTCTCCCAGCCCTGGCCCATATCGATGAGCGGTCGGATCTCCGTGATCTCGAAGCTGACCATGGCGGCCATCATGTCCGCCGCCTGCTGCCCGGCAACTTTTGCAACCTCGGCCTTGTAGCCGGAAAGCGCAGGGCCGGATGTCACGATTGACTTTGCCTTCAGGTAGACCCGGACTCCTTTCCAGTCCGGAAGAGTCTTTCCCGGCTCCATGACAAGGAACACGGCGTGCGGGTTCTGCTGGAGGTTTGCAAGCGTGCGATTCTTCCCGAGCCCCACAACCACGGTCTTCTCGTCAGTCATGCGGGGCGAGCCTAAGACTGCGGAATCGACCTTTCCTGATTTGTCGGCAGTGCTGAGCGTCCCGAGCCTTGGGGACTTGTTAAAGTACTCCATGAGTTTCTTTGCCATAGGAAATCACCTGTTTTACGCGTTGGATTCAGCGTAGGAGACGTTAAAGGTTGTGAAGGAGAGAGGGCATTCATCCTGCAGAAGAATTTTTTTTCATTTTTCCCTTTTCCTTCCGGACCGGCATACGTCAATGCCCGGCTAGCCTTACCACCGTGGCCACGCCAACGCTCCTCGTGCAGCGCTTGTTGCCGGTACGGTGCATGTCGAGGCGGACCCTTCCTACTGGCCGGTGCCAGCGGCCGGTCGGCACGACCTCCGCATAGGGGATTTTCATGTACTGGCCGAGGCACCAGAGGGCGTTGTTGTCGCTGATGTCGTTGCTCACTTCATTCGTTGTTTCGAGCCGGGTGAGAAATGCCGTGATGAAATCTTCCAGCGTCTTTCCCGTCTCTCCCTTGTATGCTTCGCCCTGCAAGGTCCGGAGGTATTCACGCGGGGATAAGCCGATCTCCAGTTGTTTCCTGCCGGCGCGTGTTGTTCCCTCGCCCGGCCCCGGCATAATGGGCGTACTTTCTATGAGCCCCACCGACCAGCCCGGAATTGCGCAGATATTTTTGTTGTTGATCGCTTCTGATTTGGTCTGGCCCCGGTATTCTGGCTGTCCCTTCTGATGGCCGGGATGTTCCTGCGGAAAGTAGACGAGCCGGTCGGTATCGAAGGCCTGCCGCAGGGTCTCCCAGACCCAGACCGTTTTTTCCGGATTGACACGGACCGGCACGAGCGTATCAGAAGGAGATCGCAGGGTCCTGAAGATTGTTCCCTCGCCTGCGTGCCTGAGAACGCCCGCCCTCATCCGGTCGATGAGAAGGGGCACGGGCATTGCGAGAGGCGTTAAAGCGACACGATCGAATCCCTGCGGGACTTTTCGCTCCACGAGTTCCCGGTTGCGATCGAAGAGTGCAGCGACCTCTTCGCAGCTCGGGACCGGGTACTCTCTTCCATCGGTCCCGATCACGCCGGAGTTTCCCGATCCCGGAAGGCGCGTGAGAATGCCGGCGCGGTCTAACGCGGTGATGCAACGGGCGTATTCGCTCTCAACCGGAAATGATGAGACAATTTTTTTTGTTGAAGCGGACACGTGCGATGTCACCCGTTTGTGGAACAATGTGGTGTCGTTCTGCTATGAGAATCTGTTTCTGTCACTATTGCATGTGCCGGGACCTGGTAATGTCAGGCACCCCTCTGATCCATGCCCAAATTTTACGTCGGTGTCCGACGGAAAAACCATATGACTTTCGGGCAATAGCGGGTTTTTAAGCCTTTCCTGCATATTGCAGGTAACCCCACGAACCGATCAGCCACGGGAAAGGACGTAAAAGGACATTTTAAAATCACGTCGGTACATTGCTGGAAAAGGGCCGTTTTCTGGCGATTAAGACTTGGTTTTTCGCGAATAAGACTTGGTTTGGAGGCCGGGACTCACTCATGAAGGGGTGTCTCCGACGGAGAGATGATCCATGCATCTCCCCTCACTACAAACCTGTGCATCCCTATTATTGATGATAAAATCTCCGTCGGTGTCCGTCGGGAGAAAATCCCGATCGGAGAGTCGAAGATGCCTTCGGCATCTTCTCCACTCGGGTATGACTTATGTCATACCCTCATGGCCAAAAACTGGGGTTCTTTCCGTTAAGTGAGGGTCCGTCGGTAATGACGGATCCCGAACTTCTAGGAAAAACGGCAGTTTTTCCGGTTTCACGTATCACAGCCCGATCCAGTAAACAATCGCCCATCCAAAAGCATCCATTAGCGATCATTTTAGAGGTCATTTTATACCGAATTCGAGCAAACAGACAAAGATTATCGCGTATTCCAAAAACCATGTACCGGAATTCGCCAATTTTTGCAACCAAATCCGGAAAATCATCCCCCCTGTTAGGATGGCAAGGGGTATGCTACCGTCGGAGGGTGTCGTACTATACCGGCAGGGAAGGATACCTCAGCTCTCAGCCTGTCGCTGGTCCTCGGTCCGGGTTGTCAGACACCCCCTCATCCCGGACCATGTCTGACCCTCTGATCCGGACTTCAGGAAAAACAGGGTTTTTTCCTCAAACAGGTACCCTATATCCTCGGGCGGCAGGATCCTCCACCCGCATCAGGAGCCGGTAGTGCGATACGTAATAAATCCGCTACACGCTGTGTAGCCAATCTCTTCCCCGGCTAAACCCGTGACCAGCGGCACCTTTATATTCCTAATCGTGATTAGTACTAATCATGATTAGGGAATTCATCGACCGGGAGGAGGAACTCTCACTTCTCGAGCGCGAGTGGCAGGGAGCCGGGGGCCGGCTCATTATCCTCTACGGCCGCAGGAGGATCGGGAAGACCCGGCTCATCGATGAATTCATCCGGGGAAAACCCGGGATACTCTACATCGCGGAGGACGCATCCCCCCACATTCAGATCGCCCAGCTCAAAGCCCGGTGCGCGGAGTACTTCAACGATCCCCTCCTTGCAGAGCTGGATATCAGGACATGGGAGCAGCTCTTTACGTACCTCGCACAGAAACCCATCTCTGAAAGAACGTACCTCGTGATCGACGAGTTCACGTACCTGATCCGGAACGATCCCTCCCTTCTCTCTGCACTCCAGAAAACCTGGGACCTGAGTATCACCGGTTCAGACTGGTGCCTTCTTTTTTCCGGGTCGATCCTCTCGCTTATGAGCGATCTCGCGCTGTCCTCGACTTCCCCCCTCTATGGCAGGAGGACGCGGGACATGCTGCTTGCACCACTCCGGTTCCGTGACGCGAGACGGTTCCTCCGCCTCCCGTTTCCCGATGCCCTGAAAGTCTACCTTTCGATCGGCGGGATACCGGAGTACCTGCTCAAGGCCGGCGATTATGATGACTCCATGTCCTTTTACCGGAACGAATTTTTCAACCGGTACGGGTACTTTTACCACGAACCCTACTTCATCCTCTCGCAGGAGTTCCGCGAGCTGAAGGTGTACCAGTCCGTCCTGCACGCGATAGCTCTCGGGAACACGGCACCGACCTCCATCGCCCAGTTTTGCGGGATGGACAGCCGGCACCTCTACCCGTACCTCGACTCGATGATCCGGCTTATGCTTGTGGAAAAAGAGGTGCCGATCCTCGGGAGTTCGCGGCAGGGGATCTACCGCATCAGGGACCGGGTCTTTGATTTCTGGTACCGGTTCGTGTTCCCGCGCCGGCAGGAGATCGAGACCGGTCATGCGGATGTACCGCTCCCGGACATGAACCCGTTCTTCGGCCGGCAGTTCGAGGCGTTCGTGCGGGACGAGTATGCAGGAACGGTTCTCTCGGGATACCGGACCGGCCACTGGTCGTATAAGGAAGACGAGATCGATCTGGTCGCGGTGAACGAGGACTCGTCATCGGTCGTTTTCGGGGAATGCAAATGGGGTGATGTCAGCCATTCCGGGGCAAAGAAACTCATCACCCGGCTGAAGACGAAGGCAAGGCTCGTGCGTGCCGGCAAGTACCGGCACCGGAAGTACGCGCTGTTCTGCGCCGGGACCGTTGAGAGGAAGGAGACGCTGAGGGACGAGGGGTACCTGGTTTTTGACGGTGCCGAACTCGAAGAACTCTGATGAGTTCTTCTCGTCCTCGAATATCGCAATGCGAAATTTTTCGGAATTAGAAGAATTTTGATAAATTCTTCACGTCCTCGAATCTCGCCGCGTTCAATTCTTCGGAATTCGCAGAATTTTGATAAATTCTTCACGTCCTCAAGGTTCTGGCGAACCCCTCTGATTCCGCCGAATTCTAAAGAATTATTCTCACGCCTCACCTCTCCGGTTTTGCGATGAAGCCCTTCGCATTAATTTTTTGGATCCATTGTTTCGGTGTGAGCGTGAATCTGTTGAGCCCTGCCTGTTTTCTAAACCCATCGAAATCTGAGAGGTCTTCAGACCTCGAAGAAGAGAAGGGTTCATCAGAACCCGTCGAATTCCACGGGATTAAAATCCGGGTTGTTGAGATGCTCCCCTATGCCAAGGAACTCGATGTTGTTCCGGTTCCTAAGCCAGTTCTGGATCAGGTAATCGGTCCTGTCAGGATCCTTGTAACGGGCTATATCCGTACCTCTTCATCGGGAACTGAAAAAGGGCACCCAGATCGCGATCCTAAAACAGGCAGGAATTACCCTTGGTGATTTCAGGAGACATTACAAGTAATATTCCATTGACAGAGTTTTACACGCTTTTACAATGTATCAGTAACCCGATGAATTCAGGCAGTGGCTACGGGATCATGAACAATTAAAAAAAATCAGAGTTTACTTAATATCCGAAGCGCCTTGTCGTGACGTTTGATTGATTTCTGAAGGATATGCCGCTCCTCTGTATTGAGTCCTTCCCCGCGTGGCGACGGTTCTTTTTTGCCGGTTGAGCCGGATTTTTCTCTCATTGACCTATGATAGTACCTGATTTTATCAGGGTATCTTCAGTGAGTGTGATGAGTATGTTTTATGTCCATTTCAATGGTGAATACCTGATCCATTCAAACCGGTATTTCCCGGACCGGTTATGAAAATTTCGGTCCCACGGTTCAGGAACCGAGATAAATGGCGTCAGGGATTTCCTTAAAATGCGGATCGCCGGTCACGACATTGTGATCGCCGTTCCGTGCCGTGGCGAGGATGATCGAGTCAGCGATCCCGGCAACTTCCCGTTTTTTTACGTGTCCTGCAACAACCGCGATATCCTCGTCTACCGGCAGGACGGAGCTTCGTGCCCGGATATCGTCAAGACAGGTCCGGATGGTTGCCTCGTCCTGCCCCCCTGCAATAAAGAACCGGACAACTTCTGCAAGGGTGATCGTTGAGGTGAAGAGCGGGGATTCTTTCTCGATCCACGTTTTCATCTCTTCGTTTCCCCGCCAGTATTCCACCCAGACCCACGTGTCAATGACGTATCCGATGAGAATCCTCCCCCTCGTCCCGCACAAATGACGGCCCGCCTGCAAGAAGCCCAAACGTCGAAGGGCGGTGTCTTTTTCGTTCCAGGAGCAGGAACCGGATCACGTCCTCGTACGTTTCTGCTTCAGCTTCGGTTTTTACACGGTCCAGATCCAGTTTGGTATTCCCTGATACCTGGATCGAGGTCTTGTGCCGGATACCATGTTTCTTCATGGTTGTCCGGACCGGTTCCGTCCCTGCCGGGGGATTGATACTGGGTTTTTTCACCCTCATCCGGCGGGACCTTCCGTTCTTTGCTGCGTTCTGCTGCATAACCTGCTATAACTTATAGCGCTATAGATTATAATAATTAGCATGCGGCAATCTCCGCTCCGTGTCATCACGAGTGCAGGGCATGATCGCGGCAGTCTGTGCCGAGGAGTTTGTGGCGAGGCCGTCGTACATGGGATGCCAGCGGTGCGATTATGAGGACCTGTGCGGGATGGGAGAGAAAGGGGATTGATCCCTGTTCCTGTACCTGAACATTGAATCGCTTATTCGTTATTTTTTCAGGTCTTCACTGATTTTCTGGAATTGTTCGCTCGTGATCTCTCCCTTAGCGTACCGTTCTTTCAGAATATCCATCGCGCTCTTCTCACCAGGAAGGGTTTTCTGGATACCGGTCTCCCGGATGATGATGTAAATGATCAGGAACACGATACCCGCCATCGGGATGAGCACAAGCACTCCCCAGAGCAGGCCGTTCATTCCCTTGTCGTTTGCGTCCCGGTACACCAGGTATGCGATAATCAGGGAGAAGACCAGCCAGATGAACATCATTCCCCAGCCCAAGAACGGGAAGCCGTACCCGCCATCCCTTCCTTCCCACATATAATCCATCATGTCGGCCATGCGGAAGGATATACCTGTAATCTCATAAAGCAGCGTGTGGTGGCACGGATGCGTTACTCTTCTTCAATCCTGATGATCTGCACGGGACACAGATCCGCGGCGTCCTGCACGCACCCTTCGGCATCCGCAGGGGGTGTCCCCTGCGATTTATCCCCGTTCAACCGGAACTTTTTGATGACCCTGCTGAACGAATCATCTGGGTCCTCTTCGAAAAACTCCGGGCAGGTATCATAGCAGGTACCGCAGCTCGTGCAGGTAGAACGATCGATTACTACTTTCATTGGTTATTCCTCTGGCACCCGGATCAGGATATAATTTTTGTTCCCGGTCTCCAGCGCCTTTTTCGCTGCTTTGATGACCGGGCCCTCCCGTGTATCACAATGCGGCGGCATACGTGTTCACACGTTGATTAATACCAGCTCCGTATGAGAAAAATAGTGCAGGAAGACCGTCCTGGATTCGTGCGTCAATATTTGAGGAAACGCGGGAATACACTATCAGGGGCAGATTCTGCTTACACTGCTACCGGGTTTTACCTATGAGCCGCATCCGCACCCTTTTGGAATGGACCGTCATCCTCGTCGTGTTCATTATCATCGGATTTCTAGCCTGGAGTTTTTTCTTTGGCGCCGGTACTTCAACTGCCCAGCCCTCGGGGCTGCCTGATGGTAACGGCGGCTTCTCCCAAAGCCAGCTCTCCAGTCAGCAGCAGTTCACAAAAGACGTGGGCGGATGGCAGTTCGCCTCCGCATCATCCAATACCTATACCCTTGCCGGCAAGGTTGTCGGAAGGCACGAGTACCCACCCACGATGCCGGACGTCATCATCCCGCTCGATCTCGCGGTGGTGAACGGCGATCTCCTCAAGCCCGGGATCCTCTCGTATTTCACGATCACGATGGGGGGCCGCACGCTTGAATACAGCTATGATGTTCCGAAGTATACCGGC
>Ga0315289_10013394_pt1 | contig 11493 bp, 8 predicted proteins | sample YL17G11_40_MG_FD_203452 | JGI IMG/M metagenome (GOLD analysis project Ga0315289, IMG submission 203452) | Sediment microbial communities from Yellowstone Lake, YNP, Wyoming, USA - YL17G11_40 | ecosystem: Environmental > Aquatic > Freshwater > Lake > Sediment | place: USA: Wyoming | collected... | reverse complement strand
ATGAATCGGGACGCTTTGCTGCTACAAGATATGCAGGACTGGGGCAGGGTGACGAAAAGGGGAGGAAGATGGGACGGCCGTCATGGGATGAATATTTTATGGAAATTGCCGAGACTGTGGCTAAACGCTCCACATGTCTCAGGAGGAAGGTGGGAGCAATCATTGTGCGGGACAAGAGGATTCTTGCCACAGGATATAATGGGACATTGACTGGGCTGCCCCATTGTGAAGAGATAGGTTGTATACGCGAGCAGAAGAACGTTCCATCTGGGCAGATGCAGGAATTGTGCCGAGGACTACATGCTGAACAGAATGCCTTGCTATTTGTTGCTGCCAACGGTATAAATATAAAGGACGCTACCATCTATTGTACGCATCAACCCTGTGTCCTGTGCGCCAAGATGATCATTCAGTCCGGGGTAACCCGGGCTATTTTTAAGGGTGAGTATCCTGATGAGATGGCACAGGAACTATTTAAAGAGGCAAAAGTGGAGCTTTGCCAGTTGAAACAAGGTGTTAAAAGATAGTTTGTTCACCCCGCCCCTCTGAAGAGGCGCGGTTCATCATTGAGGAATTTTCGCCTTGTTTTGGACTCCCCGATGAAATCGGGGGAGGGAGGAGGATAAATTGATTCCCCGATATACACTTCCTGAAATGGGTAAAATCTGGACTGAGGAGAACAGGTTCAGGATAATGATGGAGATTGAACTGGCTGTTTGCGAAGCTTTGAGTAATCTGGGAGAGATTCCCAGGAAGGCAGTTGGCAAGATTAAGAAAAAAGTGCGCTTTAGCTTGGAAAGGATCGAAGAACTAGAGAGTAAAGTGCATCACGATGTGATTGCCTTTCTATCTTCATTGAGTGAGAGCGTAGGTAAAGAAGGAAGATATATTCATCTGGGATTGACCTCTTCCGATATCCTGGACACCGCACTGGCTATTCAAATGGTCGAAGCTGTAGATATTTTGATTGAGGATCTGGAGAACCTTTCCCGGACGCTAAAGAAGAGAGCCATAGAACATAAGAATACTATAATGATAGGCAGAACCCACGGGGTCCATGCTGAGCCGACTACTTTTGGGTTGAAGTTGGCGCTCTGGTATCAGGAGACCTTGAGAAACTTAGAGAGACTCAGGCGAGCAAGGGAAGTGATTGGTGTAGGAAAGATCTCAGGCGCAGTGGGAACTTATGCCCATGTGAATCCTAAAGTGGAACTCTATGTCTGCAAAAAATTCTCCTTGAAGCCAGCCCCCATTTCCACACAGATAATTCAGAGAGATCGCCATGCCGAATACCTTTCCATATTGGCGCTGGTAGCCGGGTCACTGGAGAAATTTGCCCTGGAAATCCGAAACCTTCAGCGCACAGAGATTCTGGAGGTAGAAGAGTATTTCAGTCCTACTCAGAAAGGTTCCTCGGCAATGCCGCACAAGAGGAATCCTGTAACTTGCGAGAGAATTTGTGGTTTGGCGAGACTGGTTCGCTCCAATGCGTTAGCTTCGTTAGAGAACATAGCTTTATGGCACGAAAGAGATATTACACATTCTTCTGTGGAAAGAGTTATTATTCCTGATAGCACAATTCTCCTTGATTATATGTTGCAGAAATTCGAAAATATTGTAAGAAGACTCATAGTCTATCCTGATAATATGAAGAAGAATCTGGAAAAAAGCAAAAACACCATTTTCTCCCAGAGAGTTCTTCTGGAGCTGGTAAAGAAGGGACTTTCTCGAGAGAAGGCATATGAGTTGACTCAAAGAAATGCTATGAGAGCCTGGAAGGAAGGTAGCGAATATCGTGAGTTTCTGAAGAAGGACAGGGAAGTGGAGAAATATCTTACAAACAGAGACATTGATGTCTGCTTCAATCTCAAATATTACTTGAGATATGTGGATAGAATCTTTAAACGGCTAAAACTGGAGAGAAGATAAAAATATGGCTACTTTAGTTGTGGTAGGTACTCAATGGGGCGACGAAGGTAAAGGCAAAGTTGTTCACCTGCTCTCAGAAAAGGCCGATTATATTATTCGCTACCAGGGTGGGAACAACGCTGGTCATACTGTTGTTTTTAATGGCCAGGAATTTATTCTCCACTTAGTTCCAGCGGGAATCCTCGAGCCAGGCAAGAAGTGTATTATTGGAAATGGAGTGGTAGTAGATCCCCAAGCACTGGTAGAGGAGATCCGTTTTCTCGAAGGGGAAGGAATAAAAATAAAAGGCAGGCTTTTCGTAAGTGACGCCTGCCATGTTATTCTGCCATACCATCGGCTGCTAGACCAGCTCAGGGAAACCGAGCAGGGTAAGCGGAGAATCGGTACTACCCGAAGAGGCATCGGGCCAGCCTACGCTGATAAAGTGGCGAGAGTGGGCATAAGAATGGCCGATTTCCTTTCCCTACGCCTATTCAGGGAACTATTGGAGAGGAACTTGAAAGAAAAGGCGCCTCTTCTGAGGAAAGTGTGTAAGCTGTCCGAGTTGAGACGAGAAATTCTGGAAAAACGGAAAAAGCAGCTATCCCTAATTAAAACCCTCGTTGTGGATTCAGCGATAATGATTAACAGGATAATTTCTCAAGGAAAGAATGTTATCCTGGAGAGTGCTCAGGGGACGCTATTGGACGTTGATTATGGAAGTTATCCTTATGTTACCTCTTCCAATCCGGTGGCTGGTGGAGCGTGCGTGGGTATAGGTATAGGCCCTACTCAGGTTGACCGGGTTTTAGGGGTGGTCAAGGCATATACTACCAGGGTGGGTGAGGGCCCATTTCCCACTGAGTTGACCAATGAGATAGGTAGACTATTGCAGGAGAGGGGAAAAGAGTTTGGAGCAACTACAGGTCGGCCTCGACGCTGTGGCTGGTTTGACGCCTCCATTGTCCGACATGCAGTGAGGGTGAATGGTCTGAGGAGCTTGGCCTTGACCAAGCTGGATGTTCTGGATGGGATCGACCCTTTAAAAATTTGTGTAGCATATCGCTACCGGGGAAGATTAATCAGAGAATTTCCCACTAGTAGAGAAATTTTCAGAGATTGTAAACCAGTTTACATAGAGTTAAAAGGGTGGAAGGAGAAGACTAAGGGGATTCAAAAATTTGATTCGCTACCGACAAATGCAAAGAGATATTTAAGGAAGATAGAAAGCCTGGCTCAGGCAAAAATCTCCCTGGTCTCTATGGGTAGAAGCAGAGAGGAGACAATCGTAATAGATAGAGACTTGATAGATTTCAATTTCTAAGAAATGTTTGGAGTCCTCCCGAAAGGGAGGTTCGGGCGACCATGAAGGTCGCCCCTACACGATTTGCAAGGACTCCAGTTGCACAGGAGGTAGGAAATGGCGCGAGTTGTTTTAAAGAAGGCAACAAAGGTATATCCTGGAGGTGTTATCGGCGCCAAGGATATTAATTTAGAAGTTGCTGATAAAGAGTTTTGCGTTTTGGTTGGACCCTCAGGTTGTGGGAAATCGACTACGCTAAGAATGATTGCTGGCCTGGAGGAAGTTACTGAAGGAGAAATCTATATTGATGATAGACAGGTCAATGACATTGCTCCTAAAGACAGAGATATTGCTATGGTTTTCCAGAACTACGCTCTCTACCCCCATATGACTGCTTATGAAAATATGGCTTTTGCACTGAAATTGAAGAGGTATCCCAAGGAAGAGATAAGGCACAGGGTGGAGGAGGCGGCAGATATTTTAGGCATTCGGGCTCTTCTAAATAGAAGGCCGAAAGCGCTCTCTGGCGGTGAGAGGCAGAGGGTGGCAGTGGGCAGGGCTATAGTTCGCAAACCAAAAGTTTTCTTATTTGATGAACCTTTGAGTAATTTGGACGCAAAGATGAGAGTTCAGATGAGAACAGAACTCATCAAGCTTCACGACCGGCTGCAAGCTACTATGATTTACGTAACTCACGACCAAGTCGAGGCCATGACTATGGGCGATAGGATTGCTGTATTGAATGATGGCATCATTCACCAAGTGGCAGACCCAATCACTCTCTATGACCAGCCGGCAAATAAGTTTGTGGCCGGGTTCATCGGGACGCCTTCAATGAACTTTATGGAATGTCAGGTGGTAAGGAAAGAGGCTGGAATATATATAGATGAAGGAAACTACGAAGTAAAAGTCAGTAAGAGAATGAAAGATGCTCTCGAACCCTATGTGAATAGAGAGGTAATCTTTGGTATCCGACCAGAGGATATTTATGATAAACTATATTCTTCAGGAGCTACCCGAGATAACACCATTTCTGGCACTGTAGAGGTTGTGGAGCCTATGGGTGCTGAGAAATTGTTACATTTAAGCACTGGTAAGAGTAGTTTTATTGCCCGGGTTAGCTCACATAATAAAGCAAAAGTTAACCAGGATATAGAAATGGTCTTTGATATGGATAAAGTTCACGTTTTTGATAAGGAGACAGAAAAGGCTATAGCGTAGTCCAGGAAGAATTTACAAAAAGTTTACAACTCTTTTACACAAATCTTACATTTTTGATATAAACTTTTGTTAGAGGAGGATAGTGTGCCGGGGAACAAAGGCTCGCTTCTATCTGGTTTTACCAGAGTATCTATGATTTTCAAGAAGTGGATTGTGGCTGGATTATCAAAAATTACGAGTTTTGGTAATTCGGCCTTTTGTTTTCCAAGTGAGATAATTCTTCGCGGTAAAAATTATCATAAGGAGTAAGTCTTGGGAAAGGGCGATTTAGTCGAAAAAGTGGTAGACTTGGGAGAAGAGCTCAAAGAGAAATCATCGCAATTGGTCAAAGCGAACGGTGGGCTGATAGAACTCAGGAAAGAATTGTTAAGAAAAGTAAGGCAGAAGACAAAAGCAGTATCTTTTCTCTACAAGATAGAAAGGGATTTTTCAAATAGGTGGAAGACGGAAGATGTTTTGAAGCTAATCGTGGAAAGGGTGAGTTCAATTATGAATGTGAAAATATGCTCTATCCTGTTGGTAAACAGTGAAACTAATAAGTTAACAATTGAATGTGCTAAGGGACTGGAACAGGAGATTGTAAGGGACACAGAAGTTGAGGTAGGAGATAAGATTTCGGGCTGGGTAGTAAAACATAATAAACCAGTTTTAGTGAGAAATATCGAGGGAGACCCTCGCTTTGCCAAGAGGAGTCAAGAAAAATATTACAATAAATCTCTAATGAGTGTTCCTCTGACCATAAGGGGTAAGGTTATAGGAGTTCTCAATGTCAACAATAAGAAGACGAGAAGAATCTTCAATGGTGAAGATTTTCGATTGCTTAAGCAGATAGCTGCTCAGGTTGCTATAGTTATCGAAAATGCCAGACTTTATAAGAGGTTGTCCGATCTCTATATGCGCACCATAACTTCCCTGGCAGCTGCTATCGACGCGCGTGACCATTACACCAGAAGCCATTCGGAGATGGTGGCTAAATACGCTGTAGCTATTGCTGAAGCGATGAAACTTCCTCCTGAGCGCATAGAGCTTATCAGGCAGGCTTCCCATTTACACGATATTGGTAAGATTGGAGTGCACGACTTTATCCTCCTCAAGCCCGGTAAATTAACCAATGAAGAATGGGAGGAAGTAAAACTCCATTCGGTGAAAGGTGCTGAAATACTGGAACCTCTGGTTGTTTTCCTTGATGGAGCAATTGATATGGTCAGGCAGCATCACGAGAGATATGATGGGAGAGGCTATCCTGGCAACTACAGAAATGGGGAAATAGATATAGGAGCAAGGATAATGGCTGTAGCTGATGCTTTTGATGCTATGTTATCGGGAAGACCGTATAAGAAAGCATATTCTGAAGAAAGAGCAATCGAAGAGTTGAGAGGAAATAGTGGAACGCAATTTGATCCGGAAATTGTGGAGACTTTTCTTGAGGTGTTAAATAAGGGCAGGAGTTAATTAAAAACAGAGATTGATGATCAGATGTTATAAAAAACGGGGACAGTCCCACTAAAAATGGGGACAGTCCCCATTTTTTATTTTTTACTTGACAGGTACACATATGTGCGCTATAATTGAAAAAGGGAGAACTATTATGGCTGAAAATTTAACCAATAAACAGAGGCAGGTGTTAAATTTTATCCTCGAGAGGCTCCATACTGGGGGCTTTCCACCCACCATTCGGGAGATAGCCCAACATTTCGATTTCTCATCCACAGGTTCTCCCAGAGTCCATCTCAAGGCTCTTGCTAAGAAAGGTTATCTCCGGTTGAACCCTCAGATTTCCAGAGGGATCGAACTCCTCGCCCAAGCTACAGGGATACCCATTGTAGGTCGCGTGAAGGCAGGAGGTCCAGAGCTTGCAGTTGAGGATATGGAGGGATATCTCGACCTCTCCAAGGTCTTTCCTCAACAGGAGACCATCTTTGCCCTGCGTGTGAAAGGAGATAGTATGGTTGGGGTTGGGGTAATGGATGGAGATATGGCTATTGTGCGAAGGCAACCTTCAGCCGAGGAGGGTGAAATTGTTGTTGCCTTAATTGGAGAAGAAGCCACAGTGAAGCGTTTCTTTAAGGAGCCCCGGGGAGTGCGTCTGGAACCAGCCAATCCTGCTTATGAACCCATTGTCAGTAAAGATGCCATAATTGTGGGTAAGGTGATTGGACTGGTACGGGGATATGGGACTATAAGGTTATAGTCTGAGGTTCAGGCTTAAGGAAAGGTTGCTTAAGGATATACTCCCCTTACATTGTTATGGAGTAAATTTATGTATGAAGTTATCGAAGAACCTATCCAGGTAGGGGCTATCTTTAAGGGTAGTAAAATTAGACCCCGCTGGTTCATATGGAAAAGGAGAAAGTACCCTGTAAAGGAGGTAACCTTTAGGTGGCAAGATAGGAAAGGAGAAGAGATTCTACTCTATTTCTCGGTCTCCGATGGGGTCAACACATATGAGATATGCTTTAACCAGAAGAGCCTAAACTGGTTTTTGAGCAAGGTCTCTATTGAGGGATAATTATGAAGAGAGTCGTTATCCATGTGGATATGAATGCCTTCTTTGCCAGCATTGAGCAGAAGGCTAATCCTCACCTTCAAGGTAAGCCAGTAATTGTGGGTGGAAGCCCACATTCACGCACGGTGGTGGCTACTGCCTCTTATGAAGCGAGGGAATACGGAGTGAACACAGGCATGTCTCTAAGTGAGGCAAGGAGACTCTGTCCCCAGGCAATCCTGGTGGAGGGAGACTCAGCAAAGTATATAGATACCTCCCTCAAGATTATTAAAATTCTTAATGAGTTCACAGACCAGGTTGAGATCTTCTCTATTGATGAAGCATTTCTCGATGTTACTGGAAGCCAGGTTCTATTTGGCAAGCCGATTGAGATTGCTCGCAAGATTAAAGAACGCTTAAAGAAAGAGATAAGTTTGTCCTGCTCCATTGGAATTGCTCCCAATAAACTTCTGGCCAAACTTGCCTCAGAGATGGAAAAGCCCGACGGTCTTGTAGAGATAGAGGAAGAAGAAGTATCTAAGGTTTTGGCCAGCCTTCCGGTGGAAAAGCTCTGTGGGATTGGGGAGAAGACTGCCTTCTATCTTTCCCAGTTAGGTATAAGGACTGCAGAGGAGTTAGGGAATGTTCCCGTAGACCTCCTCGTTCACCACTTTGGAATTATAGGGCATCTCTTAAAACAGATGGGAAAGGGGATGGATGGGAGTCGAGTATTTTCTTATACTGAGGAAGGGGAAGTGAAATCGATGGGACATTCCTATACCCTTCCTGTAAATACTTCAGATATGGAAATGATTAGAACAGTACTTTTGAGGCTCTCGGAACAGGTGGGAAGGCGTTTAAGAAAAGCAGGATATAGAGGTAAGAGGGCGACCTTAATTTTAAGATACTCCGATTTCTTCACATTCAGTCGCGACCTCTCTATTCCAGACTATATTGACTACGGAGTGGATATTTACTATGTAGCTTTGAGAATCTTAAACAGAATCGGACGGCTTACCAAGGCGGTAAGGCTTGTGGGAGTAAAAGTATCCAACCTCATCTCCGATCCTGGACAATTATATCTTCTGGAGAGTTATAAGAAGAGAAAAGCTCTGATTGAAGCGATTGATGGAATTAATGATAAGTTTGGTGAGTTTACTCTACAGCCCTGTCGCCTGTTAATGGAAACCCCTTGCGAAAAGATATTCCCCTACAGGATTAGCCCTTCCCCGTAGCAGCAAAGCGCAAGCTTTGCTTTCCCTTTATGCGGGCGACCATAAAGGTCGCCCCTACGCGGTCGCTCTGCAGCTACATGGACATCTCTGTACTATTTCACCACAACAATCTTCTCCGTCTTCTTATAATCCCCCGCCTGTATATGGACAAAATATAATCCTGAACCAACCAAATTTTCTGAATCATCTTTTCCATCCCAGCGGTAAGGATATATTCCTGCATCTCTTTCTTCATCAGCCAGTTCTTTTATCTTGTTTCCTTTCCTATCATATAAAACTATTTTTATGTGGCATCGCTCTTTTATCTCTACAATAATGGTTGCTTCTTCTCCTCTTAACGGATTTATCACATTGTTATAACAACCTGTTGGTAGTTCTCCGAATTCTTTATCTTCTTTTAGCACTTTAATGGTTACTGTATCAGTATCTGTTAATCCTCCATTATCGGTTACGGTAAGTGTAATTATATGTGTCCCTGTAGAAAGTGTTACTGTTGGTTTTGCGCCAGTAGCGATTTGCGTAGCGCCTTTAGTCCAGACGAAGCTAACAATGGTGCCATCAGGGTCAGAAGAGGCAGAGCCATCGAGGGTGACCTGCTCGCTGCCATTTCTATCATTATCAGTTACGGTCTGGTCTGGACCAGCATTGGCGAGAGGAGGCTGATTGGCTGGAGATGATACAATAATGGTTACGGTATCAGTATCTGTTAATCCTCCATTATCGGTCACCGTAAGAGTAATGTTATGTGTTCCTACAGAAAGAGTTACTGTGGGATTTACGCCAGTAGCGATTTGCGCAGCACCTTCTCTCCAGACGAAGCTTACAATTGAGCCATCAGGGTCAGAAGAACCGGAGCCATCGAGGGTAACCTGCTCACTGCCATTTCTGTCGCTATCGGTTACGTTCTGATCTGGACCGGCATTGGCCACTGGTGGTTGATTGGCTGAAGAGGATACGGTGATGGTTACACTGTCAGTATCTGTCAAGCCTCCATTATCTGTCACCGTAAGAGTAATGTTATGTGTTCCTACAGAAAGAGTTACTGTGGGATTTACGCCAGTAGCGATTTGCGCAGCACCTTCTCTCCAGACGAAGCTTACAATGGAACCATCGGGGTCAGAAGAACCGGAGCCATCGAGGGTAACCTGCTCACTGCCATTTCTGTCGCTATCGGTTACGTTCTGATCTGGACCGGCATTGGCCACTGGTGGTTGATTGGCAGGAGAAAATACGGTAATAGTTACGGTGTCAGTATCAGTTAAGCTTCCATTATCGGTTACGGTAAGTGTAATTATATGTGTCCCTGTAGAAAGAGTAACTGTTGGTTTTATGCCAGTAGCGATTTGCGTAGCGCCTTTAGTCCAGACGAAGCTTACAATGTTACCATCGGGGTCAGAAGAAGCAGAGCCGTCAAGGTTGACCTGCTCGCTCCCATTTCTATCGCTATCAGTTACGGTCTGATCCGGACCAGCATTGGCGAGAGGAGGTTGATTGGCTGGATGAGATACGGTAATGGTTACCGTATCAGTATCTGTCAGGCCTCCATTATCGGTAACGGTGAGCGTAATCGTATGTGTTCCTGTGGAAAGAGTAACTGTTGGTTTTACGCCGGTAGCAATCTGGGCACCACCTTCCCTCCAGACAAAGCTTACAATGTTACCATCGGGGTCCTGAGAAGCGGAGCCATTGAGGGTAACCTGTTCACTGCCATTTCTGTCGCTATCAGTTACGGACTGGTCTGGACCAGCATTGGCAACAGGAGGCTGATTAAGAGCAGATTTTCTATAAACCCTTATGTAATCGATATCATAATAGCTAGGGAATTGTGTTGATGCGTCGGGGGGGCCTGGCCAGTCTCCACCGACTGCTAGATTAGCAAGAACATAAAGTTCTCCTGCAGGTATGTTAAAGTCAATTTTGTTACACCTAAATCGTTCTAATCCATCCACATACCAAATTACTTCTTGAGGATTCCATTCTACAGCAAAGGTGTGGAAATCTTTTGTGAAGTCCGGCCCAGTATAACTGCCAGAGTAGCTGACTCCTAAATCATAGTCACGAATTCCAAAGTAGACCTTGTCAGGGTCATGACCTATAAATTCGAAGACGTCTATTTCTCTTCTTGTATTGTATATCCAGAAAGCAGGCCAAAATCCCTGACCATAAAGCATTTTACATCTAATTTCAAACCCACCGTATTCTTGAAGAAAATAAGGATAAGTAACTATTAAACCTGAAGTATAGTTCATCAACCGACCCCCATAATATGCTTGTCTCTTATCAGCCCTTATCCTTAAGATTCCATCTTGAAGTTCAAAGGCATCATCAACATAAGCTTGAAGTTCATTATTAATTGGGGCTTCACCCCAATGAAATCTAAAGTTCCACTTTGTGTCATTTATTGTATCGCCTTCGAATTCATCGTAAAATGTAAGTTCCCATCCAGGTTTATCCCACGGCTGCTCAGACCCAGTATAAGGAGTTTGTGCATTATAAATTTCCTGGATTTCCGTCCAATTTAAAGCCCGGTTATAAATCATTACATCATCTATTAAACCATCGAAACTGGATGTAGCAGTTAGCCAGGTGTTTATACCAATGACCAAATCATTTACAGTTGTGTTAATTGGATAATTATCTGCTAAAACTATTGAACCAGTTTGACCTCCTTTAAGATAAACCCTTATAGTTTTATCTGCTGAATCATAAATTGCTACAAGATGATTCCATTTATTTGCAGTTAAAGCCATATTTGATGATGCAGTATTAAAGCTACCAACACCATAGAAAACATAAAAATGAGGTTTATCTGCCCCTGCCCAAGATCTCATAGCATCTAAAAAATAACTGTCTCGTTTACTAATAACGTATTTATCTATTTTTCCAACTTGTTTTGGTTTTACCCAGGCAGAAATTGTAATTCCATTTGTTGGACTTAAACTACTATCATTTCCGCAATCAACATAATCTCCATCGCCATCTAAAGTTAAAACTTGTCCTTTTTCTGCATCATTGATTATAGTTGCATTCCCCATCAGAATTCCGTTATTAACTCCTGTTTCATCAGGGGTTATACCTCCTGTTTCAGTTTCAAATTTCCACCATGAGATGTAATCTGGTGGAATTTCTGCCTGAGTTAAGCCTGATGACAGTATCAGCCACGACAGACTTAAGGCAAAAATCAAAAATGCGTTTTCGGTTTTTGGTTCTTTTCTTTTCATCTTTTTCTCCTAACAAACCGATTCACACTGATTATCAAACCATCTCTATATATTATTTTATTATCACAATCTTGTTTGTTGCTTTATAATCTCCCGCCTGTATATGAACAAAGTATAATC
>Ga0315289_10013392_pt1 | contig 11495 bp, 8 predicted proteins | sample YL17G11_40_MG_FD_203452 | JGI IMG/M metagenome (GOLD analysis project Ga0315289, IMG submission 203452) | Sediment microbial communities from Yellowstone Lake, YNP, Wyoming, USA - YL17G11_40 | ecosystem: Environmental > Aquatic > Freshwater > Lake > Sediment | place: USA: Wyoming | collected... | reverse complement strand
CCAGTCCGGGCGTGTCTCAGCCGTGAACGTTACGCTTGGGCAGACGGTCAAGCAGGGAGACGTCCTCGCCGAGATCGAGCCGGACGAGCTTCAGAGTGCCCTGACAACCGCCGAGGTAAACCTTGCCTCCGCCCAGTCAAAGCTAGACGACCTCCTGAAAGGCCCCACCGCGTCCGACCTCGCATCAGCCGATCAGAGCCTGATGCAGGCTCAGGGGAACCTCGACCAGGCCAACCGCGCCCTCGAGGATCTGATGGATGGGCCTTCCGAGAGCGAACTGCGTTCGGCTCAGCAGGCCGTGGCTTCAGCGCAGTCGCAGCTAATCAAGGCGCAGACCTCCCGCACGGACCTGGACTCAGCCAGCGACGATGCGGTGACCGCCGCCGAAAAAGCTGTGACCAAGGCAGAGGATGCGCTGGCGAGCGCCAAGCGCGCAGCTGATAACGCTGCCGATAGCCTTGTGGCGGCCAAAGTCTCCCTCCAACGCGCCGCCGCCACTTACTGCGACACCGAGGACCATATCCAGGACATCTGCCCACAGTTCGCCAAGGGGGCCTTCGCTCCCCTCACCAAGAGCCAAATCGATGACCTCAACGATTCGATCACCGAACTGATCACCGCGGCGGGTGCGGCGAGCGCCGATGTGCAGCAGGGCGACCAGCCGACACCCGAGCCAACAGTCGAGCCGACACCCGATACGGAAACCGACACGAGCGGCCAGGCGGACGCCGGCGCGGACCTCATCACGGCCAGCACCGCTCTCCTCTCCGCCAACACCTCCTACAAGAACGCCCTGGCATCGAAGACCAGCGCCGACCATGCCGTTGAGTCAGCGGAGGCGGACCTGGAAACGGCCAAGAACGATCTCGAGGAGGCAAAGAAGGGCCCGAGCGCGGAGGACATCGCCTCGGCAGACGCCGGAGTCGCATCAGCGCAGCTCTCGCTCGATCAGGCGAACGAGCAACTCGCCGAGCTCAAGGCAGGGCCGACGCAGGACGAGCTGGCGGATGCCCAGCGCAACATTGACGTAGCCACCGCGGGGCTCGTCGTGGCGCAGGCGAAGCGGGACGACGTTTACGATGGCACGGACTCGTCGGAGATCGATCTCCAGCGGGAGCAAGTGCGCCAGGCTGGACTCGCCGTCGAGCAGGCGCGGAAGAACCTCGACAAGGGGCAGATCATCGCAACGTTCGACGGCACCGTGGCGGCACTCACCATCGAGGTAGGCGAAGAGGTTAGCGCCGGCGGCGCAGACGCCGCAATCACACTCAACACGCCGGATGCGCTCCGCCTCGACATGACGATCAGCGAATCCGACGTGCTGGACGTCAAGGTCGACCAGTCGGGCATTGCCCTCTTCGACGCAGTCGGGGAAAGACCGCTCCCGATCGTGATCACCTCGGTCGGGACGAACCCGACCACGACTCAGGGTGTCATCACATACAAGGCGCAGGCGCGCATAATGACCGAACTACCCACTGGCGCCGCAGGGGCACTGCCATCGGGCGCGTCACGTAGAGGCGCAGCGCTGGCCGGTACTCCTGTCCCGGGAGGCACTCCATTCCCGGAAGGCACTCCATCCGCCGGCATCGGTGGGCTGTCCGTCAGCGCTGACACTGAGACGAAGCCGCTGCCGGGCATGAACGCCTCGGTGACGATCACAGTGGCTCAGGCCCAGGACGTCCTCACGGTCCCCAGTCAGGCCATCCAGACCGAAGGGTTCAGGAGCGTGGTCGAGGTCCAGAAGGACGACGGTTCGACCGAGAAGGTGGCCGTTCAGACGGGACTCACCGATGGGACGAACACGGAGATCACACAAGGCCTGGAGGAGGGCCAGACGATTGTAATCCCCACGCGCGCGGCGACATCGGCCCAGGCGACCCAGACCACCGGATTCGAGCAGCGTGGCTTCACTATCGAAGGCGGCCCGCCGGGCGGTGGCAGCATCAACGTGCAGGGCGGGGGAGGCGCGCCGTGATCCGCCTGCGCGGCATCACTAAGGTCTACCGCGCCGGCGACGTGCCCGTGCCCGCGCTCCAGGGCATCGACCTGGACATCGAACGCGGCGAGTTCCTGGCCATCGTCGGCCCGTCCGGGTCGGGCAAGTCAACGCTGATGCACATCCTGGGCTGTCTCGACAGGCCGAGCCGCGGCACCTACGAATTGGAAGGGCACGACGTGCGCCGGATGAGCGACGCCCAACTGGCCAGGGTCCGCAGCCGGCGCATCGGCTTCGTGTTCCAGTCGTACAACCTGCTCTCGCGCCTGCCAGCCATTGGCCAGGTTGAGCTGCCGCTCATCTACCGCGGCGCGAACCACCGCCGCAAGCTGGCGATGCGCGCCCTGGCGGAGGTCGGCCTCCTCGATCGCGCCCGCCACCGGCCGACGCAGTTGTCCGGCGGCGAGCAGCAGCGCGTCGCCATCGCCCGGGCGCTGGTGGCCAATCCCGCCCTGATCCTCGCCGATGAACCGACGGGTGCCCTTGACACGAAGACCTCGGCGGAGCTGATGGAGATGTTCGTCCGGCTCAACGCCGAGCGCGGCATGACAATCGTGGTGGTGACGCACGAGCCGGAGGTGGCAGCCTTCACGCGCCGTGTGATCCAGCTCCGCGACGGCCGCATCGTCTCCGACGCGCCACCAGAGCGCGCCGCTGTCCTGACGTCGCCGCCAACCGACGAGCAGAAGGGAGCGCCAGCATGATCATCTTCGATACGCTCCAGACGGCGCTTGCCCAACTCAGCGCGAACAAGCTCCGCACCGGCCTCACCATGCTGGGCATCGTCATCGGCGTGGGTGCCGTCATCGCCCTCATGGCCGCCGGCCAGGGTGCGCAGCAGGGCGTGACCAAAGAGGTTAGCGGGCTTGGCAGCAACCTGCTCTTCGTCGGGGCCGGGCAGACTGAGCAGAGCGGCGGCCCCGTGAGGTTCGAAGCTACCACGCTTACCACCGACGACGCCGACGCGATCAAAAGTCTTTCCTACGTCGGCGCGGTGATCTCCCAGTTCAAGCTAAATATGGAGAACCAGATCGTCGGCAACGGGCGCAACACCACGGCGAGCATGACCGCCACCGAGCCGGACTTCACCTACGTCCGTGGCTGGGATGTGGAGGTCGGCAGGTTCCTCACCGATGACGACTTGCAGCGAAAGACCTTGAACGTCGTCCTCGGGGCGCAGGTGGCCGAGGACCTGTTCGACACGCCGGAGAACGCCATCGGCAAGGAGGTGCGTCTCGACTTCGGGCCGTTTCGCCAGAACCTCACCGTTGTGGGTGTAATGGAGAAGCGGGGCGCGGGCGGCAGCGGTGACGACGACACGCAGATTCTCATAGCCCTAACCACGTTTCGGGCGAGGGTACCCTTCGGTCGCAGCGCGACCGGCGAGTCGAATGTCCAGCAGATCGTCGTCAAGGTTACGCAGGGCAACAAGGTTGACAAAACTAAGGACAATATCTACCAACTCCTGCTGGAGCGCCACGACTACACTGAGGATTTCACCGTCAGCACCCAGAACGATCTCATGGCCACAGCGAGGAGCGTGAGTCGCACCCTGACGATGCTCCTGGGCGCCATCGCTGGCATCTCACTGGTGGTCGGCGGCATAGGCATCATGAACATCATGCTGGTATCCGTCACGGAGCGGACGCGCGAGATCGGCATCCGGAAGGCAGTGGGCGCCAGCAGGAGCGACATCCTCCTCCAGTTCGTCGTCGAGGCGATCATTGTGACCCTGGTGGGAGGAGCGGTCGGCGTGCTGGCGGGAGTGGTCGCCGCGCGGATCGCCAATGGCCAGGACTTCGGCACCGGATCGCCGGTGACGACGGTGGTAGCCCCGTGGAGCATCTTCGTCGCCCTCGGCGTGTCAGCAATCATCGGGCTCTTCTTCGGCATCTATCCTGCATTCCGCGCGTCTCGCCTCGACCCCATCGAGGCGCTCCGGACGGAGTGAGCGGATGACGAGTAGGCTATCGCAAGGAGGGGATTCCCCGTGGTGAAGCGAAGATGGCAACTGCACGCGCTGATCGCGTTCGTGGCTGCGGTAGGAATCGTCGTGATGCTCGCTCAGGCGTGCGGCGGTGGGTCGGCGGGCGAGGATGCGACGCCGACTCTAGCCGCGGGCAGTGGGACGCCCGTCCCGCGCCCGAGTGTCCGCCCCGGCGATGGAGGCGCCGCAGGCATGCCCGCCTTCACACCTGGAGCGGGCATGCCCGACTTCACACCCGGGGCAGGCCCACCGCCCGGCCAGGGAGCATTCATCGGAGGCACCAGCGAGGAGTTCGCCGCCTTTCTGGGCTTCTCCCTTGAGCAGCTCGAGTCCGAGCTTAGTGCAGAAGGTGCGACCCCCGCCAGCGTCGCCGAAGCGCACGACCGCACCCGCGGAGAGCTGAAGACCTTCTTCACGGCGCAACTGCAAGCGCAGATGAGCGAGGCCGTTGCCGCCGGCACCATGTCGCAGGAGGAGGCCGACAGCATGATCGAGCGTCAGGCCTCCCGCATTGACGATATCATCGACGGCAAGATGCCATCAGGCGGACCGGGGGGCCCGCCGATCGAGCGGACGCCGCAGGGCGGATGACCGAAGAAGCATAGGGCAACGCTCTCGCAGCACTGCTCGCTCCTGCCCTCTGGGCGATACCCACCGCCCGCTGGGGAGCGAGCGCGAGCCTTCAACTGTCCACCAAGAACGGACCCCACAGATTCCGGAAGCTGCCGGCGATGCACATCGGCCCACGCCGTCGCTGTTTTTCAAGACATTCTCTTCGACGAATTGACTGTCAAAGCATTGACAACCCTGTCGATTCTGCTAGACTAATGCCATCATTACGATCGGCAGCCTCCCTGTCTCATAGTCGCGGGCAAGAGCGTGTTGGGATCACCTACTCGGCAGGAACTTCGCAATTGGGGCGATTGGACCGGTAGCCAGTATTGCCGACGATGTGGCAAGCAGCCAGCATAGGTCACAAGGATCTCAGGGACAGCAGACCTTGGCCTGCACAGCGCCCAAAGAGCAAGAGATCAACGCGATGAGACGGCTAGTGAGATTCTACCGTTGGGGGAACGATAGACGAAGCAGGGGGCGGCTCTTGGGATTCTTGCTCCTAGCGGGCTTGGCCTGTCTGATAGCGGGAGTCGGGACGGGGATTCCTCAGGTTCTGGCCTTGGGGCTCCTCATAACCTTCTTCATGGTGCCGCTGGGCTACCTGCGGGAGAAGATCCCCGAATCGATCCGAGGTCGTCTCGGCAAGCGAGGAGGCGAGCTCAAGTGAGCTATCGGAAACTGGCCATGGCCTGTACCGTTGGTTCTGCGGCTATATCGATCGTCTTCAACGCGGTGATGATTATGACCTCCCTCGGCCTGGGATACCTTCCGGTTGCCGCCATCGTCACCGTTACCACCGGGTCGCTGACGTATGTGGCGATCTGGCTGGCATGGGCGGTCAACAGTGAGAAGCTATCCAGGAAAGGGCATCGGTGGTAATGCGGCGCGCGGGCGTTGCCGGACCCCTGGCTCTTCACCGGCGAGCAGCTCGACGCCAAGGCACGCCCATCGCGGGGTCTGTACTACCTGCGCGCCCTGCCCGCGCCATCGCAGCCCTGAGCGTAAAACGATCAACAGCGAGGCCAAGAGGCCGGTAAACGCACACTCCACCTCCGCCCGCCGTGTGGGTCGTCAGCAGCTTCCGGAATCTGCACAAGCACTTCTTGATGTAACATCCTCACCCCACAGCCGAATATTTGTTATCCTTAGGAGAAGCCTGTGGGTAACCTGATCTCGTGGTGGCTCGTCGCTGAGATTGTCGGCCTGGCGGCCGTGCCTTTCACCTTCCTCTTCTTCCGGTCGCTGGCCGACAGGGGTTATGCTTTTTCCAAGCCCGCCGGCATCCTGCTGTTCACGTACGTGGTCTGGCTGGGCGGGAGCCTGCACCTGTTCCCCGCCAAGGTGCCGGTCCTGCTGGTCCTGCTCCTCGTATTTACCGCTGCGTCCTGCTACTTTTCCGTGCGGCACCGCGAAGAGCTCGGCGCGTTTCTCAGGTCACACCTCAAATACATCCTGTTCGTGGAGGCGTTCTTTGCCCTGGCCTTCGCTGCCGCTGTCTTCTTTCGATCGTATTTGCCGGATATCGCGGGCGGGGAACGCCCCATGGAGTTCGCCTTCTTCAACGCGAGCTACCGGGCGGACTTCTTCCCCCCGAAAGACCCCTGGCTTGCCGGCTTCCACATCGCCTACTACTACTTCGGCTACGTGATGGGGGCCACGCTCAGCAAGCTGGCGGCCGTACCTACGAGCTTCTCCTTCTTTGCCACGTTCTCGCTGGTGGGGGCCCTGGCGGCGGTAACGGCGTTCGGCGTCGGATACAACCTGGTGGCGCACCGTTCTCGGCCCTCGGATCGGGCCTTCTGGTGGCCAGCGATAGCTGCGGGCGTCGTAGCGGCCGTCTTCCTGATCTTCCTGAGCAACCTGCAGGGCGTCTTCGAGCTGCTTTCCCGCTATGGCATCGGAAGCCACGGCTTCTATCAGGCGCTCAACCTGTTCGGGCTCGACGGGCCCACCGACTGCCAGGCGAAGCCGGAATGGTGTCGCGCCTGGTACCCGACGCGGGACAGCTGGTGGTGGTTCGCCACGCGCATGAGCTCCGCGTGGGAGATAAGGGAGTTCCCCTTCTGGAGCCTCCAGTTCGGCGACCTCCACCCTCATGTGATGGCCATGCCCTTCATCCTCTTGGCGAGCGCGGTGGCCCTTGAGCACCTGCTGAGCGACGAACCCCTCGATGGCCGGTACATCTTCAATCACCCCTGGCGCATTGTGTTCACCGCCCTGGCCGTCGGCTCCCTGGGCTTCATCCAATCCTGGAACCTGCCCGCCGCCTTGTTCCTGCTGGGGGCCGCAGTGCTGCTGAGCAACGTGATCCGCTACGGCGGCTGGAGACGGGGCGCCCTCGGGGACACCGTGGCCGTTGTGGCAACCTTGGCGGCGCTATCGGCCCTTCTCTTCCTCCCTTATTACCTGTCGTCTAGCCCGCCGATGCGCGGAGTCAAGCTGGTGGAGGTCCTTCACAAGCCTGGCCACTTCCCTGAGGATTCGACGGTCACTCCCCCCATCCATTTCCTGATATTCTGGCTGCCCCTGCTGTTGCCCGTGGTCGCCGCCACCGCCTGGCACCTTTCGAGCCGCCGCCTGGACTGGCGCAGGCCCTCGAACCTTGCGTTCTCGGTGCTTCCCTGGCTCATCCCGATAGCGGCCTGGGGCCTAATCCTGATGGTGCTGCGAGGGGTGGGGGGCTTCGCGGACGAAATCGCGGCGCGAGACCAGGGCTGGCTCACGGTTGCCGTCATAATCGTGGTCCTCGGCGGCATTGGGCTGGCGGTGAGCTCAACGGTCCAAGAGAACGTCGAGGGCCGCGGGCGCAGGGAGACACTCTTCGCGCTGGTCCTGGCGGGAACGGCGGCCCTTCTCTTGCTGGGGATGGAGTTCTTCTTCCTCGCCACCAAGGACAACCAGCGGGCCAACACGGTGTTCCGGCTGGGGCACCAGGCCTGGGTCTTGCTAAGCGTGGCCGGCGCGTTCGCTGTCTTCAGCCTAGTCGCCAGCCAGCCTGAAAAGCGTCCTCAGTTCACCTTCAGGCGAGCGGCATGGATAGGTTCGCTGGCCGTCATCGGCGTTGTCCTGGCCGCGGGGCTGGTGTTCCCGGTCACGGCCACCTTCTCTCGCACCGAGGGCTTCACCACCCACCAGAGACTCGACGGGCTCGAGTTTCTGAAGGAAGCGGCGCCGGATGAATACTGGGCGGTGCGCTGGCTCAACGAGCAGGTGAGCGGTACGCCTGTTATACTCGAAGCGCCGGGGTTGGACAATCCGGATCTGGGACGGGTTTCGTCTCGGACGGGCCTCCCCGCCGTCATCGGGCGCCATGACCACGAGGAGGAGTGGCGTGGCTTTCTGGACCCGTTGCTGGAACGCGTCTCCGACGTGAAGACGGCCTATACCACCATGAACCCTGCGGAGGCGAGCGCCATCCTGGATGAGTACGGCGTGGATTACGTGTACGTGGGGAGCCTGGAACGGCTCCTGTATCCGCAAGAGGCGCTTGACAAGTTCCGCTGCCTCGGGGAGCCCGTCTTCTCCAGCCCTTCCGTCACGATCTACCGGGTCTCCGAGGGCGGGACCATCAGCAACTGTCCGATTGCCACTCACTAGTCCCCGGGGCGAAGTCGAGCAGCGAACCCTAACACTCAGGACAGAATCCCATCGGGCCGTCGGGGCGCGAGAGGTCGGCCACGTATCCATTAGAAGAGGGCCCAACGAGTCCGAAAGACGCTGACCACATACACCATAGTGCCCCCATTCCCCCCCAGGGATGAGAGCGTTATCATTCTGGGATAGAGATGCCGCGACTACGCTTGTTCTCACAGTCGGAATCGCTGGCCGTGGAGGGAGAGCAGGGCTCCGGCGGGGCAGCCACCCTCTCGCTGCGTGAGTACGCCATCGCAAAGCTGAAGGGCTCCACCACCTTCGTCAAATTCGCCATCGTGGGCAGCTTTGGCTATCTCGTGAACCAGTTCTTCCTTTTCCTGGTCTACGACTCGCCGGTCTTGCCGTTCCTGCCCGCCAAGGACACCAGCGTGACCATCCTCTTCGTCACCTACACCGACGTTCGCCTTCTCATGGCCATCGCGGCCGGAGTGGAGGCGGCCATCCTCTCCAACTTCTTCTGGCACAACATCTGGACCTTCACCGACCGAACCGAACGGCTGCCCATGCCACTGCGCTTCGTCACCTTTCACCTTACGTCCATTGGCAGTCCCATCATCTCCGGCACCACCGTCGCCATCCTCACCCCGAGGTTCGGCGTGAACGCCTACCTCGCCAACTCTCTGGGTGTCGCCTTGGGCATGTTCTGCAACTGGCTCTGGAACGCCCAAGTCATCTGGCGCAAGGGCAAAGAGCCACCCTGAGGCTGCGCACAGCCCTCTACCATGACGTCCGAACCGCTCCTGTCCCTGGTCATCCCCGCCTACAACGAGGCGGAGAACCTCCGCCGGGGCGTTCTCCAGCAGGTGGCCGGCTACCTAGACGGCCAGAGCTACGCCAGCGAGGTGCTGGTGGTGGACGACGGCAGCGAGGACGACACCGCGGCCCTGGTGGAGGCGTTCGTCCGGGAGCACCCCTCCTTCTCTCTCCTGCGCGGCGAACATCAGGGCAAGGCCCTCGCCGTGCAGCGGGGGGTCCTCTCAGCACAGGGTCGCCACGTCCTTTTCGCCGACCTGGACATGGCCACACCTCTCACTTACATCGAGCCGTTCCTGACTCTTCTGGAGGGAGGGTGGGACGTGGTGATCGCCTCGCGGGAGGCTAAAGGGGCCAGCCGCCTGAAGTCGCCTTTGCACCGCCGCCTGATGACGAAAGGCTTCAGCACTCTGGTGCGGCTGCTCCTCCTGCCCGGCATTCACGACAGCCAATGCGGGTTCAAAGGCTTTCGGCGCGAGGTAGCCAGGGATATATTCGCCACCCTGCGGGTGTTCCAGCCCACGCCCGGGGAGGTGATCGGCCCCCGGGTCACCGCCTTCGACGTGGAGTTGCTGTTGCTGGCCCGCCGGAGGGGCTACCGGATCAAGGAGGTGCCGGTGGTCTGGCAGCACATGGAGACCAGGCGGGTCAGCCTCCTGCTCGACTCCCACCGCATGTTCCGCGAGGTTCTCAGCATCTGGTGGAATGACCGCCGCGGCGCCTACAAGTAGGCCTGGCGGGTAGCTTGGGTACTTCCGCATGAAGTAGGGGTGGCGCACCCTTCTGGCGAGCAACCTGGTGACCGATGGCCCGGAGTCACTCGCCACCGCCGACGACTCTGCTGTGCCGCTCCCGAACCCCTCCATCCTGTCCGACCACCCGCTGGCGAGCGTATAATGATGGCACATGTCTTCCATTGAGGTCGTCAATCTCACCAAGAAGTTTGGCCCCCTTACTGCCGTCGACGACATCAGCTTCCAGGTAGATAACGGCGAGGTATTCGGCTTCCTCGGGCCGAATGGTGCCGGCAAGACCACCACCATCAACGTCCTGTGCACACTGATGCGGCCGACGACGGGCAGTGCGAAGGTCGCTGGCTACGACGTGGCGTCCCAAAGAAACGCCGTCCGCCAGTGCATAGGCCTGGTGTTCCAAGACCCCAGCCTCGATGATCGGCTCACCGCCTACGAAAACCTCCAGTTTCACGCCCACGTGTACAACGTGCCAGGCAGTGAGCGTGCCCAGCGGATCGAAGAGGTGCTGCGCGTCGTGGAGCTGTGGGATCGCCGCGATGCTGTTGTTCGCACGTTCTCTGGAGGCATGAAGCGGCGCCTGGAGCTCGCCCGGGGGATCCTGCATCATCCGCGTGTCCTTTTCTTGGATGAGCCGACCCTTGGGCTGGACCCTCAGACGCGTGAGCACGTCTGGCAGTACGTGCTTGAGCTGCAACGGGCGCATGACATTACCATCTTCATGACCACCCACTACATGGACGAGGCGGAGCACTGCGATCGTATCGCTATCATTGACCAGGGGAAGATCGCGGCGCTGGATACGCCCGACGCCCTCAAGCGCATGGTGGGCGTAGACATCGTGACGCTTCGGACCGAGGACGACGAGCAGGCGGCGCGGGAGATCCGGGAGCGATACGGCTTGGAACCACAAAGAGATGACACACGCATCCGCCTGGAGGTCCAGGCTGGCGCCGAATTCATTCCCAGGCTCGTCGGTGAGCTGGGAGTCGCCGTCAAATCGGTGGACTTGCACCGGCCGACGCTGGACGACGTGTTCCTGAAGCTTACGGGACGCGCAATCCGGGAGGGAGAAGGAGACCCATTGGCTTGGATGCGGCTTCATGGCCGATTGTGGGGAGGAGGGCGACGCTAGATGACCGCTACTGCCTGCGGGCCAGCCGCCGGCTTGCCCACGCGTGGCCGGTGGGCGGGCCTCAGGGCCAACGCTGGGGGCGTTTACATCATCTGGTATCGCGAAGTGCTGCGCTACCGGCGCGACCGCGCCCGCCTAATCTCCTCTCTTGGCCAGCCGCTGCTGTTCCTCGTCGTCTTCGGCAGCGGCCTGACGGCGTCGCTCGGCGCTGGACTGACTAGAGAGCTGGGCGACGTCTCCTACGTCCGCTTTCTTTTCCCCGGCATTGTTGCCATGGCAGTGCTCTTCACAGCGGTCTTCAGCGCCATTTCCATTGTCTGGGATAGGGAGTTCGGCTTCCTGCGTGAAGTGCTGGTGGCTCCCCTGAGCCGAGCAGCAGTGGTAGTGGGGAAAGCTCTCGGCGGTAGCACGGTGGCCATGTGCCAGGGTGCGATCTTGCTGATCCTGGCACCCATCCTCGGCGTATCGTTGAACCCATTGATTGTCCTCAAGCTGCTCGGGCTGATGTTCCTGACCGCATTCGCTCTCACCTCCATGGGCATCCTCATAGCGGCCCGCCTTCAATCCATGGAAGCGTTCCAGATGATCATGAACTTCCTC
>Ga0315289_10013391_pt1 | contig 11495 bp, 14 predicted proteins | sample YL17G11_40_MG_FD_203452 | JGI IMG/M metagenome (GOLD analysis project Ga0315289, IMG submission 203452) | Sediment microbial communities from Yellowstone Lake, YNP, Wyoming, USA - YL17G11_40 | ecosystem: Environmental > Aquatic > Freshwater > Lake > Sediment | place: USA: Wyoming | collected... | reverse complement strand
CCTGTGCGGGATGCTAATGGAAAATTGGTGGGAACAGTGAGCAGAAATTCTCCTGGCCATGAGCCAAAATATCTGAACAGCCCAGGGCTGCCAAGGCATCAGGTACTGTTCGGACTACAGCCGGACACCGAGGACATTATATTAGTAGAGGGGCCATTAGATGCCATCTGGCTAAGTGACCTTGGTTTTCCAGGTGTTGCTCTGTTAGGGCTGGATTTGAGTATTGAACAGGTTGGCTTGTTGCGAAGTTTTGGTGTGGCGGATATCACTTTAGCCTTTGATGCAGACAAAGCAGGCCGTCAGGCAGAAAAACTTTGCACTAACAGTTTGGTGGCAGCAGGTTGGTTGCCCAGCAGAATAAAGGTTGTTGACTTGCCAGCGGGTGCCAAAGACATCCAAGAATGCACACCATGGCAGGTGGGGCGCATAATGACGGATGCTCGTCAATATCTTATTTAGGAGGAGGAATGACTGGCATCTTTACAAAAGAGAATTTTGCTCGACTCACCCCATCCGAGAGACGTGATTTAATGTATTTGCAGATGGCTCCGACTTTGCATAGTCATAGTGCGTACCTACCAGATGATTGTGGTGAGTGTAGAAGCTGTGGCGATACTATGTTTGGTTCTGGATTTTGTAGCCGCTGTTATGACCGATTCGAGTTCCTAATCAAGAAAGCAAGCGAATAGCGAGGCTTCGGCCCCAGGAGGAAAGCAAAATGGGTAGCATACAAGAGATGCAAGACAGACAGGCAAAGTGGGATCGGGAAAAGCCAGAAGGTTCTGGTGGTAACGAGCTTTATCCCAGGAATGGCGACATCATCTATGGCTATGTCCTGTGGGCAGGAGAGGCGGATGATCCATTTCTAGAACTTTACTGGGCGCACGAAGTGCCATCACCGCAGCCAGGAGGATATGCCAAGAATGTGTGCTGCCCTGTGCAGAATGAGTTTGAGCCAAATGCACGTTGCCAGCATTGCATCGATGGTGCCAAGCTGAAGCGGCGCATGACAATGTGGTGGTATGTGGATCAGATCCTCCACAGTTTCTTGAAGCAAGGCGAACAGTATCCACTGGTACAGTATCAGGGCAAGCCCTACTATCAGCAAATTGTCAACGATTTCCGGCTGTGGAATGCCTCGGCTTGGCGCGAGTCACCATGGCACGATATCGAGATTCTGGTTGGGCAGATTGGCAGCCTACGAAACATGGCTGTTCAGATGACAGCAGGCGGCGAAAGCAAGGACAGGCGCTACAAGATTCATGTGGTGCCAAATACACCAGCTCTCGGCGATGAAATCGTCAAAGCTGCATTCGAGAAATGCGAGCCTGTGATGCGGATTCTGGGCAGACAATGGGAGCAAGTGCCAACAGAACAGCGTGTCCTGCCTCCTGAGAGCCCTCTGACGGCTCCTGCTAGTGTGGGAGCACCCCTTTCTGCGGCTCCGCTTCCAGGAGCATCGTACGTAGGTCCTCAAGAGGTTGCAGCTTCAGGATTTCCAGCACCTGCAGCACCTTCGCCATTTCCGCCAGCAGCAGGGCCACAGCAGGGTCCACCTAGTCCGGAGCCGACACGGAGACTTTTCTAATGGCCACAGTTGGAGCAGAAGTGCAGGTCACTATGCACATCGGAGACGCTAGTCGTAACGAATACATTCGTATTCGGGCGACAGTTGATGGGATAGAAACTGGTGATCCTAAAACATTGCCTAAGCGGCTGGAGGATAGCCGTAAAACTTTACTGGAAGTTCTCAAGGTGGCAGGCCAGATGATCGAAGATAAGGTGACTGTCGAACTGGGACGACAATTGTGAACACTAAAGAGCTTCTTGAGAAACAGGCAGAGCAGCAAGAGTTGCTTCATGGTCAATGTCCGGAGGATCCTGAAGCGAGGCGTGTTCTTGGCTTAAGTTTGGCATCCTGTCTTGTTGGCGAAGTTCACGAATATCTGGATACTTGTGGCTACGGCCATTTGTTCCCCAGGGAATCTCTACCTCGAACTACACGTATTGCCGAGCTCATAGACGTCTTGAAATACACATTGGCACTCTGTTGGCTGGAGAATATCGATTACCAGGAACTGGACGATCTGTTTGAGAAAATCACCATGGTGGTCGGTGAGCGTTTCTTGCCAAAGGATCTTGCTGGCAAACGGCTGGCCGTCTTTGACATCGATGGTGTTCTTACGACAAACACAGCATTCCGTCATGATTGGGCGCACCATGACAAGAGGGCGTTTTTCGAAAGCAATGCTGCAAAAAATCAGGACGTTGCCGATAGTGCATCCGATTTTCTGCAAGAACTTTATCATGCTGGTTGGGGCATTGTACTATTGTCGGCTCGGCCTATTAAAACGCACAAACGACTGGAATGGGAAACTTATATCTGGCTTCGGCATTGGAATCTCTTTTATCACAAAGTGATTTTCACTGATGATAAGGTTACAGCCCTAGGAGAACTTGATCTGCCGGTGGATTTTGTGGTGGAAGATGATCCTGCGCAGGCTCTGATGTTGGCGCGGGCTGGCAGAACTGTGTATCTAATCAGCAATGGTTTGGTTGCACATCCGAATATCATTCCGACTAAAGATCTGCGAGATGTCTGGAGAATAGTAAAGACGGTTTGTTAGATTTACTGCTGCCATTGATTGCAGTTTCTCAGATGGAGAAAGTCGCTAGAAAGAGGAAAATCGTGAAGGAACCTGTTGTTATTTCGGACGAATTGATAATTCCTATGGTCAATGCTATCGACACGCGGCATTGGGGTTACTTCGCCAATTTCTGCAAGTTGGAAATAGCAGCGGGCGGGCCTGATCCGCACATGGTGGTGTGTGGTCACATGAGTCGCAAGGAATCATGGGAAGAACGGATATGGCGTGGCGGTGTCTATGTCGGTGTCTATAATGCGCCAACAGCTGAGCAGATCTGGCAGCAATGGCCATGGGAACGGGCTAAAAAAGAACCCATATCCGATTGGTTGGTCGAAAACTGGAAAGGAATAGCGACACGACGTGAGCGTCGTTGTGTTCGTGCACCAGTTCATATGGTGGAATATTTTGGCGGTCTGGTGGGTTGGTTAAATTCCTACATGGATGTCAGTCTTGGAGTTATTAAGCGAACAGGAAATCTAGACGATGGCGCGTATGAACATCTGTGGGAACGGCTTGGGGATATAAAATATCTTGGCCGGTACGTCCGTTTCAAACTTCTGGAGTATTGGCGACGATATGCCGAATTGCCTTTGACCATGCCTGATATCCGGCCAAGAGGCGGCTGGAGTCCAAGAGAAACGCTGGCAATGCTTTATCCTCAAGCAGAAGGCTATCTTAATGCAGCAAAAGATGCGCCCGAGACCTTGGCAGTAGTTAATGCCATCGCCGAAAATGCTCGGCAACAACTCGGCAAGCGTCTGGATCAAGAGATGGACTTGTATCGGTTGGAAGTCTTGCTGTGCGACTATCGGCAGGCCTATGAGGATATGCGGCAATATCCTGGCCGGTCGCAGGATTCAGAACTTGATTACCTGCGTAAGATCCAACCTTATTGGGGTAATGCTGGCAACATGTTAGAGGCACGAGCCGAGATCTTTCCTCATCGTGTTCTTGGGGAACTGAATGGCTGGGATGGTGTGCGGAAAGAACTTGGCACTTGCTTGCGCGACCATCACTATTTGTGGAGTGATCTTTTGTACGATTATAAGAGGACAACCAATCTTGCCTGCCCATGGGAGTGGGAAGCATGAAATTTTATGAGATGATCCCTGAAAAGTTGTACCAACGCGGCAAAATTGATGGTTTGCCTGAAGATGAGTTACAGGATGAACTTCGGCGATTGAATATCGGTCTTATAGTAAATCTAATAGCACGTAAGGATCCTGAATTTCCTGGTATTATTCTGTGGGAATATCCCATTGCCGATAACAAATTGCCAGACAATAGGTGGCGAACGATTTTGCCTGCTGGCGTTACCGCATACATCAGAAATAATTCTCATGCTGCTCTTATTCATTGTAATGCGGGCCGTAATCGGTCCTCACTGTTGAACGCCATGGTGCTTCGGCAATATTATGGCATAACAGGCCGAGAAGCAGCGCGGCGTGTGCAAGAATTGCGGCCGAATGCTTTGGCGAACGAGATCTTTTTGGCATATTTGAAAGGATTGCCGGTACCATGAGACACTCACCATATTCTGTTAAGGTTGAATTGGTCAGAGGTTGCAACCGACGTTGTCCGTTCTGTTCCATCAATACTATGGCTTGGAAGGACGATCCCTACAAATTCATGAATAGTAACATTTTCGCAGCTGTTATTGATGAACTTGCAGTTTGGCGGCCAAAAGGTCGATTAGAACTGGATGAACGTGGCGAACCTACTTACCATCCCGACTTTTTCAATCTTATCCGGTATGCTCGCAACCATTTGCCGGAAACGCAGATAACAGTCATTACCAACGGCGACTTAGCGAGCAAGGTGGAAGATTTTCCTGCTTGGCTGAACGAGGCTTTTGAAGCGGGCCTGAATATCGCTGTTTTGGATTGCTACACGCAGAAGCGATACGAACAATTCAATGAACTTTTTGCCGATGGTAAGGATTTCTATCGCGATGGCTTTAATCCTTACCATTACCATGGTTCGAAGAATCGTATCGCCTTGGTGGTAGATTGTACACCAGTTCAAGGCGTAACAGGTCGCAGTGTTCGGTATTTGACCAACCAAGCGGGGAATGTCAATATGGAACTGGCGGCGAAAGGTGGCTATCCTTTTGATGGTTCGCCTCGACAAGTGTCGATGTGTTCTCGCCCTTTTCATGATATGGCATTGCATTGTAATGATGAGGGCGAAATCACGGTGCCGTTCTGCTGCAACGACTGGAGTGATGAAATCGTGATAGGCCAATTTCCTAGTTATAGCCTTCAGGAGATTTGGTGGTTCATGGATGATTTTCGCAGGCAGATGATAGAACAGGGACGGCAAACGATTCCGCTCTGTGCTAAGTGCAGTTACCCGCAATTTCGTGCCCACTTAGAGAAGCGATGGTTCGATGCCTGAATTCGCTCATTTGCATGCTCATTCTCAATATAGTGTTGGTGACGGCCATTGTACTGTGCAATGCTATGTAGATTTGGCTAAAGCAGATGGCCAGAAGGCGGTGGCGCTTACCGACCATGGTAACATTGCAGCAGCGATAGAACTGTACAAAGCATGTAAAGAGAACGATCTTAAGGCCATCATCGGCTGTGAACTCTATGTTGATTTCGGAAGCAGACCGAATTATCCATCGCACTTGACCGTTTTGGCTGCTGACAGACAAGGATATCGCGACTTAATAACTGCTGTCAGTATGTCTCACGCCAATTTTTATTACCGGCCACGAATAGACATCCAAACTCTTATAGACCAGAAACTCATGGCTCACTGGATTGTTTTGAGTGGATGTCGAAGCGGATTGTTAGATCATGCTTTGTTGGAAGGGACTGGCGGGCCGGAACTCATCGAAATTCTTCGAACAGCAGCAGGCCAGTTTTATCTTGAAGTGATGTATCATCCTGCTCTAACACAGGAGACGGCGGATAAGCGGGATAGGTTATTGGCGCTTAAGATTGTTTTGTCTGATCCTTCTAAGGGAAATATTCCTGCTGTTCTCACAAACGACTGTCACTATGCCACAGCAGCCGATGAAGAAGCCCATCAGGAATGGGCTATGGCAGCTAATACAGAAGAAAATCATGTTCTTACCTATGATATTCGGAATCTCTATTTCCGCCCGCAGAGCGAGATGTGGTATCTTGCCCAGAATTTGGGGTTGCCAGAATCTTTCATCTCCAACACGCAGCGAATCGTGGCCGACTGTAAGGTAAAGATTCCAGAAGTAGACAAGGTGAAATGGTCTGTGCCTATTGTGGCCTTAAACCCTGAAATGGTTGCGATGACGATGATTGGTGATATTAGCGGTATGGGCGAAGAATACCAAACACGTTTGCAACGAGAAATGAATGTTCTTTCGGCGGCTCCTCACATTTTGCAGAGCTATCTAGTAGCAGCAGATATCATGACATGGTGCCGCGAGAAAGACTTGCCAGCATTCTGTAGAGGCAGCATGGCTGGGTCTATCGTAAGTTGGCTACTCCACATAACGCATGATGACCCGATTTTGCACAATCTAAAGTTTGAGCGGGCTGTCAATCCGGCTAGGCCCACCATACCAGATTTCGATATTGATGTGAGTAGCGAGCGGCGTGGTGAAGTTCTGGAGTACATCTTGGCGAAGTATCCGGAGAGCCAGCCGATTTGCAGTTATTCTCATTATGGGCCACGAGGTGCGACCAAGATTGTGTTACGTGGGATGGGAACAAGTTTTGCCGAGGCCAACAAACTTACCAAGCGTATACCAGAAGAGTGGGACTCGGACTACGAACAACTCTTGCCAGAAAATGTGCGTCCTGTTGTGAAAACATTCCAGGGTGTTCTTGGTAATGTGTCTATCCATCCGGCTGGTATCGTCCTTGGCGAGAAAGACCGGCCACTAGCGCGAGAAGTACCAAAAACATGGGTGCCGTCCAGCAAACAGTTCGGCTCACAGTTTGATATGTACAGTTTGAAGTCGATGGGCTTGTTCAAACTGGATATCCTTGGTCTAAAAACTTTAGACCAGTTGAAACGTATGGCGGATATTGCTGGTAAGATGCCACCTGCCGAATACGATGACCCGAAGGTGTTAGATATTTTCAAGCGAGGTCTGCTATCCGAAGTATTTCAGTTTGATGGCTGGGCAGTCAGGAACGTATTGCATGATATCGGCGTAACCAGTTTTGAGGATTTGGTTGCAGCGAATGCTCTGGCGCGTCCAGGAGCCAATCTGGGTGTTGCATCATACCAGTATGGCGATAATGCTCTTCTTATTTCTTACCCCCAGCTTGAGCCTGTTCTGGGTTATACTCGTGGAGCCTTTCTTTATCAAGAACAGGCGATGGAGGCTACTCGTATTCTTGCTGGGTTCGATGATGGTTTGCAGGATGATGTCAAAGAAGCTACCAAATATTTCCGAGCAGAGGTCTTCGAAAAGCTGGAGCCAGTATTCATGGAGGGTTGCGCCAAAAATGGCGTCGAGGGTCATTTGGTTTGGGATGCCATAAAACGATTCAGCGGATATGCATTCCCAAGGGCACATTCTGTCAGTTATGCTGGCATGGCCTATCGGATGGCTTGGTATAAGGCATATTTCCCACAGGCGTTCTACACTGCCTGTTTTGATGATTGTGACAGCCGCACCCGTTGTCTGCTTGAAAGTTTGGCCCTTGGCGTTGGCTGGCGTATGCCCACCATGAACGAGATGACATTCGCCTGTCGATTTGATGGTTCGGATGTCGTTCTAGGATTGTCGGCCATCAAAGGCATGGGCGAGCGTTCAGCCGAAGCAGTTTCAAAAGCCATTCCCTCTGATAATGTTGAAGATTTCCTGTCAAAATTGAATAAGAGCAAATGCAACAAGAAGAATCAGGCAGCATTAGCCGATGTCGGCATCACAGGCGAACTTGTAGAAGATCGATTTCTGGAGTTGCTTGGCTTCTCGCATTATTTGCTAGATAGTTCGGCGGCAAAATCAATCTGCCATACAGATGAGATAACGGCAAGTGGATTTGTCTTGGATTATCGTGAGTTTGATAAACAGAGCGACAATTTTGCTGCCACCATAACATTAGGAAGCATTACGGCAGATTCAAGAGTGCTGTTGGGAAAGAAGGGTTGGCGAAAGATCAAGGAAATTGGTGACCCTGTTGGTAAGGCCATGGTATTTGGCGGATATTGGGAAAATGGCAGTTTACTGGCCAGCCATTGTGACATCTATTAAGTAGGGAGAGAAAAGTGATGTATCCAGAACCATCTGCTCTTTTAGGCACTATGCAAGTTCCCCAAAAACTAAAGGAATTGCTTTGGGGTCGTTACGATGGAAGTTCGGATGCTTATCAATCAGAATACAGCAATGCAGCGGGCTGCATTCTTAACGAATGCATGCTGAATCCTACTCTATTGGATGCTGAAGAGGAAATTGTGGATGCTATTTTCAACCTTCTAGTTCTCAAACTGAAGACAGGAGAAGACATAGGCGGTCTCGCCAAACAAGCTATCGATTTGTGGTGTAAACTGGATTCTTTGCGTTCATGAGGATCTATACTGCTCGCACTCCGAGCTTCAATTATCGGAAGCAACTCAATGATCTGGTTAAGGGTGCTCCCGAAGTTTTCATTGGCAGCCGGTCAACTTATGAGTTCACGAATGTGGTGACGACCATAACTGACCCTTGGAATCGTGTTGTGTCTGTCCCAGGACGGCGCTGGAGTCCTTGGTTGGCGCTGAGTGAGTGCCTATGGCTTGTTGCTGGCCGAAATGATGTAGCTACTTTGCTGCCGTATAATAAGCGGATAACGCAGTGGTCGGATGATGGCGAGACGATGTATGGGGCTTATGGCTATCGATTGAAGGATCAAATTCCTGATCTCATTACCAGGTTGAAGAAAGACCCAAATGATCGTAGGTGTGTTCTTACAATTTGGAATGATGCCGATCTTACTGCTGAAACTGCTGATCCGCCATGTAATGACATCATCATGTTCAAGATTCGTTTCGGGCGGCTAAACATGCTGGTGGTAAACCGCTCGAATGATTTGCACTGGGGTTTGTACGCGGTCAACCTACCGCAATTTAGTTTCCTGCAGGAATTGTTGGCTCGCCAGATGGGAGTATCTATCGGTGAACAAGTTCATATCAGCAATTCTCTTCATATCTATAACGAAGGGCCAGCAGTGGGGATAACACAAGGTATGGTGAAAGCCAATGGAAAACGAATACAGCCTTTGCCCGCATCTGGTCCTTTGATTTGGCATGATGAAAATCCCAGTTGGGGAGACCTGGTTGTAGCGGCCAATAAGGTATTAGAGGGCGGAGCGACAACTGGCTTGTGTTTCTTCGATTTCGCTGCTGATTTCTTGAGATCTTACAGGGATAATAATTTTACCCTTGTGGCCAGAAATAGTGAGGCCTATCCAGATTGGGTTATCGCAGGGAGAAGATACTTTGATGAATAAGAAACAGATTTTGGACAGATTCAAAAGTTTTCTGGAAGGTGATGGTATCAAAATAGAGATGCTTCCTGTTGAAGAACCTATGATTTTGGCTGCCAAAGCTCATTGTGTAACATGGTTGGAAACTAGGCAGGACAAAATTATAGAGCGAAGTGGCTATTTGGTAGAGATACCCGAAACTGATACTTTTGGTTTTCTGGCACTGCCTGGTAAGATTTCTACACAGAGCAAGTTATGATTGTGAATATCAGGGGTACATCGGGTTCGGGTAAGACATTCCTTGTACGCCAGCTCATGGCAGCTTGTAATGCTGAACCAGTTTTGGATGAGAATAGCAAGATAGACGCCTACCGGCTTGATGGTAACATCTATATCCTTGGCAGATACACCAATGTCTGTGGCGGCTGTGATACTATCCGGACACAGGACCAAGTTTGTGATCGTGTGCGAAAATATGCCGCCATGGGACATGTCATTTTCGAAGGTTTGCTGATTACTCATACTTTTGGTAGATACCATAATCTATCACAAGAACTTGGCGGCATAGTATGGGCGTTTCTAGACACAACCCTCGATCAGTGCTTTGAAAACATCTATAAACGGAATGGTGGTAAGCCAGTTAAAGAGCAGAATACCACTTCTGCGTGGGAAGCCGCCAGAAGAGTCTATGAAAAGGCGAAACAAGCAGGCGAGCGGGTTATCTGGCTTCATTATGAGAATGCTTACGATGAACTAGTGACCCTGCTCCATGAAGAGATTCCATTCTATGAAGAGGCATCAGTTTGAACGAGGAAATGCGGCAGTTGTTCTGGTACTGGGTTACTGAACGTCATCAGATTTACTTGAAGCGACAAGCTGGCGACCCTAAGCCATGGACACAGGATATTGTCCTACAGGAGTATTTCTTCTGCAATGTTTATCGCGAACTAGATCCTGGCACTGTATGGTTGCGTGAGAACTATATCAAACCACATGCCAACGATGGCGGGGATCTTCTCTTCAACATCGTGAAATATCGCATGTTTAATTTGGAAAGTACAGCTGCCCTTCTGGGTTATCAGAAGAATTGGGACAAGCAGAAAGTTATCGCTACTTTGACCAAGGCAGCGCAGTATGGTCCTATTTATACTTGTGCCTACATGACAAGAGGTTTCACGGGGTTGCCAAAGCATGTCAGTCATTGCCGAGTCCTAACTAATGTTTGGAAGAACCGAGATCATTTTGCTTATTTGGCGCAGGAATATCGGAATCTTCAAATGATGACTGGTATTCTTAGTCAGGAAATACCAAGCGTTGGCCCTTTCACGGCCTATGAAATGGTGACCGATTTGCGCCACACCCCGATACTTAGTGATGCTGAGGATATCATGACGTGGGCGAATCCTGGCCCTGGGGCCAAACGAGGGATACTTCGCCTTTGTCCTGAGGCTCGCAAAAGTGATTATCTGCCGATAATGCAGGAATTATTGCGCCAGTCGGAATTGGAGATACCAATTTCTTATCCGAAAATGGAAATGCGTGATATTGAGCACAGTTTGTGTGAGGTCGATCGATACTGTAGAGCGAGAGAAAACAGGCGGGGATTACGTCGGTACAGGGGAAGGTGAAAATGGTGCAGGTGCAACAGGTTACATTTGTTTGTCGATGGTATCAATATGATAATGGGCTGGTGGTGTTTAATTTTCCTAAGCATCTCAACACCATGATGATTCCTGAAGCCACCTTCAAACCCACAATTGTCCGCTGGAAGCAGCGCACAGGGATAGACCACTTCCCCATTCAGGACAGAGAAGGCAGACGCTGGGTGCTTTTGCCTGAGTGGAAAATAGACCCAGATCTTGCCAAGGATTATCTGGCGCAGGAATTTGCTGACGCAGGTATCAATCTTGATGTCAGGGTTTATCGTATGGCAACACCAGGAACTTATCAGCGGTCGAGGTTAGCATGAAAGCTAAAACCAAAGACATCGACCAGCTTCTAAAGGAAGGCAGTTTGCTTGCCGGCGATGATGACCGGCTGAAACTTCATCGCCTTCCTACAGGTATCTTGCCCTTGGACACAATCCTTGGTGGTGGCTTTCCTCGTGGTCGTCTTACCATGCTGGTGGGGCCAGAATCAACTGGCAAGACATTGCTGGCACAGTATGCGGCAGCAGCGCAGCAGAAAGATGAAAAGTTGCCAGATGTTCTGCTTGTTGATGCTGAACTATCCTATGACAAAAGCTGGTGGGAAGCTAGTGGCGTTGATGTAAGCAAATTGCTGGTCACTCAGCCCACAACTGCCGAAACAGCTATAGACCTGATAGTGGCTGTGATGGAAGCCGACAAGAAACTTGGTATGATTATTATTGATAGCATTGCTGCTCTGACACCTGCACCAATTCTTGAGCGTTCAGCGGAGGATAAGACAATAGGTTTGC
>Ga0315289_10013390_pt1 | contig 11495 bp, 10 predicted proteins | sample YL17G11_40_MG_FD_203452 | JGI IMG/M metagenome (GOLD analysis project Ga0315289, IMG submission 203452) | Sediment microbial communities from Yellowstone Lake, YNP, Wyoming, USA - YL17G11_40 | ecosystem: Environmental > Aquatic > Freshwater > Lake > Sediment | place: USA: Wyoming | collected... | reverse complement strand
TCTCCGCCCATTCCGCGTGGGCGGCGCCTTTCTCGGCCGTGGCGATGAAGTCCGCGACACGCTTGAAGAGTTCGGCCGGGGACCTGTCCAGGAATTCCCCCTTGTCGTTCTTCAGGTAGTAGCGGGCTTTCATGATCTTGATGGCATTGTCAGAAAATCCCTGCGGTTCAGGCTGCTTCTCCCGGGCTCTCGTCGCCATGATTCAACTCCTCTTTTCCGGAATGCTTAAATTATAGATTAATTATATAGGAAAAGTAAAGAAACGGCTTAACAGATCAAGTACCCATAAGTCGCCTATTTCTGAAGTTGGCGGAATATTTCCGATCGAATGCTCCTGAGCCAATATTCCAATCCTAATGCTCGAGGTTTTATTGATTTTGCTTGGCTTCAGTGGTATCTTTTTCCCAGGTGCAGAAAAGGGAGATGGGGCATGAGGTGTCCAAGGTGCCATTCCGAGAATAACGACGGCTCGAGGTTCTGCAGCAACTGCGCGGCGCCGCTCGGGGGGGGCGGGCCGTTTCCGGATTCCATAACGAAAACCCTGACGAGTCCGCTCCCCGTCGCCGCCAAGGACACTCTCATCGCCGGAAAATACCGCATCCTCGAGGAGATCGGCCACGGCGGCATGAGCGTCGTCTACAAGGCCGAGGACCTCAAGCTCAAGCGATGCGTGGCCCTGAAGTTCCTGCCATCCGACCTGATGAACTCGCCGGAGCTCAAGGAGCGGTTCCTCATCGAGGCCCAGGCGGCCGCAGCCCTGTCCCATCCGAACATCTGCGTTATCCACGAGGTCGGAGAAAGCGAGGAGCGTTCCTACATCGCCATGGAATACGTGGAAGGGGAGACGCTCCGGGATAGGATCCGGAGGGGGCCCCTGAAGACCGAGGAGGCCCTTGATATAGCCGTCCAGGTAGCCACGGGCCTGGGAGAGGCCCACGGCAAGGGCATAATCCACCGGGACATCAAGAGCGCCAACATCATGGTCACGGAGAAGGGCCAGACCAAGATCATGGACTTCGGGCTGGCCAAGCTCCGGGGAGGAAGCTCGCTAACCAAGAGCCAGACGACGCTGGGCACGGTGGCCTATATGTCGCCGGAGCAGGCCCGGGGCGACGACTTGGATCAACGAACCGACATCTGGTCGCTCGGCGTCGTCCTCTACGAAATGCTCACAGGCGAGCTTCCCTTCAAGGGGGATCACGACCAGACTGTGATCCATTCCATCCTTCATAGAGAACCGAAACCGCCGTCCAAAATACGGCCCAGCCTGCCGTCCGGGCTGGACGAGATCGTGCTCCAGGCTCTGGCTAAGGTTCGGAAAAACCGCTACCAAACCATGGAGGAGTTCCGGGAAGATCTCGCAGCCGTTGCGGAAGGCTTCAAGCCGCCCAAAGCCAAGCCGGGCAAGAAAATCTTTGGGATAAGAACGGCTTATCTGTATTCCGCCCTAGCTCTTTTACTGACATTAATATTCGGTTTCAATGTCGGCGGACTACGGGATCGGATTATCGGAGGAGCCGGTGGCGCTGAGGGTGCCGTCAAGCTGGCCGTCCTTCCCTTTGCCAACCTGTCCGGCGACCCGGAACAAGAGTACATGAGCGACGGCCTAACCCAAGAGATGATCGCCCAGCTCGGGCGGCTGCACCCGCAGAGCTTGAGCGTCATCGCGCGCACTTCGGTCATGCGCTATAAGAATAGTGACACACCCATCGACCAGATCGGCCGCGAGCTCGGCGTGAACTACGTGCTGGAGGGGAGTGCGCAGCGCGAGGGCGGCCGGGTTCGCGTCTCTGCCGAGCTCATTCAGGTGCGGGACCAGACCCAGCTCTGGGTCGATACATTCGAGCGCGAGATTTCGGGCATCCTGGCCCTGCAGAGCGACGTGGCACAGAAGGTGGCCGGAGCTCTGGCCCTCAAGCTGCTCCCGGCCGAACAAACGCATTTATCCAATGTCAAAACCGTTAACCCTGAGGCCTACGAAGCTTATCTCAAAGGCCTCCAACACTGGTACAAACTGACGCCGGCCGATTTCGATGCTTCGCAGCAGTATTTTGAGTTGGCGCTGAAGAAAGACCCGAACTATGCTCTCGCCTACGCGGGCATTGCCTTGTTTTGGGCGGGGCGCCAGCAGATGGGATTGACGCCCCCCAGCGAGGCCACGCCGAAGGCCAGGGCGGCGGCTCTCAGAGCTGTGGCCCTGGATGAAAACGCCGCCGAAACGCATTACGCGTTGGCCGTGGTCAAAGCGTGGTCCGACTGGGACTGGGCAGGAGCAGAGTCGGAGTTCAGGCGCGCTATCGAACTCAACCCCGGCTTTCCGGACGCCAGGATCTATTACTCGCATTTATTGTGCAACCTGCAGCGTACGGAGGAAGCGGTGGCGCAGGGAGAGAAAGCCTTGGAACTGGACCCGCTCAATTCCCTTTTCCGAAGCCTTTTTGCCGCAGTTCTCGTGTACGCTCACCGGAATGACGATGCCATCGCGCAGGGCCGCGAGGCGTTGCGATGGGCGCCGGACGATCCCCTCGCCCACAGTCTTCTCTGGTTTGCCTATCACCTGAAAGGGATGCACAAAGAGGCTCTCGCTTCAGCAAAGGTTTATTTGAACGGCGTCTATGCCGACCCGGATGTCGGAAAAGCACTCGACGGGGTTTACGCGCAAGACAGCTATCAAAGCGCGATGCGGGCGGCGGCCGAGGCCCTGGCGGCACACTTTCACAGCAGTTACGCGAACCCCACCGACGTCGCCTATCTGTATGTAGCCGCCGGGGAAAAAGGCCGCGCGCTCGAGTGGCTCGAGAAAGCCTACGAGCTGCACGATCCCTGTACGCCCTATATTGGATTACCATATTTTGGCAGCCTTCGCGCCGAGCTGCGCTTCCAGAACCTGATGCGCCGGATGAATTTCCCGGCGAAAGTTGGCAAATAAAAGGGGTGCGAAAGAATTTCCTTTTCGGCTCCGCCCGTCCGCCGGTGCGTTTCCATCTCGATGACGTTGGACGTTGGCGGCGAAGATTCCGAACCATTGAAAATCATGGGGAATTTACGTAACATTGGGCAACACGCGGAGGTGACTATGTCCGTTCATATTGGCAAACGATCCATTTTTCTGATTTTTCCGGTTCTGCTGGCGCTGGCCGGTTCCGCATGAAGACATTGCATGTGACGGAGCGGCGCGACTGGCGGACCTGGCTGAAAAGCCATCATGAAACAGAGAAGGAAATCTGGCTTATCTTCCATAAAAAGCACACCGGCAAGGCGCGCTTGGCTTATGACGACGCCGTCGAGGAGGCGATCTGTTTCGGCTGGATCGATAGCATCGTCAAGCGCCGCGATGAGCAGACGTATGTCCAGAAATTCACTCCCCGTAACCTCAACAGCCGCTGGTCGAGCCTGAATGTCGATCGGGCCAAAAAAATGATCGCCGCCGGGCTTATGACCCCGACCGGCTTGGCCAAGATCGATCCCTCTTTGCTTGGCAGAAAGGCCGATCCACGACCGATGAAGCGAGCTGAGAATTTTAAAATTCCGGCCTTCATCCTCGAGGCCTTGGCCACAGACCGGCCCGCCCGGGACTTTTTCCAGACCTTGGCTCCCTCCTACCGCCGCCTGTTCTGCGGCTGGGTGGCCAGTGCCAAGAAGGAGAAGACCCGACAAAAAAGGCTGGCCGAGATGCTGGCCACTTTGCGCAGTCGCCGGAAACTGGGATTGAAGTGACGATCTTTGCCGGGAGAATCCTTAGCGGCGAGCGCTATTTCGCCGAGCTCCGGCCGGTCGTCCCGCAGGTCCTGATCTTCAGGGGGCCGATGGAAAGCAAGCGTTTCTCCAAGCCCGTCCGCCGATAAGATGCCGGCGCGATTCGGCCCGGAAGGCCAGCCCTATTCGTAGCGCAGGGACTCCCCGGAAACGGCATGGCCTCTTTACCTGGCCAGGCCCAGGACATAGAGGACGCCTATGATCATGGGTTGGTGGGCGATGTAAATCAGGAGGGAGTGGCGGCCGGCGGCGTTGACGAACGTTCCCGGCAGGCGCCAAGGCAGGAGGCTCCGCTTGGCGGCGTAGGCGGACTTTCCGAGGGCCGCGCCCACCAGGAAGATCCCGAACCAGGGGATAAGCGGGAAATAGTCGAACGAAGAGAACGAGGGACGGTAGAGCCCAAACGGCAGCAGCCAGTCGGAGCGGACTGCCACCGCCTTTCTCAGGATGGGAAGCGCGGCGCCGAGGCCGATGACGATCGCGCCCCAAGCGGCGCAGGCGACCGCTCCCGACTTTTCGAATGCCGCGCCGTAGATCAGCATGGAGAGCGCGAGGCACTGGAGGATTCCGAAATAGATAGCCGAGGCCGGATCGAAGACGTAGGTCGCCACGGACACGACCAGCGAAACCGCAAGAAGCCGCAGACCTCGGCGGACGTTGTTCCGGCTCAGCGTGCCGCTCGTCCCCGACAAGACGACGAAAAGTCCGGCAAAAAAGAATTGCGCTACCGTCCAGGCCACGCTTGACAGGTCGGTGGAGAAGCCGAGAAACCTCTTGATCCCGCTGAACTCGCCCAGATCGAAGAGAAGATGGTAGCCGACCATCAGGATGATGGCCAGCCCGCGCAGAAAATCGATCTCCCAGATGCGCGATGGACGCCCGGCGGGCGTGTCCGCCGCGCTATCGGCCTCTGTCATTGTTACGAGCTCCTCGGGGGTCATTTCGCTGTGAGAGAGAATAGCCCCGGGCCCGAAACCAGTCAAGCAAGAAGAACCGCGGATTCCAAGTTTGACTTAGGCCAACCGGCGGCCTATATTGCCATTAGAGGCGAGAGTTGAGAAAAAGCGGGTTGCTGATGGTTGGTTTTTTGCTTTTCTTGTCGGCCGGCCTCACAGCCCGAGCCTTGGGCTGCCCCTCTGGAAAGATGGAGAGTCCGGGTCAGCCGGAACGGCCGAAATTCTATGCCCTCCGTGTTGTCTCCGAAAAGAATGTCCAGAACGCGAAAGACTCTTTAGGTGCGCCGGATGGCTGCTATATGGAAATCCTGCCAGGCGGGCAGCTCGTCCTGCTCATGGAGAAAAATTTTATCGACAGCGGCATAGTAGTCTGTAAAGGAGAAGAGGGCTACGGCCTCGAAGCCTGGGTTCAAATGCAAGACACGCAGGACGAACAACAGAACTACGCCTGGATGATTATCCAGCGAGAACCTTCAAACTGCTTTATCTTTTTAGGGGGCGATCCGAATTCTGGCATGGGCGGTTACTGGGGCATGGCCGTGAACACTGTCAGGATCACCAATCCCGGCACTAAATCCCTTTTCGTGGACGCCGTGATCGGATACGGTATGGAAGCGGAAAGAAGATAGGAGGCAGTGACCGCCCTTGCCACCATCCGCCTAGGTCCGAGACCTCAAAGGAGTGGTGGGGGAAAGGGAGGATTGACGTGGGGAGTAATCAGCATTAGAGTGAGGGCAGGTCAATCAGCCGGAGGTGAACGATGATCGAGAAAAAGTTCAGTGAGGAAGATTATCAGCTTGTCTTCGGTGGACGAAGCAGGGACCAAGTCGAGCTTGATCAGATCAGGACATTGCTAGAGCAGTTCATAGAGAAGCATGGGGGGCAGTATATTTGTGCCGTGATCCGGCCTTCCGAAGGGGAGGATAAGAGAGAGAAGGGTAAGGTTTCCGCGTTTGGTTCGAACCATGTTACCATCCTCTCTTCCCAACCCGATCGGCAGGCTCTTGCGGCCCTTTGGCAGGGTGAGGCGATGTTCCGCCAGAGGTAGGTAATGGACAAGAATTATATCTTAGACGAAATCAAACGAACCACCAACGCAAACAACGGCACGCCGCCCGGCCGGCGTAAATTCGAAAAAGAGACTGGAATAAAAGAAACGGATTGGTTTGGCAAATATTGGGCGAAGTGGAGTGATGCAATCACTGAAGCAGGTTTCCCTCCGAACCAACTACAACGTGCCTACGGGGAGGAAGTGCTAATAGAGAAATTCATCGAGCTTATCAAAGAGTTAAAACGATACCCGGTACGGGGCGACGTGCGTTTGAAGTCCTACAATGATCCCGGATTCCCAGATAGCAAGACTTTTGAGCGTCGTGGTTCCAAAACGCAATTCGCAACGAAAATAGCAGATTACTGTCGGAGCCACGAGGGCCTTGAGGCTGTTCTTGAGATATGTGAAGCAGAGATCATAAAAAATCAATTACCCTCAGAGGACGACAACAGGGGCACTGTTGAGCTTGGGTTTGTTTATCTTTTTAAGGCCGGTCGTTTTTATAAGATTGGGAGAAGCAATGCCGCTGGTCGCAGGGAACGCGAGCTGGCAATCCAACTTCCAGAAAAAGCTAATACTGTGCATATAATTCGAACTGACGATCCAGTTGGCATAGAAGCTTACTGGCATAATAGGTTTGAGACAAAACGAAAACGAGGAGAATGGTTTGAACTCGATGGACTTGATATCAAAGCATTCAAACGACGCAAGTCCATGTAAGCCCCGACGGGCATAGACTCCCCGGGTTAGCAAAAGACGCCGTTGATGGCGAAGAACGCGCCTTGTAGGAGATAGACGTTAGAGGGGGCGTGGGAGTCTCAGTGGGGGATAGAGTGTATCAAGAAAACGATCATTTCCATTACTCAAAAGATGAGATTAAAGAGATGTTTAAGGAGAACATGGCGAACGGGAATTGGCGTATCAACCGATCGGAGTATGATCGGTTCTGTAAATTATTAAGTTGCCTAAATACCCAACTAGTAAATCTAGTTAAAAACGAGATACAGATTGTCGTCTATGGTGAACAAAAAGAAGTTGACTGGAACAACAAGATACAGTTTGCGTGCTATCTGAACCTTCGAGACAAATATTTTTTAGAACAAAAAAAGGGAGTTATATTCCTTTCTCCGGATTTCTTAAATTTGAAATATGGGATAGGAAAATTAAAAAAACTATTTCATGAGATTGCCCACCATAAACTTGACTATCGTACAGTGGACACCGAAAAGGATATAAGGGAGAATGAAGGCGCTGCTGACAAATTGGCCTATGAATGGTTCTTCCAGGAAAGTCATCATTTGGAAGATTGTTAATAGAACGAGATAGCTTTGTGGTGGAAAGAAAGAAACCGGGATGATCAAAGCATCTGGGGAAAAGGATGTCCCCCGGGCCTGATCGCCGGACCGCTCAGTGTCTGAAGATCCTGATCCCAGAGAACGCAGTACCAATATCCTCTCTTTTTGTAGTCAAAAAAGATAAAAAGATACGCGTTCTATATGACTCTAGCCTGTCCAGCTCTTTCCTTATATAATGGACGGAATTCATGGGTATTATGAACAACGACATTCGGTCTTACGATGAGAGCACGAAGCGCGCCGTCCTGGTCGTCTCGACCCTGGCCGGGTTCCTAACGCCGTTCATGGGCTCGTCCATGAACGTGGCCCTTCCGGCCGTCGCCGCTGAGTTCTCCATGAAGGCCGTGACGATGAGCTGGGTGCCGATGGTCTACATGCTGGCCGCGGCCGTGTCCCTCGTCCCATTCGGCCGGCTGGGCGACATTCGCGGGCGCAAGAGGGTCCTCGTCCTCGGTCTCGTGGTCTACACGCTCACGTCCCTTATGTCGGCCCTGTCATTTTCGGCGGCGTCGCTGATCGTCTTTCGCGCCCTTCAAGGGATCGGGGGGGCGATGGTCATGGGAACGAGCCTGGCCATCTTGACCTCGGTCTATCCTTCCGGTGACAGAGGAAGGGTCCTGGGGATCAACACCGCCGCCGTCTATCTGGGGTTGTCCCTTGGCCCTGCCCTGGGCGGGTTCCTCACCCAGCATTTCGGTTGGAGGAGCCTCTTCCTGGTCATGGTCCCCATCGGCCTCCCGGCCCTCGTTCTCGCCTTCGTCAAGCTGCCCGGGGAGGCGGCCGAATCGAGGGGGGAAAAGTTCGATACGGTCGGAACGGTCATGTTCGGCGCGGGCCTGGCCGCCCTGATGTTCGGGTTCTCCCGGCTGCCGGCGGTCCCCGGCGTCGTCTTCATCCTCCTGGGCTTGGCGAACCTCGCGGTGTTCGTCCTGTGGGAGAAGAGGTCCAAAGCCCCCCTCCTGGATATCCGTCTCTTCCGGACGAACCGGGTCTTCGCCTTTTCCAACGCGGCGGCCCTCATCAATTACAGCGCCACCTCGGCCGTGGCCTTCCTCCTGAGCCTTTACCTCCAGTACATCAAGGGCATGAGTCCTCAGCAAGCCGGCCTCATCCTGATCGCCCAGCCGATCGTCATGACGGTCTTTTCCCCCCTTGCCGGGAAGCTTTCGGACCGGATCGAGCCCCGCGTCGTGGCGTCGGCCGGGATGGGGATCACGAGCGCCGGACTCTTTCTGTTCATGCTCCTCGGCCGGTCGTCGTCCTTGTTCTTCATCGTCTCGAGCCTCCTCTGCCTCGGCTTCGGGTTCGCCCTTTTTTCATCGCCCAACACCAACGCGGTCATGGGCTCGGTGGACAGGCGTTCGTATGGCGTGGCCTCCTCGACCCTGGGGACGATGAGGCTGACCGGGCAGATGCTCAGCATGGGGGTCTCCGTTCTGATCTTTGTCCTGTTTATGGGAAACGTCCGGATCACCCCGGAATATCACCCGGCCTTCCTGCGGAGCCTCGTCGCGGCTTTTGCCGTTTTCGGAGCCCTATGCGTCATCGGCGTTTTCGCTTCGCTCGCCCGGGGAAATCGTAAATCGGGGACACGATATCCATTTCCGAATTAATACGAACGCATTAGATAGTTTGACATCTGACTTTAAGCGGCCTGAAGCCGCCCTCACTCCCCCGACCCCCGGGGAACCAGTCCCGTCGGTTCCCCCCGCCGAAAAAGCCGACGGGTCCCCCCTCCGCTACGGGGGCTTGAGGACGGCATTCAGTGCCGTTCATACATTGTAACTTCTTTTATTGCGTTCGAATTAGCTTTTTAGACGGAAAATCCAGGGGAGTTTCAAGAAATTCGGAAATTGGTATTGTGTCCCCGAATTTGCTAAAATCAGGCTTCGATTTCTCAATTGTCAGGAGGGAAGCATGACCGTCACGCGAAAAGATTTCCTGAAGATGTTCGGGCTGGGCGTCGCTTCCGCCGGCCTATTCCGGAAGACCGGATCGGCCTCGGAAAAGATGGAGGGAGCGCGCGCCGTTTCCGGAAAGATGAAGATCAAGGAGATCGAGATCTTCAAGTTCGACCTGCCGCTGAATGCCCCGTTCCGCATCTCCATCGGCACAGTGAACGCCGCTAACGACGTCCTGATCAAGGTCCACACGGACTCCGGCCTCTTCGGGATCGGCGAAGCCTGTCCGTTCCCGCCGATCACGGGGGAGACCCAGGACACGAACCTGGCCATGGCTAGGAGTATCCGCGACATGCTCATCGGCCGGGATCCCCTGGCCATCGAGAGCTTGGTCACAGAAATGGGCGCCATGGTCCACTCCAATCCGAGCGTTGTCGCCGCTTATGATACGGCGCTCTTCGATATCCTCGGCAAGGCCGCCGGCCTGCCGGTATTCAGACTGCTGGGCGGGGACAAGGCGACCTTCGAGACCGACGTCACCACGGGCATCGACACGCCTGGGAACATGGCCGCGAACGCCAAGGCCCACGCCGGCGGCGGCTACAAGACGCTCAAGGCCAAGGTCGGCCTTGACCCCGATGAGGACGTGTCTCGCATCCAGGCCATCCGGGAAGCCATCGGATATGACATCAACCTGAGGATCGACGCCAACCAGGGCTGGACCGTGCCCCAGGCGATCTACGCCCTGAAGAAAATGGAAAAGTTCCGGATCCAGCTCGTCGAGCAGCCCGTCGTGGCCTGGGATACGGCCGGCCTGAAGACCGTCCGTTCCGAGAGCCCCATCCCCATCATGGCCGACGAAGCGATCTTCTTGCCCTCGGACGCGATCAAACTCATCAAAGCCGAGGCCTGCGACTTCTTCAACATCAAGCTCATGAAGGCCGGTGGGATCTTGAATTCGGTCCGGATCGCCCACATCGCCGACGCCGCCAACATGCGCTGTATGGTCGGCTGCATGCTCGAGTCCAAGGTCGGCCTGACCGCGGCCGCCCATGTCGTCGCCTCCCAGAGGAACATCGTCTACGCCGACCTCGACGGGAACGACGAACACGTCGTCGACCCGGTCATCGGCGGGATGACGGTGAAGGCCGGGATCATCACCCTGCCCGAAACACCGGGCCTGGGGCTCGACGTTGACCCCGCGTTCCTCAAGAAGATGGCGAAGGTCTAAAAGCCGGTTCGATCGGAACAGGCCCTTCCCATCGACGGCAGTGCTTTATGCGCAGACCAAAGGGGTCAGGGTTTTGACCCGGGCCGTTCGCTGTGGTATAAGCTTAAGCCGAACTGAAAACTGCGGGAGGGACTTATGAAACGCCGTGAATTCCTAAAGTCTTGTGCCGCCTCGCCGGTCGCGCTCAAGATGCTTCCCGGCCGGGGTTTTTTTTCGGAAGAGAAGGCGGCCTATGACGCCAAAGGCCTGCCCACCCGCGTCCTCGGAAAGACGGGGGTATCCGTCCCGCTCGCCGGCTTCGGCGCGGGCAGCCGTTTCTGCGCGGTCCAGGACCCCGGGAAGAGCGTCGAGATCCTGAACCACGCCCTGGACCACGGATTCTATTACTGGGACACGGCCCACGACTATGAAGATGGCAAGGTCGTCAGCGAAGAGCGCCTCGGCCTGGTCCTCAGGGACCGGCGTAAGGAGGTCTTCCTATCCACGAAGACTCACGCCCGGACCTACGATGGGGCGATGCGCGATCTCGAGGAAAGTCTGAAGCGCCTGAAAACGGACCGTCTCGACATCTGGAAGATCCACGAGGTCCTGTCCGCGGAAGACGCCGAAAAGATCGGGGCCGCCGGCGGCGTCCTGGAGGCCCTCCACAAGGCCAAGGACGAAAAGATCACGCGCTTCATAGGTTTTTCCGGCCACTCGTCGTCCGAGGCGATGACAGTCCTCGCCGAACGTCATGATTTCGACACGATGCTCATCGCCCTCAACCACTATGAGGAGCGCAAGGGAGACATGGAGCGGGGGGCCATCCCCGCGGCCGCGGCGAAGGGCATGGGCGTCAACGTCATCAAGGTCATCCGGCCCAGGGAAAAAGGGACCGGCCTTGACCCCGCGGACCTCATCCGCTACGCCCTGAGCCTGCCCCACGTGTGCGCGGCGGTCGTCGGCACGGACAGCGTCGAGGTCCTGAAAAAGAACGCCGCGACCATAAAGAATTTCACGGTCCTGGGCCCTGAGGAGATGAAGAGGATCCGTGCCGGCCTGAGCCCATTTTTCGAGGATTGGGCGCTGCCTTGGATGTGTCCGGGTTACAGCGACGGGACGAAGGTCTGAGGCCGGAAAGCCGCTCTCAGGCCAGGAAATCCTCCGGCACGTTCTTGATCCGGGCGATGTCCGTCACCCGGTCCTTCACGTCGAAGGCGAAGGCGCAGCGGACCCCGCAGGCGCCGCAATCGCCGCAGGGATCGT
>Ga0315289_10013389_pt1 | contig 11495 bp, 11 predicted proteins | sample YL17G11_40_MG_FD_203452 | JGI IMG/M metagenome (GOLD analysis project Ga0315289, IMG submission 203452) | Sediment microbial communities from Yellowstone Lake, YNP, Wyoming, USA - YL17G11_40 | ecosystem: Environmental > Aquatic > Freshwater > Lake > Sediment | place: USA: Wyoming | collected... | reverse complement strand
TTCAAAAGAACTTTTATTACTCCGGTTGGATCTTCTATCTCCACCATTATATTTCCATTTGATGTTGTTTCTTTGCTCTTTACTAGCCCTATCAAAGAAATATTGTCTGAGTCTGTTTTATTAAAAATTCGGTTAATTGAAATTAAATTATTTAATTCCTGCCTATTAACAAGCATATCCTTCAAAGAATTATATCTTACATTAAAATAAGAGACAAAATCCTGGATGTCTATCTTTTTGCTGGTTTCTTCATTATAAGATGACTTTATTTTTACAGAAGATTTTAGCTTTAATGTTTCTATTGTTTTATTAGCAATATTATCTTCCCGAGGAAAAAGTTTGCTTTTTAATTCTTTTAAAACCTCTTCATCAACAATAAATATGTTCTCTTTTTTTACTTTATTTTTTATATGCTCAAATAAATCTTCAGAATAATCTAAACTTTCTAGATACCTTATAAAATTAGGGGAGACAATAACCCCTTCATTAATCAAATATTCAAATATTGTTTTTTTATAGTTTTCTTCCATTTTCTTAGGGAAGAAGGATTATTCATAGTTTGACTATGATAGGCTCAATCCTTCTGCTAATGTTTGTTTTACTTTTTCTTTTATTGAATCAGGAATAGCCAATGATATTTCTCTTCTTTTACCATATCTTCCTTGAGAAGTTATCTTTGCGTTTATTATACCTAACATATCAAGTTCTGATATAATATCACTTACTCTCCTCTGGGTTAGGGGCCTTAATCCGGTTTCTTTGCATATTTTACTGTAAAAATCATAAATCTCTCCAGTAAATACCTTATCATTAAAATTTTCTTTTATTGAGAGTATAGCATAAAGTGCAGCTTGTTGTTGTTTTGGCTGGGAAGAGATTATATTTAATACCCTGTCCTTTTCTATCTTTTCTTCTGCTTCATCAATATGCACCAACCCTATACTTTGGCTGTTCTTCCTCTCTGCTATTTCACCAGCTATTCTCAAAAGTTCTAAAGCTCTCCTAGCATCACCATGTTCACGAGCAGCATATGCAGCGCATTTTTCTATTACTCCTTGAGACACAGAATTTTCGACAAATGCCTCTTTTGCTCTATCTTTTAGTATATCCTGCAATTGCAATGCGTTGTATGGGTTAAAAACAACTTCCTCTTCAGATAAAGAAGACTTAACTCTAGGATCCAAGTTATCCTTAAACATCAGATTGTTTGATATTCCTATAAGGGTTATCTGTGTGTTTTTAAGCTCTCCATTCATTCTTGTAAGATTATAAAGTATTTCGTCTCCTGTTTTGTTTATAAGTTGATCTATTTCATCAAGTATTAATACAATTAGTTGTTTGTTTTGATCTATAGTGCTAAACAAAAGCCTATAAATATCATCTGTAGGTAACCCTGTTGAAGGAACTTCTTTCCCTAACTCCCTAAGAAGCTGTGCCATTAGTCTATACTCTGTGTCTGCAACTTTTTTGAGTTTACAGTTAAGATATAAAACAGAAATAGGTATGTTTTTTTGTGATGCTAAATGTTTTATTTTGTCTGTTATAAACTTTGTTGTTACTGTCTTTCCTGTCCCCGTTTTTCCATAAATAAAGATGTTAGAAGGTTTTTCTAATTTCAAGCTTGGAGCAAGCATGTCTGCTATTTGTTTTACCTGCTCATCTCTATGAGGTATGTTCTCCGGAGTAAAATTTGATTGAAGAGTTTGTTTGTTTTTAAATATAGAACTCTTTTTTAAATAATTTTCAAAAAATTGGTCTAAATCTTCATTTATCATTTAATTATCTAACCCCCTAATTGTTAAAAATGATGTGTGTATTTAAATTTTTTGTTTACTCCTACACCTTCACTTCTTTTGGAAACTTTCTTTACTGTTTCTTGTATTTTTTAAAGTTGTTTTTATTAAAAATAATTATATACTTAAAAATATATTATTGAAAATATAAATTAAAAAATATGTTTCTATTCTTTTCTTTATTCTTTTCAATATTGAAAATAAATAATATATTATATATATAATATGATTATAATAAATCAATTAATTAACAAAACACAACAAAAACTCTTTTTTCCATAAGAAATATAGGAGTCAGAGTTCAACAACATTTGATTAAAAATCGTCAATAAAACACAAAAAACACACGATTCTTTATTATTTTTTGTTACTATACAATAACAAAAATAGAAAGATTTATATACCTCATTATAATATACTATCATTTAGCAAATAAAGAATAAGAAGTATCTATCCAAAACAGGTGCTGATAACCACTTTAAACAACAGATAAAAAGGTAGTTAATCATGATTGTTCAAAAAGATTTTTTAAATAAACTTAAAGATTTTGGTCTAAATACGTATGAAAGCAAACTTTGGAGTGCCATATTGTCTAGGGGGATATCAACAGCAGGTGAACTGTCTGATATTGCTAATGTTCCAAGATCAAGAAGTTATGATGTTCTAGAAAGCCTCGAAAAGAAAGGATTTATCATGATGAAAGTTGGTAAACCAATTAAATATATTGCTATTTCTCCAAACGAAGTTTTAGAAAGGGTTAAAAAAAGAATAGAAGAAGACACAACTAGTAAATTAAGCATGTTAAATTCTATAAAAGAGACAGACGTTTTAAAAGAATTAAATTTACTTCATAATCAAGGAATAAAATTAATAGACCCCGTAGATTTAAGTGGAAGTTTAAAAGGAAGAACACATATTTATAATCACTTAGAGTCTATGATGAATAGAGCCAAAGAAAGTATAATTTTTATGACTTCTACAGAAGGGTTGATAAGAAAAACAGATTTATTTAAGGAAACCCTTGCTAATGCAAAGAAAAGGGGAGTAAAAGTAAAAATTGCAGCACCACTCACAAAAGAAACACAGCCCCTAGTTAAAGAACTTTCAAAATATGCTGAAGTAAGGCATACCACAGAAAAAGCAAGGTTTTGTGTTATTGATGGTAAAGAAGTTATGTTTATGCTTATAGACGATCAAACAATACACCCAAGCTTTGATGCTGGTATTTGGGTTGATACAAAGTTATTTGCTTTAACAATTGAAAACTTTTTTAATTCTGCGTGGAGCAATATGAAGCCAGCAGGATATCTAAAAGCAGATTAAATTCAAATAAAATCACAACGTTTATATATAGTTAAGTTTTCTATTTAATTATTATATCTTTAAAAGAGGTGAAAATATGGCTATAATGGATAATGACCTATTTATTCGAATTACTCTAGCTGTTGTTATTGGTACTTTAGCTGCAATTGTTTATTCTTTAAGGTATCTTGTTCTATTAGAAAGAAGAATCTCAAAAATGGACGAAAACATAGAAAAAATAACAAAAAGGATATTTAGTGAAGAAGTAAACATCGAAAAGCTAGAAAAAAAACTTCTTGGAAAAAAGTCAAGAAGATAATTTAACTTTAACTTATAATGTCTTTTCTTTCTATTGTTAGGGATATCAAGAATATCAAGATACAAGGAGCTCAAGATATAGCAAAAAATTCTATCAAAGCCATCAATATCATTCTAGAATATTATAAAAAGGAAACAAAAGAATCTTTAATTTCGAACCTTAAAAAAGCAAAAAACGTCCTTTTCACTACAAGACCTACAGAACCAATGATGAGAAATTTATTAAATTACGTTCTTTTCGATTTAGAAAAAGAAAGGGACGTTTTTTCTGTAGTAAAATTAAGAATTAAAAGTTTAGAAAAAAGATTTGAAGATGTCGAGAAAAAAATATCACTATACGGCTCAAAAAAGATATTAAATGGAAACATTATCTTTACCCATTGTCATAGTTCTAATGTAATAAATATTCTTTTAACAGCAAAAAACTTAGGAAAAAAATTTGAAGTTTACAACACAGAAACCAGACCGCTATTCCAAGGAAGAAAAACTGCAACAGAGTTAGCGAAAGCAGGAATCCCGGTGACACATTTTGTAGATTCAGCAGCAAGAATAGCTTTAAAGAAAGCAGACTTAATGCTCATAGGTGCAGACGCAATCTCTACAGAGGGAAAAGTTGTAAATAAAATAGGAAGCGAAATGTTTGCAGAAATTGCATATAAATACGATGTTCCCTTATATGTTTGTACAGATAGTCTAAAATTTGATCCTTCCTCTATCTTCGGTTATGAAGAAAAAATAGAAAAACGTAAACCTTCTGAAGTCTGGCCAGCTCCTCCGAAAGGAGTTAAGATATCAAATCTCTGTTTTGAAAGAATAAAACCTGAATTAATAACTGGCATAATATCTGAATTAGGGATATTTAGACCAGAAATATTTGTAGAAGAAGTGAAATCCAGCTATCCTTGGTTAATTTAACGTTTTTTAGCGTCTTTTAATTCCTTTTCTACATTTTCAATTTCTTTTTCAAGATTTTTGATATATAACAAATTATCCTCTTCATTTATCAGCTGGCCGCATTCAGGGCACTTGAACTCAAAATTTATTGACTGATCAAAATCAAGCCTTATACATTTGTTATTACAAGAATAAAATTTATTCGCTCTTTCCCTCTCTAATCTTTCTTTTAATTTAGTCAGTTTCTTCTGTTTTATTAGTAATATCAAATCTTTTATTCTCTTTGTATTAAAAGTCCAGTAATAAATATACCATCCTTTCTTTTTGTCTTTCTTTCTTACAAAAGAAACGAGATTAAAATCATGTAATCTATAAAGCATGTTTCTGACTTTGTTAACTTCTTCTTTCATAGAATCCGCAAGCTTAAACTCAGAGACATTATTTCTGTCCTTTAGAATATTAACTAACTTAACCACATCTTCGCCAGCTAAATCCATGACTACTTCTTCAATAATTTTGCTTGATAATCTCATTGCAATACTTCGCCCTTCATCTATATTTAGGAAAATAGGTTTAAAAAACTTTGTTTTTTTTTAAAAAGCATAAAATCCCCCTTTTTAATTTAAAAACAAAGAAAAAACACGCTTAGTAAAAAATAAATTCGTTTTTGGGTATTATAAGACAAAAGAGCGTTTATTTACCTAGTTACCAATTTAAATAGATTATTTAATCTATTTTTGACACCATAAACACTAAAAGTTCCCTATAAGCTCATCAAAGCTTAATCCTTTCTTATTAGCTAAATTTAATGAAATACAATAGTTACTACTTGTTTGTTCTAAATCCTCCAAACTTAAGAATTTCCATGGGTTTTTGTTAAATTTTACTGCTATCCATGATTCAGAGCCAAACCTCATGCAAAACGTCTTAAAATCCCCTATTTCCTCTTTAGAGAAGTATTTGGAGTTTTCCTTGGTAATCTTTGATTCTATAGCTATTCTTCTTACAGAATTGCTTGCAATCACATCAGCAGAAGGGTATCTTGATGAGCCAGAACCAGCAATACGTATAGCAGCCCAGCCTTCTTTTTTCCAGAACATATGAATTAACTCACGTTCAGCATTGATACCTTTTGACTTTGTTGACATTAATGATTATTAAGTTAGCCTTATTTATATAACCTTTGTAATGGTTTGTCCAATGGCCAGTGGGTTGGATAGAACAAAAACAACTACAAAACAAATAAACCAAACACAAACTAAAAACCCACCATAATAACTTTTTTAAATCCCAAAAATAAGTAGGTACTAAATGGAAAATCAAGAACTTTTTGTTAAAAAACAGAAGAAATGGCATAATCGTTATTACGGAAAATATAATTTAAAAAAATCTTTAAAGAAATATCTTACAAAGAGCAGATCCTGTTTAGACTTTGGTTGCGGTTTTGGCAACCTTAGCCATCTTCTTGCAAAAGATTACCAAGAATTAGATGTATATGGTTTTGACATAAACAAGAACCAAATAAATTATGGGAAAAAACAATTTAAGCAAAAAAATATACACCTTATATCAAAAATTCCTTTTAAAAAATTTGACACTATATTAACATTCAACGTTTTGCACGAGATTAAAAACGTAGACAAAACCCTAGCCTTATTCATAAACCACCTAAATAAACACGGATTCTTAATTATATATGACTTTAGGAAAGTCTCAAAAGAATCCTTCAAGCCATGGTATGAGAAAAAGCGCATCATAGACGAATACAAAAAAAGCTTTGAAGAAGAATATCTTATTCATAACAGATTCACAGAAAAAGAGTTCAAGGAAAAGATGAAAACATTAAATATAAAGACACTGCAGTGCAAAAAAACAGGAGATTATTGGTTTTGGTATGTTGGTAAGAAAACTAATTAAAGGTTAATCTTCATAAAATCCTTTGCAGCCACAACATTGTTGAAAACGTCTTTTGCATCTTCTTCAAGCTCGTGGGTGTCCTTGTATCTAGCTGAGAAATGTGTCAAAACTAGCTGCTTCGCATTTGATTGGTTTGCTATTGATGCAGCCTGCTTTGAAGTCATATGCTTATAGTCTTCTGCTTTATCTTCCATCTTGCTTGAATAAGTTGACTCACAAACAAGCAAATCAGCATCTTGCGCAAGCTTAAGTGAATTTTCAGAAGGCACTGAATCAGGAAGATAGCAAAATATCTTTCCTTTTACAGTATATGTTGTCTGCTCAGGGGTGATTTTGTTTCCTTTCCAGGTTATAGTTTCTCCATCTTGGAGTTTTCCAAGCAAAGGCCCATCAGGAATTCCTAATCTTTTTACAGCAGAGACATTTATCCTTCTTTTGTCTTTTTCAACAAACCTAAATCCCAAAGTTGGCGTTTTATGCTCAAGCTCTTCAGCATAGATTGAATAGTATTCAGTATCAACAAACTTGCCTTTGACCTCATGAACTTCTAAATCTACCCTATTATCAAAAACAAAAGCCTCCATCATCTTTTCAAACCTCTGCTTTGTCCCTTTTGGCCCATAGATTTTCAATGTTTTTGTGTACTCAGATATCCCTAAAGTTTGTATAAATCCAGATAATCCAAGTACATGGTCGCCATGCCAATGGGAAATCAATATCCTATTTACTTTTGTATGCTTTATTCCTGCTATCGAAAACTGCCTTTGAGTTCCCTCACCACAGTCAAACAACATCCCATCAGAGCCATAGCTAAGGAAAATTGCTGAATGGTTTCTTTCCTTTGTGGGTTTGGCACAAGAAGTGCCTAAAAATACTATTTGCATGTCCTATGTTATTAAATCAAAGTTTATAAATGATTATGTTTTATTTTCATAGTAAGGTTTATAAGCGAGCCATAAATAATAGTTAATATGCCTAAAAAGAAAGAAGAGAAAGCAGGACCTAAAGAGGAGTTAACAGAGAAACCAGTAGAAAAAAAGTCAATAAAAGCGCTCTACTTTGTAGAAAGGGTTGTAATAGAGGATAGTGACGAAGCAAGAGAACTTTATAACAAAAGCAGATACGGCTCTTTGCTTGAAGACGGAAAAATTCAATTGTCTTTATTAGAGGCAGCTTATCTTTTGGAAAAAGGAAAAATTGAGATTTTTGACTTAAGAAATAAAAAAATTTTATCAGAATCCTTCTTTAAAAAGGCCCAGAAATCAGAAAAAAACTTCTGGACAAGATACTGTGTTTTCAAGGATATTAGAAACAAAGGCTACATCATTAAAACAGCATTAAAATTTGGGGCAGATTTCAGGGTTTATGACCGAGGAGTTAAACCTGGAGAAGACCACGCAAAATGGGTAGTTTATCCAGTTCATGAAAAAAGTATTCTTACATGGCATGATTTTTCAGCAAAAAACAGGGTTGCACACTCAACAAGAAAAAAACTCCTTATTGGAATAGTTGACGAAGAGGCAGACGTAACCTATTACCAAATTTCATGGATAAAACCATAATTCTAAACATAATTCTGTCACAACAAAATATATAAATTGACTAATTTTATTTTTAGATATGTTATCTCAAGATCAGGCTTTAAAAATAGTTCAGGCGCAGGGCCCATTGCTGCCATCTAGACTAGCAAAAGCTATAGGCACAAACATATTATTTGCTTCAGCAATGCTTTCTGAACTTACAAGCACAAATAAGATAAAGATATCAAACACAAAAGTGGATGGCAGTCCAGTTTATTATGTTTTAGGACAGGAATCAAAGTTACAAAACCTTTATGAACACCTAAACGAAAAAGACAAAAGAACTTTTGACTTATTAAAGGAAAAAAAGGTTTTAAATGATGTAGAATTAGAACCTTTAACTAGGGTTTCTTTAAGAGGCATTAAAGATTTTGCTGTCCCTTTAAACGTTCAAAATGAGGGGGTAAAATATTTATTCTGGAAATGGTATCTTTTGACGCAAGAAGAGGCAGAAACACAGATAAAATCCTATTTAGATTCAGCAATAAAGAGGCAAGAGCCAAAAAAACCAGAAAAAAACGAAGAAAAACTGCTGGATAAAGACAAACAGGAAGAGTTAAAAAGGATGCAAGTTGAAAAAGAAGAAATTGAAAAGCAGAAAAAAGAGCTTGAAAAATTAAAAACCGAGTTTGAAAAGCAGAAAAAAGAAACTTCAGAAAAACAAAAAGAAGAGAAGAAAACAACCCCTGAATTAGAAGTTAAGAAAAAAGAGCAAAAAAAACACATTGAAAAGAAAACAGACGAAAACGAGGTCTTAACAAGGGTTTTTGAAAAAAAGCAAGAAAAGCAAACCATTAGCCAAGTTAACGACCCTTTCTTGAGCAAGATTAACGAATTCTTATCTTCAAAAAATATAGAGGTTATAGAATTTAATATTATCAGAAAAAACGCAGAAATAGACCTTTTATTAAAAGTTCCCTCTGTTGTTGGAACATTGGATTATTATTGCAAAGCAAAAAACAAGAAAAGAGTAAGTGATTCAGATTTAAGCTCAGCTTTTGTTCAGAGTCAGTTAAAAAAGCTTCCTGGAATGATGTTAGTTAACGGAGATTTAAATAAAAAAGCAAAAGAGCTTCTGGAGACAGAATTTAAAAAGAACCTGGTTATACAGAGGTTTTAGATGGGGACAAACCTTAAAGATTTAATAATAACAAAAGAGGTTGATTTTGATTATTTTAGGGGAAAAAAGCTTGTTGTAGACACCTTTAACATTCTTTACCAATTTTTATCAACTATAAGACAGAGAGATGGCGGATTATTGAAAGACTCAGAAGGAAACGTAACTTCTCATTTGGCAGGCATATTCTCAAGAACAACAAGGTTGATGAAATATGGAATTAATCTTGCCTTTGTTTTTGACGGAAAGCCCCCCGAATTAAAACAAAAGGAAAGAGAGAGGAGGATAGGGCTGAAAAAGGAGGCAATGTGTCTTTATGAAGAAGCAAAAGAAAAAGGGGACATTGAAAAAATGAAAAAATATGCTTCAAGAACATCCCATCTTACTAAAGAGATGATTGAAGAAAGCAAAGAACTTATTTCTGCGCTTGGTCTTCCTGTAATCCAAGCAGCATCCGAAGGCGAAGCACAGATGGCTTATGTTGTTGAAAAAAAAGGTTTTTTTGCGGGGGTTTCAGAAGACTATGATTCATTGCTTTATGGAATACCCAACTTAGTAAAAAATTTGACAGTAAGCGGCAAAAGAAAAGTAAAATCAACTTATATAAACATAAAACCTAAAATAATAAACTTTGCAGAAAACATGAACGCATTAGGAATAGACAAACAAAGGCTTATTCTTTTAGCAATGCTGGTTGGAACAGACTACAATCCCGGAGGAGTCAAAGGCATAGGCCCAAAAACAGCATTAAAACTTGTAAAAGACATAGGAAATGATCCTGAAAAATTATTTAAAAAAGTTGAGTGGGATAAAAACTGCGGTGTTTCTTGGGAAGAAATTTTGGATCTGTTCCAGAATATGTCAATAAATCCTGATTTTGAAACAAAATGGAAAAAAATTGACTTTGAAAAAATAAAAGACATCCTTATTGAAAAGCACGATTTTTCAGAAGAAAGGGTAGTAAGCTCTATGAACGAACTTTTAGAGCAAGAAAACAAGCCAAAGCAAAAAGGACTTGGAGATTGGATATAATTCTAGACAAATCAAAAAAGAATGTTTTATAAATAACTTATAAAATTAATGTTGTATGGAAAACACACGAAAAAGGAGTAGAAACCTAAAAGAATTTCTTAAGGAAGAGCTAAATGAAGAAGAAATTTCTATACTTAAAAGAGCATTTGATGTTATTGGTGATATTGCAATAATAGAAATCCCTCATGAACTGTCCAAAAAAGAAAAATTAATCGGAGAAACGCTGCTAAAACTGAACAAAAACATAAAAGTGGTATGTAAAAAAATAGGAATCCATGAAGGATTATTTAGGACACAAAAATTAGAGGTCATTGCTGGAGAAAACAGAAAAGAAACAGAACACAAGGAAAACGGATTAAGATTTAAGCTTGATGTTGAAAAAGTTTATTTTTCTCCGAGATTAGGGACAGAAAGAAAAAGAATAGCCGAGCAAGTAAAAAAAGGAGAGGATATTCTGGTTATGTTTTCTGGTTGTGCACCTTATGTTTGTGTTTTAGCTAAAAATACAAAAGCAAGATATGTTTATGGCATAGAAATTAATCCTTTAGGGCACAATTATGGATTAGAAAACTTGAAGATTAATAAAATTTGTAATGCCTTTCTAATAAATGAAGATGTTAAAGAAGCAGTTCCTAATTTTTACCAAAGGATTTTGGGTTTAAAGTCGTCAATAATCAGAAAAGATATGGACAATAGGTTAAAACATAACCCCAATATAATAGAAATACACACTTTTGAATCAGATTTTTATGAAAATTTTAGTAATTTAAAAAAAGCAATAAAATTTTTTAAAGAAACAGGAAAGTACGTCTTTTTGCATCAACCAATTGATAAAAAAGAAACAAGACTAAATCTAACAAATTATAGCATTGAAAATGAGATATACCAAAAAATGATTATGCTAATAAAAGAGTTTGATATAAACTTAATTATTCATTTCTGTGACTGCAAAGCCGACACAAATAGAAAAAACATAATTAAAAATATTAAACCATTTAAAAAATATTATAATAATGTCTTTTTTGAAAATTCTAACGCCGGTTATTTTTTTAGCAAAGAAGATATTTTAAACAACATAAAACAACTGGAAATAAAAAAAGTTTGTATTGATACGTGCCACCTCCTTACTTTTTATGATAATAAAGAAATGGGCGATACAATAAAAGAAATACAAAAACACTGTGACACTTATTTTCATCTGGGTGATTATAAAAATAACGTACACGCAGGAAAACTAGATGAAAATTCTTTAATAGACTTAGAAAAAATACTTCCTTTGGTCACTAAGGGGGTTGTAGAAATCATAAGCAAAGATGAAACAAAGGGAGAAGAAATGATTTCCTCTTGGCGTTACTTAAAAAATTTTATAAAAACCTTTGATAGAATACTAATGCCATTACCAAAATCTGCAGGGGATTTTTTGGATGTAGCCTTGCTTGCATTAAAAAGAAAGGGAATTATCCATTTCTACGATTTTCTAGAAGAGGGGAAATTCAATTTGGCAGTGGATAAAATAAAAAATGCCTGTGAAAAAACAAAGAG
>Ga0315289_10013388_pt1 | contig 11496 bp, 19 predicted proteins | sample YL17G11_40_MG_FD_203452 | JGI IMG/M metagenome (GOLD analysis project Ga0315289, IMG submission 203452) | Sediment microbial communities from Yellowstone Lake, YNP, Wyoming, USA - YL17G11_40 | ecosystem: Environmental > Aquatic > Freshwater > Lake > Sediment | place: USA: Wyoming | collected... | reverse complement strand
GAAAGTTGAATCCCAGAAGCTGGTCCTACAGTTTATGGGGCTAACAAACGTAAGTTGTGACGATTTGAATCGTTGGCTTATTTTCCATAAGAATTGTTCGACGTACGTACCTGTGGGTACTAAGGCTGTTCAAATACATCAAAATAACCATAACATTCAACGTACTATTGACAACGTTCTGAAAGATAGGGGGCTTGTCCTCTTTTCACGGGACGGCGCAAAAACCACATGGAAAGTCAAGGAGGCAAAGACATGAAAAAGAAACAGCATCCCAACCAAGCCGCTCTTGCGGGCTTGCGGCCCCGGTGCCCGGTGTGTGAGAGTAGGTGGTTGCAGTACTCGACAAAGGCCCATGCCTGGTACTGCCGGCGGTGCGGGCATTATGACATGCGGGCACTTGTAGAATCGAAAAAGTTGAAAGGAGGCAAAGCATGAACATACGGACCCCTGCGGGATTTGCCACGTTGAATGCCCGTGAAAGGGTAGTCGCTTCGGCGGTGCTCACGATTTTGCGCGACCTGGAAAGTATCGTGCCTTATACAGGCGAAGACCGTCGCGCTCAAATTATGGACAACATCGAAGCCGACGTGATCAAGCTCGCCAAGCTCTTTTATTAGCCCCCCGCCGTTGGCGGCGTGCACTATTGTTTCTAAGGAGAACAGCATGGACTATGAAAAGCAATTCGAGGATGCCGAAAAGGAAGGCAAGGCGGAGCGCGTGACTGCGATGCGTTTCGTCTTTAAGGAGAATGAGCCCCTGGTCGGCATGTACCTAGGCCGCGATTTGATTGCGGCTCAGAAAAAGGGCATGGCCGATTCCTACAGCTATCGTTTCGATACAAAGGACGGGCCCGTGACCTGTTTTATCAGTTCAGCCTATGATAAAGCGCACGGGGAGGCTATGATCGAAGGGGCGATCTATAAAATCACGTTCAAGGGAAAGCAGAAGATTTCCGGGGACCGCACCTTCAAGATTTTCGACGTGCGCCGTGCCCCGGGCCCCATGGAGCCTCCGGAAGCGGAAGAGGACGCGGAGTAGCGGTCTTGTGGCCCTTGGAAGGGTTGACGGTGCTGGAAATCGGGCATTCTTTGATCGTAGTGACTACCCTTACGGTCTGTATTGGATTCTTTATCGCTACGCTTGTGGTGATTTTCTGGACCGTGAGAGATTTGAGGCGCGAAGGAAGGAGGGCAAGATGCCGCGCACGACACGACACATGATTGTGGACCGTGCCCTACAGGCGATTGAGTACATCGATGCGCTGGATATGGCGGTGTACGATATCGAGCAGCTAGCGGCGGGCCGACAACCCGCGCTGGACGAGTACCGCCTGCCGCTGTTGGAAATGCACGAGCTCTTGAGGCGGCAGTGGCGGGCCTTCCGCTTGAAGCTGTAGGAAATCAAGCCCCCGGTCTTGCAATCGACAGTCCGGGGGCTTATATTGATTGAAAGGCCTATCATGATTCTATTATTGATCTTGATCGGGGTGGCCGTACTTCTTGCTTTTCTGATTCCGCTTCACTAAGGGGGCGACCCCATGGGGATTTCCGCCGCCGTCGGGCGCGTGCTCATGTCCAAGCTCGCCCGCATGTTCACCAGCGTGCATGATATCGTGGCCGAAGCCCGCAATTTAGGACACGACTACGGCTACGTTAACATGGTACGGGATGCGAGCTTTTTCAAGCAAGCGCACGCACTGGAAAACGCGCTCGCCATGTTTGATCCCACCCGGCTCATTACCAAGAATCGTATGGTGGAGACGCGCTTCGAGCGGGATGCGGCATTCCGGGTGTACGGGATCATGACTACGACCAATACTGAAACAGGAGAAAAGGATATGGCACCCGTATCGATGTACACCAATTTCCGGGGCTCTAAGGCCCAATATGAACAGGAGTTCATCCTTAACTACGATTTCGGTCCTAGTCGAAGCGCTCCGGCGGCTTTAAGTATCACGTCCTTTGACGTGGATCTAGTCGTACACAATCGAAAATACGGGTACGCGGAGTATCCTGAATTGCTGGAGCTATAGGAGTGACGGCATGATTGACTGCGGCAGGATCTTGCGGGTCAATCATACTCGGGCTTTTCCCTCACACTTGATCCTGCTGGACACGGAAACGAAAATCACTCCGACTGAAGACGGGGAAGTCCATACGTTTCGCTTGGGGTGGACTTGCGAGTTGACGAGGCGCAAGGGCGGCGTAGATTTTATCGAAGATTGGAGGTTTTCAAATGATGCGCAGGATTTCAATATCTTCCTGGAAAGTGTATGTGTGGGCAAGTCTACGACCTGGATCTTGGCTCACAATCTATTTTTCGACTTGCAGTCTTGTGGCTTCTTTCCGTATTTTACAGCATCCGGTTGGCATTTGGATTTTCTGTATGACAAAGGGCTTACTTTTTGCATGGTCATACAAAAAAGACCGAGTACGATTAGACTGTTATCGTCGACCAATTGGTTTGACGTCCCGCTGGAAGAACTGGGACAGGATGTCGGGATAGAAAAGCTGTTGGTCGATTTTGCTCACGTCGGTGAAAAGGAGCTCGCCGCCTATTGTCGGCGTGACGTGGAAATCTTGAAAGCTTCCCTGCTGAAATACATGGCCTTTTGTAGGGAGCACGATACGGGTCGCTTTGCTATGACCCGGGCGTCTCAAAGCTTTGCGGCTTTCCGGCATCGATTCATGTCGGAAAAGATTTACGTACATGAGGATAAGCGGGTCAAGCTTCTGGAGCGCTCTGGATACTTTGGGGGTCGGGTCGAAGCCTTCCGGTTGGGGGAGCTCACCGGGGGCCCGTTTCTTTTCTTAGACGTGAACAGCATGTACCCCTACGTGATGAGGGAAAACCTTTTCCCGACTCGGTTGTTGGCTTATTCGGAAGATCCGAAAAACGACCGTTGGCAAAAGGGTCTTGAACACGGGGCGATTATGGCCGAAGTGGACTTGTCGACCGACGTGCCCCTATACGCCATGAAAAAGGACGGCAAGTTGCTGTTCCCGGTCGGCGAGTTCTCGACCGTTCTTTGTACGGAAAGCTTGAAGGAAGCGATTGCGCGCGGTCATTTACTGTCGGTCCTGAAATGGGCGACGTATCAGGCAAGGCCTTTGTTTAAAAACTACGTCGACTATTTTTATCCCCTGAAAGTCCGCTACAAAGCGGAAGGCGACGCGCTCTATACCCGGATTGTGAAGCTATTCCTGAACAGTCTCTATGGCAAGTTCGGTTCTCGCGCCCCCTTGATGGACACCTTCGACTGCCCGGATTTCCCTGGCGTATCGAGAGAAACGGTGCTGGACGCGACCACGGGGGAACGCTGGATTGAGTATGCGATCATGGGAACGTTGGTGCGGCTCTACGGGGAAGTGGACACGGCGCAAACGGTGGTGTCGATTGCCGCCCATGTGACAGACTGCGCAAGGATGCTGTTGGGGCGGCTCTTGGAAAGCATAGGCTGGGATCGGGTGCTGTACTGCGATACGGACTCCGTAGTCATACGGAAAGCGGACCTGGAGCATGTCACCTATCTCAGGGACGACAGTCTCTTGGGTGCCTTGACGGTAGCCCAAGAAACGGACACCCTGACACTGTACGGATGCAAGGATTATGAAACCAACCAGGGCCGGAAGACCAAGGGAGTACCGCATAGGGCTACCCCTTGTGGGGTGAATGCGTACCGCTATCTGCAATTCGACCGGCTAATTTCTTCATTGCGCGCCGAAGTCCCCGAAGGAATAGCGACGCACTGGCGGACGAAAACACTCTCCGGGGTCTACGATAAGGGTGTCGTTTCTTCGACGGGGGTCGTTTCGCCATTTCACTTGACCCCTGCCTGAGGACTCTTCGGCAGGCTCTTGTGCGTCGCGTCGGCCATTTTCTGCAACGCTACCGCGGATTTTTTGATCGCCTCCGACGTCTTGAAAGCTTTTTCCGCTTTGGCTACGACTTCCGCTAAGTTCAGTTTAACCGATTTCAAGCTCTGTCTCCTTTAAGCCTTTTTGAATGGCTTCCAAGTACCAATTGGTGTACTTTTCCGCATACCCGAGTTTCGCCATTTCCACTCGGTAGGTTCCCACGTCGATGATCGATGCCCGCAAAAACTTGTCCAGATCCGACTTGCTGGGGAGCTTGGTATTCTTGGCGCGGGTGATATCCCACGATTCCAGCTGGTCCGCCTGGGCTGCCGGGGTCAAGCCCAGCAAGGTCATGCGCGATTGCGCTTCGGCTCGCTCGATCAAATGCCCCGTGTACTTGTCTCGGATGAGCGCCAGGGATTTGACGGTCTTATCCCGGTCGGAGGTGAGATCCCTTTGTGTCAAGTAAAAGTCTGCGACCGTGTTCTGGTATCCGATCTGCATGAGCCATGCCAGGGCTGTAGTGCGGTCGATGTCCTTATACCCGTAGGCTCGCAAGATGTCTTCTTTAGCCAGATCCCGGTCCGCACCCGACTCGTACTTGATCGAAAAGTCTACGAGCCTTGCGGCATCGGTCGGCGAGTAGCCCATGAATCTATAGGTGTCGAAGAGCTCTAATTCCGACAACGTGCCCGTGCCGTACATCCGTCGGGCATCGACCCGGGTAATGACGTTGTAGGTCGCCGACTTGATTTTTTCCCTCCAGAACGGCGGGAGCTCCACAATCGTGCAGTATTCATAGACTTGATCCCAGGTCAGGATATCCCGGTGAAACATGTCTAAGACCTGTTGCAGGCCCGGGTGCTCCCAGTGAGCCTCCCACATTTTTTGCGCCCAGAAGGTCGGATAACCGATCTTGGCGGCGTGCTCCAGGTACAATCCGGGGGCGGGTTGGTCCAGCCCGAACATGCGCTGCACTTCCGGCTCGAAGGCTTCCCGGCCCACCATGTAGATCAAATCCTGCACGGTCGGCAGCTCCGGCCAGGAGAGCATAATTTCGTTGACCCTTTCCGGAGTGTAGCCCATTTCACTTAAGCGGTTGAAAGCCCATTCCTTCGGCTTTCCCTCCCGGTAGTACACGTTCCGTATCGTTTGCTCAGGAATGCGCAAGTAGGTCGAGGCAAACATAAGCTGGATATCGGCATCGGTATAGCCGTTGCGCCGCAGGACTCCCCAAATCTGTTCATCAAGCCCCGGGTCTAGGGCCCGGGCCCCCATGACTTCCCCCGCCCCGGGAAGGCCGGGCCGGTATTTCACTCCCAGCCCTTGCAGCATTTTGCCCATGCCCGTGCCCATGATGTACTGCATGATGGTGGTGTACATCGACAGCAGCGACAGGGCCTGTATGATCGGAGAAGTACCTTGCAAGGGCTGGTAGAAGCTTTTCAGGAGTTTCGTCGCCTCCGCGTCCAGGCCCAGCGAGCTAGAGAGGCTGTTGACCGTAGCTTCCCACGTGGATTTAGGGACTTGAAAAATGGGGCCTTCAAAGATTTCTAGCGTGGGCACTTGCGCTTCGGGCATGAGCACGTTGCCCCCGGCTACCCCCATGCGCATGAGCCCGTGGAAAATCTTGACGAGTATCAGTCCTAGTCCCGGGAAAAAGCCCTTCATTTCGGAGAGTTCTTTTTCAAGCTTGAGGTATCCGGCCTCCTGCTCTTTTGCGTTCTGTATTCTATTTGCCTTGCGCAGCGCTTGATTTTCTTCCCAGGTCGCCATAGCTTAATACTCCCCTACAAACCAGGATTTTCCCACTTCACCACTCGGAGGAGAGGGAAACGCCAGGGCGGCGGGCTCGAAGCTCAAGGAAGGAAAGCCCTTGAATGCCGCTAAGGCTTCCGCTAGGCTGGCGCTCCAATCCTCGAAGACGGGCAGCACCGCCTCAATCTGTTCTTCCACCTTGACGTCGACCCCCAAGAGCACCACGTCCGCGACGTCCACTTGAAACTCTTTTCGCTCGGCTTCCATCCAAAGGAAATACTCGGCGAATTGCTTGCGGATATCCCACCATTTTTCTTCAACTACTTTATTCATCCGACCAATCCGGTTTTCATGCTCCTGCAGCAGCGAGTAGATGGCGTCCACTTTGTCTAGAAGATTAACTTCTACGCTTTCTAGTGCCTCCCGGATATTCTTAAGCGTTGGCCCCACTTTGGCTAGCAGCACCTTTTCGATTTCCTCCGGCTGAGCCTCGATAAAGTCCGACAGCGAAGATTCCAGGAGCTTGATACCCCCTTCCACTTCCCGTACCCGGTCGATGTTCGCTTTAAGCTCTTCTAGCTCCGCTTGCTGTACGGTGCTGTATTCATTTTGAAGCGGAATCAAGACTTCATCGATGATATCGTTGAAAATCATTTCCGGGTTATCGACGTAGCGGTCCACGCGGCTCCGAAGCCGGGCGCTCCAAGCGGAAGCCTTTTCATACCAGGATAGCTCGGTTGTCTCCGGGGGAAGCCCTAAGAGGGCCGTGGTGCCCGCCGTGATGCCCCGCCCTAGCGCGATATAGGAATGAATGAAAGCCGTGTCTTCTCCTAGCTCCTTGGCGAATGAAGACAGGGCGGCATTCAATCCGAGAAGCGCTTCCTTATAGGAAGGCATGACGATCTTGAGCATGTCCGACAGGAACTTCAAATCTACGATCTTTTTGATATCGATGAGCTTGGCAATCCCATTCTTGATAGCCAGGACCAGCGCGGAAGCGTAAAATTTCGCCATGATCGTCTTGACCCACACGGCGACGGCGGGCAAGATAAAGGCCCCGGCGATCATGGCGACAAAGGCGCAAAAGAAAAACGTGTCGTCCTGCAGCCAATCACTCAAGGCATACATAAACTGAATCCGGGCCTTGCGCAAGCTTTTGACGACCCAATCGATCGCGTCGGTGATCCACTGAATGACGGGCCGTAAGACCGTATCGACAATCCAGTTGATGGCGTCCCGGAACCAGCCCATGATTTCGCTTACCCTTGCGACTTACGCGGTCTTCTTTGCTACGGCCTTTTTTAACGAGGCAATCATAGCCTCCAATTGTGCTACCGCCGCCTGTTCATCACTGATATCTTCCCCCATCTTGGTAGCGAGGACCAGAGATTCTTTTAGGTAGCCCAGCTGCTTTTCCGCCTGTTCCAGGTCCGGTAGCAGGGCCTTACTCATGTCGGCCATGCGTTTGCGGATACTGTCGGACATTGTTTGTTACTCCCTTCCCGGCGGGGGTAGAGATTTCCACCCCCGCGCTTCAGACATCTATGCCTTTTTGAAGATTCCAATCACGGCTAAGATAGCCCCGGCCAGGGCTATCGCTACCGTGACCATGCCCGAGATAGCCGCCGTGGACATGCCTAAGACCACGGCGACGGCCAGGCATAACACACCCACACCCGTCAAGATTTTCGCAAACATAGAAGTCCTCCCCTTGCTACAAAAGATTTAAGCCCCGCCACGCGGGACATAGTGAACATGAATATGGTCGGTATGATCCGGCGGACCGAACAACACCGTGGCGTCTATGAAACGGTCTTTCAACAGCACCCGGATCATCCCGGCGGCCCTAAATGGATCGTGCATATCTCGACTCCGAAGATCTAGTGCTCGCCCGTCCCGGTGCGCCTTGCCCACGTTGTAGGTGCGGTCCTGCGCCCCGGTGATCACCCCTTGAGTACCTTCCTGCATGGCGGCGTACCAATAGGCTTCGGCTATCCAGAATAGCTCGGTCGTCAACCGGTCAAAACGCACGCCTTCCGCCACTCGGACGATCATCTTAGTGTCTCCAGGTCACTAGGATAACATACAGGAATTGCGCGGTCATGATCAAGGTCGGGATGGCGAACAACCATAGTTGAGTATGCTTGCGGATATGCGCCCGTAATTCCCGCTGCACGCTAGCTAATAGCTGGATAAAATGGTCGATTCGCTCTTCGAGCACCTTGACCAGGGTGTAGGTGTCTTCGATAGTAGGCTTTTTATTCATGGGTCTTCCCCTCTTTACTGTATGATGTAATAGTGAAGTAAGCTGTAAGCCATGATGTTGTCTGCCGGCGGGGCTATAATTTCCACTAAACATCGATAGCCGAAAACAATATCTTGCCGAATCGACACATAATAAACTAGGGAATCGAAGTCCAGATATATGCACCGCAAAATGTTGTTGTGGACGGGGTAAACAACTTTCGCATTGTCAATCGGGTCTTCATTGGCAAGCACTTGCCCGTCCACTGTCAACCGTATGATGCAACCCGTGATCCCCGTCGGACTATCAACGTTAATAAAACCATTAAATAAGTGACCCTTGCAGATAATGTCATGCAGCATTTGCGTATCCCCCGCCACAATCATTATGGGATTGCGCACGCTGCGCTGCAAGAGGCCGTACCCGGGAAAGGTAGAAGCCCCGAAAAAGTCCGGATACCCTCGCGCCACCTATTCCTCCCAGCCGTGGAAAGACCCGCGTATGATGGCCCCAGGATCGCCAGTTTTAAGAACTAAATCATAGTCTGCGGGTATTTCTATGGGATAGCAATCCTGCCAGGTTTCGGTTAATTGTCCGATACTTACCATATTCAAGTATAGGAACAGGGTTGCCTCGACGTCTCCTGCATCCCGTAGATAAAAACCACAAGCCACAGGTACGGCCGTTGCAGAGATTTGACAGCTCCAAGAGCTAAGAAACAGTGTTTTTCCCGTTGTGACGGTGTATAGAATGACAATAGCATTGTTGGCAGAACCATAAGCTATAATTTGCGTACCCCGGTGCGCGGGCCGCACGCCGATCCATTTCACTTGATTGGGTTCTCGGAATCCCATAAGCGCCATGTCAGTCTCCGTACCTGTCGAACGTTTGTAGCGCTTCCTCCATAGAAGCCGCACTCACTTCCTTTTGAGTGACCCCTGCGGCGACCAACCCTTCGGTCAGCTTTTCCATGGTCATGCTCGGCAGGAAGCTCGCGATAAAGACTTCGGCGCTCACTTGTCCGATCCGGATTTGAAAACTGTGAGCGTAGGTGTCGTCTTCGTTCCAATGTGAAATCGTAAAAGCTTTTCTCGGGGAAGCGATATAATACCTATCAGGAAACGAAATCAGGGTATTATCCCCGAAAAAGGTTTCTTCCTGTTCCGAAGGCCATGCCTGATACCCGCCGTCGAATACCGCTACATGCAGTAGCCCGCAAGATCCCGGGGGAAAGTACAGTTCAAATTGATAGATAAGGCCGGAGGTAAGAAACATATCCTCCTTAGTAGGATTGCTTTTTGACCCTCCGGCCGCACTGGATATCGTCTTGGTGTAAATCACACCCCGACCCCTACAGGGGCTTGTACTGCACCGTGATAGCCGCGCAATTAGTGCCGACTACCACATAGAGCCCCCGGCTAAAATAGATCGGACAGGTGAGCGTAAAAATGAACATCATTTCATCGACGCAATACAGATCGTACAACAGTTCATCCCCTAGCCCATGCCCGTTCCAGAGTTGGCCGTCCGCGTCCCCTACACCATTCGAGGCAATCGATACGGAGTAAAGCAAGCAGGGGGTCATACAGACCCCCCGCGTAGCTGCTACCCGTTCGGCTCGGACTAGTTTTAGTTCCGCAATTTCCGCTTGGCTGAACATCCGATCACCCTTGCTCTAGTACATCCGCGCTTGCTGCATGGCTACACGAACATACTCGTTCGTGTCCGGAGTTGCTCCAGCCTGCAAGATGAGCTTCCCGCTTCCACTCTTGCGAATGTCCCAGGAATCCTCGATGGCTCCCGCTGCACCGAAGGGAATCCAGCACTGACCGAACGGACAGTGGCCGATGCTCCACCCCTCGACAATATACGCTGCCCCGGCACTCTGCAGCTGTAGAATGCATCCGGCATTCGAGGTCACGCCAACCCCTACTCCTGCCCCTTCGTTGTTCCCTACAAACCGCCGCTCCCAGTGAGGCGCATGATAGGCCACGAGGTCGGTTGCCGCAGCCGCCGTCTTGAGGAGCACGTGCTCCGCATACACGGCATCCCGGCTCGCGCACTGGAACAGGTAGCGTTCCATCGCCGAATTGACGAGAATGTGTTTCCCGTTGGCTTCCTCGATCTTCACGTTGGCGATGTTGTACTCCGGCCCGTCTTCGCACTCGTTGGCCCCGAACATGAGCGCCCGGATCGGAAAGTCCGTCGGCAGGTCGATGTAATAGAACGTGTTGGCGACCGGCAGGAAACTGTAGATTTCCTTATCGAGCAGGAATCCGGTCGGATTCACGATCTTTTCGTCAAACACGTGGGCGTAGACCGACAGGTCCGCCACGGTCCCAGTGGCGCTCCCCAGTGCCAGGTCATGGTCGATCTTGATCTGAATGTTGGAAAACCGCTTCGGGTCTAGGGCCAGCACTTCATCCCACATGGTGCGACCGAAGTAGATCGAAGCAATACACATGCTCCACTGACCCACTTCATAATTAGTCATGGCCCCGGGCACCATACCGGTCTGGTAATACGCTAGGGCGATAGCATCCTGTCCATTCATGGAAAAGAGCACGTCGGCCCCGTCGCATACTAGAATGTTCTTGACGATTTTGCCCGGATGCGCTATCGGCGTCCGGTTGGAATTGGTCTTCCGCCAAATCACGTCAAGCCTGCTGATCGGATCTTGCAGGTCCAGATTGATCGTTTTCACTCCTGCCGTGGCAATACTTTCGGCTTGCAGGAGTTCTACTTCACGGGTGGCCGCCATAGTTTTCTACCCTCCCTTACTTTGTCTTGTCGAATTCGACCATGCCCGTGACCCACGAGGTCATCCGGCTAATCGAATCCTGCAAGGAAGTGTCCGGCATGGCGGCGATTTTCGCCTGGAGCTTTTCCTGGAACGGGAACAGCTTGCCGTAGAAGCCGGTCATTTTGTCCCCGGCCGCAGCCACACCCCCGGCGATGCGGTCGGCACCGATGTCCCGCGTCTTGACTTTCCAGGCGTCCAGCGTCACCGACAGGAGCCCACGCTTCCACTTGCCCGAGGACTTAGCCCTCTGCAATCCGGAAAACCACTTGTCCTCTTTGCTGGCCGCCTTTGCGGTCGGACTTTCCTTGACCCGATCGATTCCGGCTTTCACGTCCGGAATACTATTCGTGAGACGGTCGCCCCACTTTTTGGCACCTTCAGCAGCAGTCAGTTTCATACTACTATCCTCACTTCGATTTAGGTTCGGTGCTCGGCGGAAACGCCAGAGGCTGCGCCGGGCTACTTTGATATATAGTATAAAACCTATGTTGCAATTTTGTCAAGAGAAATCGTAACACGATTGTTAAAAAACGTAGCACTATTGAGGGCTGGATCGGGGGGGAGTCAACCGGGGGCTTGCAAGTGCTAAGATTTTAGCATGCAGGACCTGCAAGAGGGGCGTGCAAAAGGGAAGTAGAAAATGCTATATATGAAAATACCTATATTGCAGATTTTGCATACTGAATCTGCAAACTTCAAGTAGAAAATGTTTACTACCGAAGTAAGCTATATGCAACCCTTGCAAAAAGCGTGCCAAACTCCGGGGTAGAAAAATAATAAATAAAATAAGTTTTTTACACAATACTGGGTACTTTGGCACGGTTCTTGCAGGG
>Ga0315289_10013386_pt1 | contig 11497 bp, 11 predicted proteins | sample YL17G11_40_MG_FD_203452 | JGI IMG/M metagenome (GOLD analysis project Ga0315289, IMG submission 203452) | Sediment microbial communities from Yellowstone Lake, YNP, Wyoming, USA - YL17G11_40 | ecosystem: Environmental > Aquatic > Freshwater > Lake > Sediment | place: USA: Wyoming | collected... | reverse complement strand
GGTTCGACTCATCCGCGGTCTACAGGCCCTCCTCACCCCCCGGCTCGAGAGCGGGCGTCTCGCGTGAACGACCACTCTTGCGCATCGCGGCGTTGTGTGCGTGCTACGGTGCGCGTCAACGGACTCGTCGTCATCGACCCGGACCGGCCGATGACGGACCCGGCTCGGGGAGGCGTCCCATGAGAGTCCTAGCCCTGGGAGGCGCGGGCACCTACGGCCGGTTGACGGCAGCGGTCCTCGCCCCGTCCGACCTCGTCTCCGAGATCGTCATCGCGGGGCGGGACCTGCACGCCGCGGAGAAGCTCGCCCGCGAGTTGGGCGAGAAGGCCGTCGCCGCCCAAGTGGACGTCGTCGACGAAGACCAGCTGGCGGCTCTGGGCGCGGACTGCGACCTCATGGTCAACACCGCCGGACCCGAGTTCAAGGTAGTCCTTCCCGCGCTCCGCGCCGCCATCCGCGCCGGCACCGACTACTGTGACCTGTGCGCACTCGGCCCCATCACGGAGCAGGCGCTGGCGCTGGACGTCGCCGCGAGGGAGGCCGGCGTCACTGCCGTCGTGGGGACCGGGTTCTTCGCTCTGACCGGCCCGATGATGGTTCACGCCGCGCGCCAGCTCGATGAGCCCGAGGAGGTGCGGTCGTGCTGGTACGTGCCCGCCCCCATCTGGGGCTACGAACCACGCGAGACCCTTGCGGGATGGCGTGAGCTGGGCCACGCCGACATGTCGTGGCAGTGCATGATGGCGCAGGTCGCCGGGAAGGTGCGTGTCTACCGGGACGGCGGGTGGACCGACGTCGACCCGCTCGAGGACGCTGTCCAGGTCAGACTGCCTCACGGGGCCGAAGTGACCGCGTACCCGGGGGCCTTGCCGGAGCCTGTGACGGTGCCGCGGACTTTGACGGGTATCCGCTCCGTCTCGGCGGTGACGAGCTTCTTCCCGCCGGAGATCTGTGAGGCCTACTGCGGATACGGCCGTCGCATCGCCACCGGTGAGCTCGACGAGTCGCAGGCGGCGTTCGCGTTCTTCGAGTACCTCGCCACTCGGCCTGACGAGTCGCCGCCGCGTCCCGAGGGTGGCGAGACCGGCATCATTTGGACTGAGGCCATCGGCACGAAGGACGGACGGCGAGTCTGCCGCAAGTGCTGGCCGGCCGGCGACTGGGACTCGACGCAGGGGCCGCTCGCGGCCGTGGCGTTCACGATCCTGCGCGGTGAGATCGGTGCCCGGGGCGTCGTTGCGCCCGAGGCGTGCCTGGATCCGCTGCCGTTCTTCGCGGAGGCCGCGCAGTACGGCTACGAGAAGCCCAAGGGAGACAAGCTGCTCGAGGAGTACGTGGAGACTCTGGAGTAGAGGCTCCATCGGGGCGCCGTCGGCGCGTCGATCGCGGTCGCACTGCGGAGGTCAGCATGCTGCGCCATCGCCTGGTCGGATCGTCCGCAGTCTTGCTTCTCGTCATCGTGGGCTGCGCGTCAGCTCCAGGACCCACTCCGACACCCAATACGACGCCCACGATCGTGTCCCATGCGGCCACGCTTCCTGCGGAGGTGTCGGGTGAAGTCCTGCTCATCGCGCGCGATGAGTCTGAAGACATGGAACTCATGCCGGCCAAGGAAGTCGGGGTCATGGCCGCGTGGGCCCACCTGCGACCTGCAGGGACTATCTCCCTCTCGCCCCTCCGCTTCGGACCTCGGCTACTTCACGGTGAGTGTCCTGTAGCCGACCTTGCTCTGGACTTTGCCGGCGAGGTCGGTGGCGTCGAGGGTCACCGTCACGGCGACGCCGTTCCAGCCGGCCGCGTTGGCGAGTGGCGCCTGACTGAAGCTGGTGACCGGGGCGGCGCCGTCCGGCGCGGCCGCTACCTGCGCGGCGGTGCCGTACTCGGGACGTGCGTGATGATCCTGTCGTTGATGGACGACGAGGGAGGCCCGGGTCCCTGCCGCGACCGATGACCACCAACGTGGCCGATCCCTCGCGCGGCCGGTGCCCTGGAACGTGATGACGGCGGTCGAGCCCGCGGGAACGGAGCGGCCCACATCTCTGGTCTCCGGCGAAGAAACGCGACCGCGCTGCGGTCAATCAGACAGGAGGAAACCCTGACCTGGCGGCCGCGGGAGATCGACGGATGCTGGCACTTGTGACCCACGATCATGCGTTTGTCACAGCGTTCGCCACGACAACGGCGCCATGTCCCTCCGTCGGGAGTACGCTGGCCAGAGAGCGGCTCAGGCGGCGGGAAAGAGGGGCGGCCGTGCCTGCGTTGGCCGAGCGCACCGAGGAGGTGGAGCCGGACGTCCTCGCCGCCGCGCAGCACGGCGACGACGAGGCGTTCGTGGACATCATGCGGCACTACGACCGCCGGTTGCGGATCGTCGCCTTTCACACCCTCAACGATCGCCAGCTGATGGACGACGTCCTGCAGGACGTCACCCTTCGCGTCTACCGCTCGCTGGCACGCTTTCGCGGCGAGTCGTCGCTCGGGACGTGGCTGTGCCGGATCACGTATCGCGCCTGCTGCGACGCGATGACCCGCGCCGGCCGGCTTCAGCCGCTCTCCCCAGACGAGCTGCCCGAACCCGCCGACTCCGCGCCAGACCCCGCCGATCTCCTGGCGACTCGGTCGGCCCTGGCCGAAGCGTTCGCGACGCTCCCGCCCGAGCAGCGCCTCGCGGTGCTGCTCGTCGACCGGGAGGGTTACGACTACGCGACGACAGCGACGGTCCTCGGCATCCCGATGGGCACGCTGGCCTCGCGCCTGAACGCGGCCCGGGCGACCCTTCGCCGCACCCTGACGTCGTCGATGAGCCTCGAGGTGGACTGATGGACGAGACTCGCGACACCGAACTGGGCCAGCAGCTGGAGACCTTCGGCGAGCCTGACCACGGCCCCGAGTACTGGCGGGACGTGCGGCAGGCCGTGGCCGCCGCCAAGGCGGAGGCCGCGGCGGAGGACCGGCGGCCGGGCTTCGGGGCGCGGCTGCGCGCGACCTTCGCCCCGCGCCGGGCCCGGCTGGCGCTGGCGGCGGTCGCGGTCGCCGCGGTGGCGGCCGTCGTCCTTCTCGTCGGCGTCCCGGGCACCCACGGCCCACAGACTGTCAGCGCCGCCGCGGTCCTCAACAGGGCGCTCGCGGCGACGTACTCCTCGGTCCGGACCTGGCAGGCGGACCTGCACGTGAAGCTCTTCGAAGCCGGCGTGTGGGAGGACTACCACGCCTACATGACGCGTCGGGCGCACATGGTGTCCAGGGCGGACGGGAGCCAGAGCGAGACGTACTCCCCGGTGACGGTGGCGGGCCATCGCCTGATGGACAGACAGATTGAGGTCTACGACGCGACGACCGGGATCGCGACCGGCTACGACGGGTCGGAGCAGACCTGGGGGAGGGAGATCAACATCCCTCTCGGGCCACCTGACGCCGGGACCATCCCGTTCGTCGACGTGGCGGCGACGGTCCGCGCGGCAGCATCCGCGAGCACGTTGAGGCTGGACGAGACGGTGGTCGACGGTCGGCCGGCGTGGACGGTGACGTGCACCAAGGGCGAGATGGCCGGCCTGCCCTCATCGGGGAAGAAGTGGCCTGAGTACACCGTCGTGGTGGACAAGCAGACGTGGCTGTTGCTGGGGGTGGAGGAGGTCACGTCGGGTCGCCTGACGTTCAGCGCCCGGTTCAGCAACGTGCGCGTGAACGAGCCCCTGCCCGAGAACGCGTTCTCCGTCAAGCTGCCGCCCGGCGTGCATGTCGGGCTGGAGGACGGCGGCTTTCATCACATGACGCTCGACGAAGCCGCCTCGGTGCCGGGCGTCGCGGCGCTCGTGCCGGGCTACGTGCCGAGCGGGTACGAGCTCTCGCAGGTGGCTGTCGCGAAGGGCTCGAAGCTCATGATCGGCCTCGAGGACGGCGACGCGACGTACAGGACCCGTGACGTCTTTGCCCTTCAGTACAGGCGTGGTTTCGACACGATCACCGTCTCGACACGCCGCGTCGGCGACGCCTACAGTGTCGGGACGGATCTCTGCGAGACCATCGACCAGCCCTGGTCCAGGCTGGCTCGCACCGAGGTCTCGATCACGTCGGGCGCCTTCGCAGGCTCCATGTCGAGGATCCTCGCCGCGAGCACGACGTCGGCGCCTCATCTCTGGGCGATGAAGGACGGCGTCCTGCTCACGATCGCCGGTGCGGCGTCGGCCGACGAGCTGCTTGCCGTCGCCGAGTCGTTGCGCCTCTATCCGGGCTCCTCACCCGCGACTGACTAGACGCAACGAAGAAACGTCCCTCCGGCCCGGTCTGTCCTGATGGCGGCTCACGCCGCCGGCGATCCGAAGGGAGGGGCCATGAGAACGCTCCGGACAGCGCATTCACTCGCGAGCCTCGCAGTCCCGCTCGTGCTTCTGGCGCTGCTGTCGGCGGCCGCGCTCGCGCTGGCCGCCTGCGGCCACGACGAGACCGCCACCGGCACGACGCCGTCCGCGAGCCCCGGCACCACCGAGGCGTCCACCGACACGAGTCCTTACGCGGCAGTCACCGACGACGGGACCATGATGGCCGTTTCGTACAGCGAGCCGCCGTATCCGCCCGCGGGAAAGGCTATCGCCGCCGGGACCGTCGGCTGGCTGTTCAAACCGACGGTGGACATCGAGGTCACGGCGCTCGGTTGCTTCGACGCCTATCAGGACGGGCTCGCGCACAAGCACCGTGTCGGCATCTTCGACGCCCACACTGGGCAGCTCGTCGCGAGCGTCACCATCGGGCGCACGAGCGCGCTCGAGGGGGCCTTCCGCTGGGAGCCGCTCCGCGGCAAGGCGGTCGAAGTGGATGGCCAGCTGTCACACGCGAGCTCCTGCATCCTGAGGGCGGGTCACGCGTACGTCGTGGGCACGCGGGCGGACCCAGGGGTGGAGGAACCGGGGGCGTACGAGACCCTCTACGAGGAGGACTCCTGGACGGAGGAATGGGCGCCGGCGATCCGCTACGGCGGCCTCCGCAGCAACCTGGGCTCTGACGTCGCATTCTCGGCCCCGACGAATCCGAGGACGGTTTGGGCCATGATCCCGATCGCCTGGATGAGCCCGAACTTCATGTTCCGGGCGGTGTCGGACTCTTCGAGCGCCACCAGTCTGGAGCAGACAGGCGATCAGCACACCCCTTCCGGTCCACAGCAGAGCACTCTGGTCCTGGATGACGGGGTCTATCGGTGGAACGATCCGGGCAGCGCTTCGCTGACGCAGACTCTGTCCGTCGCGGAGCGCTACGCCGGCACGTTTGCCGCCGGGAAGATCCCGAGCGTCGGGCTCTACGTTGCCCATGCCACCTTGGACTACTGGAGTCAGGGCCGTCAGGCCCGAGGCATCCGAGGCATCCGGAGGACCTATCGCGAGCTCGCCTCCGAGGCGGACGAGCATCCGTTCCTCTCCGAGGAGGAACCTGGATGGAACGCGGCGCGGCGGTCGAAGCAGTATCACCTCCTCGCCGCACCGGGGGTGGCGATGCTCGAAGGGATGCTCCAATTCAGCAACTCGAGCGACTCGGGACCGTATCTCGCGTTGCTGGCCGTAGATGGCGACAAGATTGCGCACGAGGAGGTCTTCGACGGGGCGGGTCAGCCGGTCGCGCCGTTCGGCTCCGCGCCGGGATCCGGGGACACCGCCGAGGTCGCCGCTCGGGTGGGCGCCAGGGTCGGAGCAGCGATCGCGAGCCACGACTGGGCCGTCCTGCGGGTGCTTCTGGCGCGCGACGTATTGTTCCGCGACACCGCGAGCGAGCACGACGTGCGCGGAGCGGGCGCCGTCCTCTCCTGGTGGCGCACGGTCGCGCCCGCCAAGAAACTCAAGGTCAAGAACCGTGCGCCGATCGCCGGCCCGGGGTGGGCCGTCGTGCGCTGGACGTCCCGGCGCACGCACAAGGACGGCTACCTGCCCGGCGTGACGATCGTCGAGTCCCGCAACGGCGCCACGGTGATCGAGGTGCGCGATGGCCAAGTCGTGCGCATGACGCTGTATCTCGAACCCGGCGAAGGCGGCGGAGGTTCGATCCTGCAGGCGATTCGGTGAGGGAGACGGGCCGGCCGATCGCTGAGGTCCCGATCGGGACGGCGATCGGCCGGCTGGATGTGCTGCCGGCGACCCATCTCGCCTAGGACAGTCAGAAGGGGGCGGCCCGTGGAACACCCGGAGACGTGCTGACGGTCGACGCACGATGTGACCGTCGAATCGAGAACCATTCGCTCGAAGGGGGAGCAATGCGCAAGTCAGTGGTGTCTCTCGTCGTCCTGGGCCTCGTCTTCGTGGTCTTCAGCGCGACGGCGAGCGCAGCGACCAAGGCGAGACCGTTCCAGGGCTACATGATCGGCACGGCCACGTTCACGCCGGGTACTGCGACCGACCCGAGCCCCACCGGCGTGTGGGCGCGTCCCTACGGCGTCGGCGACGTCTCGCACCTTGGGGCGAGCGTCATGACGGCGAAGCACCCCGCCGATCTGACGTTCAAGGACGGGGACATGACGCTCGTCGCGGCCAACGGCGACAAGGTCTTCATGAAGTACTCCGGCGGCGGTCCTGCGCCGCAGTACCTGGGGCAGGTCTACGACATCGGGATCAAGTTCACGATCGTCGGGGGCACCGGTCGTTTCACAGGTGCCACCGGCGGTGGCGACATGACTGTGACGCTGACGTTCAAGGGATTCGACCTCAGCACGGGGTCCGTCGTGTGGCCCGAGACTGTGGTCTGGCGCAACGGCACGATCCGCTATTGACGCTCGCCTGCGAAACGCAGGATCGCGAGCGACAAGCGGAAGGAGGCTGTAGAGATGAGGAGACTGAGTCTCACGGCAACGTTGGCGCTACTCTGCGCCCTGGGTCTGTCGGTGATGGCGGGATCAGCCCTCGCGGACAACTACTACGACGGTGACGCACCCGGCTCGCAGTGGGGCGGGCACGAGATCAACGGCACGATGACGTGGGTCGGGTTCGAGCTGCCCTTCATCTTCCAAGTCGATGCGAGTGACCCGCGCGCCAGCGGGCTCATGTACGTCTCGTTCAAGAAGGCATGGGATGACGCCGACGGCCTCTGCCACGAGTCGGGCACCTACGACCTCTACAACGCCGGTGGGAGCTGGCACTGCTCCTACTGGGAGGTCTTGCACAGCCGGAGCTATGACAGCGACAAGCCGTGGCAGGGGCTGGTGCTGGCCTGTGAAGCCAAGGGATCGGGCGACTACAGGAACCTGGTGTTCGTCATGAGCCATCACCAAGCGGCGGGCTCGGACTTCATCCTCAAAGGCTGGATCCTGCCTGCCAAGTGACCTCGATTGGCGCCGACCATCGCGGTCGGTGCGGGATGGGCGGCGGCCGGGACCGACGCAGTTGGTCCCGGCCGCTCGCGCGCCCACCAGACTCCACCTTGGCTCAGGCACAGGCCCGTCGGCCCGTGCGGCTGTCTTCAGTGAGGACGACGCCGCCTGCCTCAGATGCTTGACCTCCTCCGGGTGTCGGCGTATATGACCTCCGAAGGAGACTCCTGAGGGGACCAGCGCTTCGCACGGGAGGCTGAGATCCGCCGGCGGCACCAGACGGCCACCAGACACCGGCGGGGAGCCACTGGTGAGACCGGCCTGCGGGCCGGTCTTCGTGCTTATTGGGGGACCGAACGGCTGCCAGAGGGGTCTAGGGTGCAGGCAGAGGGGGCCTATGGCACAGCCGACAGGGAGGCACTTGTCGCCGGCAGCGCGGCGAGCGCCCGAGTCACGCGTCTCGAAAGGATGATAGGCATGAAGAGATTCCTTCTCCTGTTCCTGCTGGTTGCCGTCGCGATGGGCGTGCTGGCGGCGCCGGCCTTCGCCGACCTGCGCCCCTCGGTGAAGACGGCGTACGTCGTGCCGAAGCTCGGCGTGTGGCTCGAGGTCAAAGGCGATGTCAACATACCCGTGAAGTACGGCCACCCTCTCAGCTACGCCATCCCGGCCAACTACGACGTGATGATCGACGTGCCCTGGCGCGGCATCACTCTGGGCCTCGTGCAGACCGTCCCGCTGGCGCTGAAGTACCAGGTGAGCATCCCGGCGGCCGGCCTGGACATGTCCCAGGCCCAGGCGATGGTCTACTGGAGCGGAGCCGTGTTGTGGGACGAGTACTGGAGCACCCTCCTGGCCGCGGCCATCCCGGCCTTCAACCCGAGCATCGGGGCCAAGGCCTACGCCAACCACTGGTGGGGGGCGGTGACCGGAGCGACGAGCGTCGCCACGAAGCTCACGTCCGACAAGAAACTCGCCCAGGGGACCTACGCCGGCGAGCTCACGGAGACGGTGGTGCGGACCATCACCGACCTGAAGCTCAACGCCGCGGGGCAGACCACCCCGGTGAAGCTCCTGCCGGGCACGAAGTCGTACCCGTTCACCTTCGTCGTAGGTGCGCCCGTGCCGTGACCCGCGCGGCGTCCTACGTCGACACCCTGTGGAACGGGGTGGCCCCGGTCACGGGGCAGTAGCGAGTCAGGCGAGCGAGCCCCGCGAGGGTCGCCGCAACCAGGTCGCGTTCTTGAGAACGCGGTGGAGGGAGGAGCTGTTCATGAAGCGTTTCACAGTCGCACTGCTCGTTCTCGTCATCAGCATGCTGGTGGTCGTCGCGCCCGCCTCGGCGAGCGTGCTCCGCGGCACCTTCGAGTCGGGGCTGGCGACGCCGGTCGCTGGGTCGGACCAGTTCCCTTGGGGACCGACGACGCTTGTGCCAAGCGGCCAGATCCTGATCAACCCCGGCGCCGCCGTCGGGATCGTCGCCCGTGACTTCGTGGTGGCGTGCAACGACCCCGACGTGATGCCCTTCCCGGCGAAGATCCAGGGAATGTGGGTCAAGTGGGGTCCGGGCGAGTGGGTCGGGGGCACATACACAGTCACCGGGACCTGGCTGAGGCCTCCTCTCTATCCGCCTTTCGTGATGACGTTGAAGGCGACGCCCTTGACCGGCGACCTGTGCATGTACATCGAGACCGTTGGCAGTGATTGGGGCTGGGACCACTGGGAGCTCTACGGTACGGTGAAATAGTCTCGATCGCATGAGCGGGAGGAGACCACGCGAGTCGGACGGGAGGGGGCCCGGTGGCGCGAAGCCACCGGGCCCCCTCCGCCGTATCCAGGGACTCATTCAGCATGCGCTTAGGGCCCAGCCGCACCCTGAGGCCCTCGTCGTCGCCTGCCTCAGGCTGAAGGCGCCTCAGCGCTTGGCGCGCTCAACCTTCGCCACGGCGCGGCGCAGCGCATCACGGCGCTTGACCAGCGCGTCGCGCTGCGCCTTGGTGCCGCACTGCTCATCGTCCACAAGGCCGAGGTAGGCCGCGGAGTCGATCTCCTCGAGAGCCTCGTCGATGAGGCCTTCGCGCTTCAGCACGAGGCTGAGGCGGTCGAAGAGACGCTGCACGTCGCGGCGCGCCGACGGGCCGCCCAACGGGTCATCGTCCGAATCCAGGTATTCGACGATGGCCTGGCGATAGAGGGCCGCGGCGCGCGCCGGGTCTGTCTTCTCGCAGCCGCGCGCCTCGGACTCGAGGTCGGCGTCCGTGAGAGCGTCACGGGGCGCCTCCGCAGCCGGCGCGGGGGCCGGCGTGGGTGTGGTCGCGGACGGAGTCACCGGCGCGGGCGTGGGTGTGGTCGCGGGCGCGGCCTCCACCGGGTCGGCGATGGCGCCGCAGACAGGGCAGAAGGTCGACGTCTCGCCGATCGAAAGGCCGCACTGAGTGCATAGTCTCATAGACCCTCCTCACCTCACTCTGCCCAGTATCGGCACGGCGACCGAAAAATGAAGCCTCAGCGTCTGCCTCGCAGGCTCGCTCTGAGCACATCCACGGCGGATGCAAGCGTCACAAGACGTATCCTATCGCCGTCAACGCACCGCCCATGCGACTCGACGAACCGGGGGAGAGGCCATGGCCAGCGCTCAGGGCACGGTCACATCATGGCAGGGGATCAGCACGTTCCTCAAGACCGGCATGTGCTCGGTCACGCTCTGCAGGGTCCTGGACAACGGCTTCGCGCACCCGCTCGAGCTCGAGGAGAAGGCCTCCGAGCTCCTGGCGGGCGGCATCCTGGCACGTGGCTACCAGTGCGGACAGGTGTGGGGATCGGCGCTCGCCGCGGGGGCGGAGGCGCATCGGCGTCTTGGCGCGGGCCCTCGGGCCGAGGCCGCGGCAGTGGTCGCGGCTCAGCGGCTCGCGGAGTCGTTCCGTGCGCGCTACGGGAGTTGCGACTGCCGCAGCGTCACCGGCGTCGACTTCGGCGACCCCTCGCAGATAGCGCCGAAGGTCGCGGCCCGGTACTTCCTCAAGAACGGCTGGCGGTGCTTCCACATGGCGGGGCAGTTCTCCGTCGCCGCGTTCGGAGAGATCGGCAGCGCTCTCTCCGGGGATCAGGGAGAGGCGCCCGAGCCACCGGTGAGCTGCGCTGCGCTGACGGCGCAGAAGATGGGTGCTCCGGAGCTCCACGCGGTGATGGCGGCAGGGTTCGCCGGCGGCATCGGCCTGAGCGGCGGCGCCTGCGGGGCCCTGGGGGCGGCGCTCTGGCTCCTCGACATGGACGACCGGAGGCAGGGCGCGGAGAAGATCGGCTACAAGAGCGACAAGGCCAAAGCCGTCATCGAGCGGTTCGCGGCGAGCACCGGCTCGAAGTTCGAATGTCGCGACATCGTCGGGCGGCGCTTCGAGAGCGTCGCCGATCACGCCGCCTTCCTGCGCGATGGAGGATGCGCGAGCCTGATCGAGCTGCTGGCGGCCGAGCGACCGCCGGCGGCAGCCTAGCGACGGGACCGAGGGGCGGCTCGAGGGGCGCGGCTCAGCTGCCCCGGACGATCCGCCCCGCGGCGAGACTGACGCGCAGGAACTGGGTGACGTGCTGCCAGTTCCGGATGTGGCTCGGCTCGCCGGCGTAGATCGTCTGGATCGGGACGTCGGCCAGCGGCAGGCCGAGGGCGATGCAGCGGGCGATCATCTCGACCTCGAACTCGAAGCCTGATTCCTCGCTGTCGAGCAAGGCGGTCATCAGCCGCCGGCCGATCAGCCGGAAGCCGGATTGATTGTCCGGGACGTGGCGTCCCACCGCGGCCGAGAAGACCCAGGTGCCGAGCGTGTTGGACAGGCGGCGCAGCGGGGGCATGTCGGCGAAGTCGCGGCAGCCGACCACGAGCTCCGGGCGGCCGGCCTCGAAGGCGGCGAGGAAGAGAGGGATCTCCGCCGGGTCGTGCTGCCCGTCGGCATCGAGGGTCACGACGGCCGCCGCGCCGTGCTCGAGGGCGTAGCGGAAGCCGGCGCGCAGCGCGGCCCCCTTGCCGGCGTTCGGGACCTGGCGCAGGACGGTCGCGCCGGCCGCCTCGGCCCGCGCGGCGGTGTCGTCGGTCGAGCCGTCGTCGACGACGACGACCGGCAGGTGGGCCTGCGCGCGCTCGACGACCGTCGCGATGCGCGGGCCTTCCTGGTATCCGGGGATGAGCGCGGGGATGGTCTCCATCGCGCAACCGTACAC
>Ga0315289_10013385_pt1 | contig 11497 bp, 11 predicted proteins | sample YL17G11_40_MG_FD_203452 | JGI IMG/M metagenome (GOLD analysis project Ga0315289, IMG submission 203452) | Sediment microbial communities from Yellowstone Lake, YNP, Wyoming, USA - YL17G11_40 | ecosystem: Environmental > Aquatic > Freshwater > Lake > Sediment | place: USA: Wyoming | collected... | reverse complement strand
CTAGCGCGAGTTTATTAAAATGAAGGGCAAGTGTGGTTCAATTGATTGATAATTAAGGGGTAGCAGTGGTCTAGCTGTAGACACTGAGATCGAGTCTGGTGCGGATGTTGTCATCAGTGATGGCAAATGCTCTCGCGAGCCTCCCCAAGCGCCTTGGAATCGCCTCTAATTGGTAGATGACTCTGTTACTCTTATGTCTCCTCGTGGATGCAAGCCTTATGCTCCTGAGGTCTTGCACGAAAGCACTGATATTGTTCCGATAGCCTGCTTTCTCTGTGGCCTTCGTGTAAGCTGCTATGGTCAAGAGATACCCTATGACACAGATGAAGATGTGCGCCCTGATCTTCTGATCTGTCCAGTGGTATTGGGGACGAACCGAGAGGTGATAGGGATTCTTCAGGTTCCTGAAAGCATACTCGATCTTTGCCTGTCCCCTGTAAGCAAGAATGATCTCCTCGCTCGACCAGTCATGGCGATTGGTCACAAGAATCCTTCTTCCCAGCACCTCTTGCTTCAAGCGTTGGAATGCACTGGAGTCAATATAGCAGATGAAACTGAAACCCCCATCTTCTCTCTCGATTAGATCATATCTCAAGATGTCTTCGATGAATTGACCCTTCATGATCTTAGTAAGCCGTCTTGTTATCTCTTGCTTTCCGAGACTCCTCGTTCTCCTGGGATTCTCAAGCTGCCTTCTAAAGCTCTCCAGTTCCCTGTATTTCCTCTCCAGATGCTGATGGATTCCCTTGATCTGGCCTTCCCTCAATTGCCTTGAAACCACAACCACACATGTACGCTCACAGCCCCAGACTTTCCTCCTCACACGATACACAGGCATAGCCTCTCCATCGATCGTTATCATCTGGAAGTGTTGATTTGCTTGCCTTAGTAAGTCCTTAAAGTAACAAGGCACTAACCCACCAACATAACCAATCTCTCGTTCCCGATCCAGCAACTGGAAGTTATCCCTCGAGTTGTTCCCCTTATCGAAGACAAGTGTGATATCAGCCAATTGCTGAGACAGACTCCTCAAACGTGCTACTATGTCATCCAGTGTCTCCTTGAAAACTGTGACGTCATTTTTATTGCCCTCGTATGTCTTGTGAAACAGTGGAAACTGATGCTTCCTCGTGATGAGAAGTGCCAGCCCGATCTGACGAAGGTCACTCCGCTTCTGCTTGTTCTGCCCTCTGCGGGCAAGGCTGCAGCTCCCATTGTTGGAATCAATAAACGTGAAGAAATTGCTGCTATCAAATAGCAGGCTCGTGAGATCCGGCCTGTATACCTCGACCATACGCTTGACGATGTCCTCCTCGATGACCCTTATCTTCTCCTCGCGGAGCCAGCCCATCTGATCCCAGAAATGCTGTGAGTCCAGCCCTCTCAACGACGCTCTAAGACAATACTCCATAGATGTCCTCTTACACCACTGGTACCATCCCATCTTACTGGTGGGCTGGCAGGCACGCCCGATCGCAGCCAGGACAAGCGAAGCACCAACAGTCATGCCGTCACGCACAGGTCTTTTACCATTCTTGCCCGCGGGGATGTGTCTGTTAATTATCTCTATCAGATCCATCTCCCTGGCAATCGTGAGCAGAGCATGGGTATCACCGTGGCTGTAAGACCTCAAGGATATCCTGCCCTTATCCTGGAGTCTCTCAAGGAGGGTCTCAGCTGTGCCAAGGTACTCCAGGATCACCTGTCTGGGCTTGCCGTTTACTCTTCTTGATTCCACTATAGACCAGTACTTCTTACCTCTCGATGTTCGACAGGCGATGAATGCCATGGTATCTCCTCGCTATCCCCAGTGTCTACTTATATCAACCTGTGGGGAAATGTCAAGAGAAATTAACAGACTTGTGCCAACCTCTGGGTTTCAACCGGGTATCCTGGATATGAGCTATCCAGTGGCTACATGTTCTGGAGAGAATAACGAGGAATGACTAATTGATTCTAAAGAGGATCCAGAATCTCAGATGAATGTATTACGGCTGGTTTAATAAACTCGCGCTAGGGTGTTCGAGGTGGCGAGCCATTTTCACCGGGCAGATAATCTGCCGGGGCGCAGTTGGCGCAAGCGGTCCCACTTGCCTTCAATCGAGGCGGCAACGGATAAAGAGTCTTGTAAGCGCCTGGAGGATGCCATTTCGGCCTACTACCGGCGCAAGGAGGGTCGAGGTCATGCCTGCAAGGTGGACCACTGGCGAAGGGACAACCGCCTCTACTGGTTTGCCCATCCGGAAGACTACCCTGAGGGCAGGCTGATCTACGACGAGCGGCACGAACTGAGGAGCGAGACGCAGCGTCCTGCGTTTGAGGTCATCTTCGTATACTGCCAGGAGGAGGGATCGCTCGACCTTTTTGTGCATGGGGATAAGAACACGGTCACCGATCTGCAGCGCATATTCGGTAGGGCCATCCTCGAGGTGGAGTTGGAGGACCCGGAGGCAACGGGGGCGGTTTACGAACTGCTGGGATTGCTCGACCGGAGGTTTCCGTTGCCGTTGGAGCCAGAGGATGGAGTTGAAGAAGCTCGGGTGCGACGGCTGCGGCTGAGAATCATGGAGTCTCAGCAAGGAAGCAGGAACCGGATGAGACGGATCACGCTGGAAGCGGGCGCTCGGGACGACCGGGAAGCGGTGTATGACCTGCTAGACGATGTGCTGGCCAGCGAACGCATTCCGCGGGAACTGCTGATGGTGCAACATGTGGGCCTGCAACTTGTGTTTCGGCCAGATGCAAAAGGGCGCAGGCGCACATTGAGTTTTGGTAATTATCCCTTGACAACATGTAAGAATTCGCCTATACTACAGGTAGAAGGAGAACTTGAACCATGAAAAAATACACCATGAAAGACTTCGACCGGGAATTTCCTGACGATTCCGCTTGCTTGGAATGGATTAAGAGCCATCGGTGGCCGAACGGCATATATTGTCAGAAATGCCAGAAGATAACCAAGCATCATCGGGTTGCCAACCGAACCTGCTATGAGTGCGACTGGTGCGGAACCCAAGTCTATCCCACCGCCGGCACCATTTTCCACAAATCCTCCACTTCCCTTAGAACGTGGTTTCAGGCTATCTACCAGATGGCCTCTACTCGGTGTGGTATATCTGCCAAACAGATTGAAAGAGAATCGGGCGTTACCTACAAGACGGCTTGGCGCATGTTTCATCAAATCAGGAAACTTCTTGATGAAGATGCTGGCTTCCTCTCCGGGCAGGTAGAAGCTGACGAGACGTATGTTGGTGGCAGAAGAAAGGGTAAACGTGGGCGCGGAGCCGAAGGCAAGAGTATCCTGGCTGGGATCGCTGAGCGTAAAGGGAAAATCATGGCCCGCAAAATCCCCAATGTCCAAGCAGTTACCCTCATGCCCATTATCCGACAACAGGTTTTGCCTGAATCCACTATCTATACCGATGAGCTGGCAAGCTACAACAAACTCGTTCAGATGGGTTATCTTCATAGGCGCATTCACCATGCTTTGAAACTCTATGTTGTCGGAGACATTCATACCAATACGGTTGACGGCTTCTGGAGCCTCTTGAAACGTGGCATCGTTGGTGTTTACCATACTGTTAGCGACAAGCATCTTCAGTCCTACGTTGACGAATATGTCTTCCGTTACAATCACAGCAAAGACGAAAAGCCCATGTTCAAGACTTTTTTGGCTCGGATTTCTTCTCTTTGACTGGCTGACTCGCCCTGTCAAGTATCCGGTGGAACCCGACTTTAGTAATCCCGGAATATATAGTTCCCTTCCTAATGCGTTTCCTGTGTTTCATCAAGGCCGGAATACCCTCCATATTGTATAGTTTGGCGATAAGAACCTACTCCCACAACTCCAAGGAATTTCCCTTCAGGTATAACCCTTTAGCGTTGACTAGTATAGATGTCGATGTTAGCCTTCCTGGACAGGCAACCGCCAGCATAGCGCTGGCAGATAAGCCGCTGCTGAAAGGAGCGAGGGAATAAACATGAAAAACATCCTCATCGTCGTATCACCGTCGAGAAAGAATAACGACCCAGCCTACAGAGAATTAAAAACGGAAGCAGACAAATACGGCAAAGAAGCACTACAGATTCTTTATACATCATACTACCTAACCGGCCCCAACTCCTTTGAACATGCCATGTCGCTTGTCTGTATCGCTGATCGACACGGTTTTGATGCTGCTGTATTCGAGATCGAAGCAGTTCTGAAGCGTCCACGGTCCACACCGGTCCAATGTGCTCCGAGTCGTTAATTGAATTCATAAATCACCTCCGAAAGGTAGCGATATGTTAATCAAGGCGGCCTTCATTATTACCCTCATGTTGACCGTTTCGGTGATGGTCTTTCCTACAACTGCTGACCAACCATCAATTACTCACAATCGCCTAGCCGAACAAAAGACCCAAGAGGCTAACGGCAAGGAGAAGAATCCCGATACAATAAATCACCCCACCACTCCATCGTCGCCCGTCATCGAATCGCACGAGGCCCCAGAACTGCAACCAGAAAGAGCCAAGGGTTCCGACCAGGGCGACAATCCCAAGAATATCCGTCGGCGGGATTTTGGCCTCACCGATCGGCTGCTTGTTATCTTTACAGGTCTTCTGGTAACGGTCGGCGCGCTTCAGGCTTTCACCTTGTGGAGTACCCACAAATTCGCCACCAAAACTAAGCGACCGTTCGTTTTTCTCAGGGGTATTAGATTCGAAGAAGAAACAAAGAAAGCCATCGACGCCGTCGCATTCGACCATCAGCAGGTTGTATGGAAACTCTGGCCGTACTGGGGGAATAACGGAGATACTTCGGCCAACGCGATTATTAGCGCGAACTGTGAAATCCGCGACGATAAACCGCCTGAAGATTTTCAGTTTGAATATGTTCCCCAGAGTCATCGTTCTTTCAAGTACAAGTGTCATAAGGACGTGAAAAGCTTCATTGCGCCAAGAACCCGGATTCTTAATGAACCCCTGATCATTGGAGGAAATAGAAAAGGCTTTGATGACGTTGTAAGCGGCACTCTCCATCTCTTTCTGTGGGGTGAAGCTAAATATGACAATATCGTCAACAAGAAAACCACTTATCACGCCCGTTTCTGTGTAGAATTGTTCTTTGCGCGGGTGAGCAGACACACAGAGTTTAAGTTCTATAATTATTGCACAGATTACAACCACGCCGATTAAGATTGGGACAAGAAACTTCAATTTGCTAACCTGAGCTATAATCATACGTTACCTCTTTCTTGAAATACAATATCCTGAAGATTACATGTTGTCAAGGGATAATTACCTTGAGTTTTGACTTGTCGCATCCGGACTCTTGCTCGCTGAAATATGATCCGAGCCACTTGGTGGCCAAGGGTCTGCTGAAGAGGTGGGGACTGGATGTCTCCGGACGCACTGAAGATAATCCTCCAAAGCGCCGACGCAGCGTGCAGCGCGTCATTCGGACCTGACGACATCTCCCGGTGGCCTGGCAAGGTACTGGAGGTGTTGATCGGAGCGGGTCTTGTGAAACAGGCGAGCCACGCAACGTCGGTTGTATGTGACGGCTGCGAGGAGGCATGCCTGTCTGATGTCGAGTTCATCGGTGGCGAAGAAGACGCACCGCCGCGCGCTTACATAATCTGTGAGCGACGCGAAGACATTGGACGCGTGGAAGTGCCATTGGAACGGCTACGACGGTGGGTGGTGGACCTAGGCGGCCTTGCCGATGTGCTTGCACAGAACCTGGGTGCGGTCGGTGGCGTTGAGGAAATGGTAGCAGGGCAGTTGTGGTGGTTGGGCCGTGCCGCCTTTCGCGCGGGACGAGTGGACGTGTTCATGGTGCGCGGGCTTGGCTTAGAGGGTGGCCCCAAGCAAGTTGGAGCTGTACCACGATTCCAGCAGTGCTCCCGCGCGGTGCTTTTCACCTTCTGTGACACGAGGCCCGATCTGTTTCCAGGAAAGGTCGTGGTTTCGCTCCAGCGGTTGCTTTCTATCCAGCACGGAGACCTGTCATTTGACCTCGGAGCAGTCGAAGACGAGATGGCGCGGCGCACCGGGCGCTCAGTCTACCAAGTTCGTCGGTTCCCGACGCCCCCGGGGACGGCTTGGGAGCAAGTGGCCATCCTGATCACGGCCGACGGTGACACGGCCCAGGTGAGTGCCGGTGGCGTTACCGAACCCATGACGCCGGCTGACATGGGAATGGCCCATCCGCGCAACCCAAGTCGCTTACTGCAATCGTGGGATTTGTTGGTGCGACTCGCCACAGACGGTCCGATCACAACGAACAGCCGCGATTTCTCGCTCAAGACGCCGAAGCGGGTCGAACGCCTGCGTGACGCCCTGCAGGCCTTCTTCGGCATTCCGGACGATCCATTTCGCCCCTACCGCCAGGTTGGGGGTTACACCCCCCGGTTCAAGGTGCGACGGCTACACTGACTGCAAGCGCGGCCGATGACATGTCATCGGCGTTCGCGCAAATCCTTCCAACTTTTTTCACCTCTGCCGATGCTGATATCTACGCCCTTTCCGCACCGCTTGCCCCCATTCCGTCCGACGCGCCTGCATGACCGGTGACATGTCGCTATATCGGGTGAGAGCACGGCCCAGCGCGTGAAGCGCGCCAACGTCATCGGGAGACCGTATGCAAGAAGTTCCCGAAGGGTCCCTGCCGGACCGCCTTTCGGGGGTTTCTGTTTGAGGAACAAGGTGAGCGATCGGCGAGCTAAGCGACAACTGAGGAATCTGAAGCTAGTGAGAATCGAAGAACAAACAGCTAGGCCAAAGCGGCAACCAGCCCGAGATCCTATACAAGCAGCTGCCAGGAGCAGGCTCGCCATATTGGCAGACCCGACAGTCTCGTACCTCGAAGCTTCGGACCAAGAACAGCGAATGGAAAAGCTGATCGATATCCTCTCAGAGGGTGTCTACGCGCATTTAAAGAAAAAGGGGCTCGCGCGCAAGCAGTCGCCACCTAGGGGCAAGGAGAATTGAGGAGCTGTGCGTCGGACCCGCCGAGAACTGGGACCGGAAACACGAGAGGTAATGTGTGATGAATGGTAGTTCAGATAGCAGCACGAAGTTTGAAAGGATTGGAGGTGAAGATACAAGATGAAAAAATGTGGACTAGTGATCCGTGTCAGCACAGAGGGAAAGGGAGCCGAAAGCGGCAACTCTCTCACTGACCAGCTCCGTAGGCTTAAGGAGCACCTCAAGTGCAAGACTGAAGCGACTGGCGAGCCGTGGGTGGAGGCTGGGAGGTATGTTCTCAAGGGCGTTTCGGGAAAGAATTCCCTGAGGAGCAAGGAGTTTGCCAAGCTCTTTGAAGACGTCAAGACCGGGCGAATCAATACGGTCATGTGCACAGCTCTGGACAGGATCTCCCGGTCGGTGAACGAATTGCTCAACTTTTCCGAGTTTCTCAGCCAGCACAGAGTCGAATTTGTCTGTTTGAAACAGAGCTTCGACACTACTACCCCGCAGGGCAAGCTCCTAACGGCAGTGATGGCAGCTCTTGCTGAGTTCGAGAGGGAACAGATGTGCGAGAGAATGCGGAAAGCGAAGCGGGCGAGAGGCACCGAGAATTGAGTTGACTACCTGGTGGAGAAGAGCGGAAATTGGAACACAGAATGAGAATGGGCGCGATTCCAGAGATTGAAGGTAAGGTCAGTTGATGAAGAAGTGCGGTCTCATAATCCGTGTCAGCACTGAAGAGCAGGCAAGAAATCCGGAGGGCTCTCTGACAAATCAGCTACAGTCCGAGCGGGCCTTCCTGTCATGCAAGACCGCAGCCGGAGGCGAGACGTGGCTTGAGGTGAAGGTATACGTTTTCAAGGGGATCTCTGGCAAACACTCGCTTAAGAGCAGGGAGTTCGCAGAGGTTTTGAACGATATCAAGACCGGAGTGATCAACACGGTCGTCTGCACCGCCCTGGACAGGGTTAGCCGTTCGCTAAGGGATTTCCTGGAGTTCGTGCAGTACCTCAACGACCACAAGGCCGAGCTTGTTTGTTTGAGACAGAACTTTGACACTACTTCTCCACAGGGGAAGCTCCTGATGGCGGTATTTATGGCCCTGGCAGAGTTTGAACGAGATCAGACCTCGGAGAGAAACAAGCATACATCGCTGACCAGGGCGGAGCGAGGTTTGTGGAACGGAGGCTACTTGCTGGGCTACGACCTCGACCCTGACAAGAAAGTTTATCTTGTCCCCAACGCCAATGAGAGAATGGCAGTCAACTTCGGCATGGACAAGTGCCTGGAGTTGGGCTCTGCGGTTAGAGCGATGAAGGCACTGAATGACCGGGGCTTCAGGACAAAGGAGTACACCTCGCGCAGGGGGAAGCACCACCTGGCAAAGAAGTTCAGCTACTCATCCACAATCCAGATGCTCACCAACTTGGCCTACATCGGCAAGAAGGAGATCAACAAGAAGAAAAAGGGGCTGGACCAGACGAAGCTCCCCGAGAGTCAGCAGTACAAAATCGTACCAGCGAGATGGGAGGCCATCGTTGATGAGGAGAAATTCTGGAAGGTTCAGGAACTGCTGAAGAAAAACCGTGAGTCAAGGCACAATAGCGTGAAGCCCATCAAGCACAACTACCTTCTGAACGGTGGACTCCTTTGGTGCGGGAAGTGCGGAGCACAGATGGACGGAAAGCCTGGCACAGGTGCAAGGCAGGTAAGGTACTACTATTACGTCTGCAAGAACAAGGAATGCAGGTTCAAGTTGCCGGCAGACGAAATTGAGCAGATCGTGCTCGAGAGAATTAAGGAACTGTCCGGCCGTAGCGATATTTTGGAAGGCATTGTCAGACGCACGAATGAGAGGCTAAGGACTGAGCTTCCCGAGTTCAGGGAGCGGAAGAGCACGCTTGAGAAGGAACTTGGCAGAATCAATGACACTGCTACTGGCATCATGAACGATTTGGAGGTGATCGCGGGCGAGAATGGCAGGATATTTGTAAGGGAGAAGCTAGAAGAGTTAGGCACGAGAAGAAAAGGGATCAAGACTGGGATTCAGGAAGTGGAACAAGCGATTAGGGAGATCGAGCGGGAGTCGGTCAGCCATCGGGACGTCATGCGGGCTCTGAGTGAGTTCAGCGATGTCTTTGGCCAGATTCCACCCTACAAGCAAAAGGAGCTTGTGAGACTTGTCGTGAACAGGGTGGAGTTGGCGCCGGACTGCATGAAGATGGCCCTGTACGGGCGTGTGCCCGCCGTAGGGCCGGTCAGTGAGGGAGCACGCATTGGGATATCGGAGTGGCTCCGCGGGTAGGACTCGAACCTGGCCGCGCGGTTACGGTAGCGTGCTACAGCCTCGCCAGAGTCTGTCCGGTGAGCATCTGATCGACAATAGCCGCGAGAGGTATTCGTTTCTCCCTGACCTCGGGCTTGTTATCCTGCCCCAACCGCACCCTAGCCCCACGTCAGTTCCACCTCAACCCCACGTCAGCCCCACGCCAGCCCCGCCTCAACCCCGCGTTGCCTTCTCCTTGACTTCGATTGGCTATCTGGTAGCATTGCCGCCGACTAGAACGTCGACCATTAACGGGGAGCTTTTCCATGCAGTTCATAGCAGACCTGCACGTTCACTCGCGCTACAGTCGTGCCACGAGCGCCGACATGGAGGTCGAAACCCTGGCTCGCTGGGCCGCCCTCAAGGGTATCAAGCTCCTGGGTACCGGTGATTTTACGCACCCGACCTATTTTGCCGAGCTGAGTGCGAGGCTTGAGCCCGCAGAAGAGGGACTGTTCCGCGTCAAGAAGGGCAAAAGCTCTACTCGCTTCATGCTGACTGGAGAAGTCTCCAACATCTACCACCAGGGTGGTAGGCTCAGAAAGATCCATACGCTCATTTTCGCGCGCAGCCTTCAGGATGTTGAGAGACTCAACGCAAAGCTTCAAAGGTATGGGAAACTTTCAAGTGACGGCCGACCCATCCTCACGTTCTCGGCAAAGGAATTGGTGAAGATGGTTCTCGACATCTCACCTTCGTTCATCCTGATTCCGGCCCACGCATGGACCCCATGGTTCAGCGTATTTGGTGCGAATTCGGGGTTTGACTCACTCGAGGAATGTTTTGAAGAAACGGTCGGCAGCATTTTTGCCATCGAGACAGGACTTTCCTCTGACCCGCAGATGAACTGGAGACTCTCAAAGCTTGACCGCATAGCCCTGATCTCCAACTCTGACGCGCATTCACCTTCCAGGATTGGAAGAGAAGCAAACGTCCTTGACTGCGAACTCTCATACTCTGAGATACGGGACGTGGTCAAGAAAAGGGACGGCAAGAGGTTCCTTTTCACGATTGAGTTCTTCCCGGAGGAGGGAAAGTATCACTACGACGGACACAGGAAATGCGGAGTCCTGTTCTCACCCGCCGAAAGCAGGAAGCACTCCAACGTGTGTCCTGTCTGCAAGAGGTCCCTCACCGTGGGGGTCTGCCACAGAGTCGAGGAGCTTGCCGACAGGGAACTGGGATTTGTTCCCGAAGGTGCCATACCGGCCCGTCATATGGTACCCCTTGAGGAAATCATAGCGGAGGCGCTTGGCGTAGCTCCTGGCGCTACCTCTGTCGAGCGAGAATATATGAGAATAGTCCAAACCTTTGGGAGTGAGTTTGAAGTGCTTCTCGACCGCTCGCTCGAAGAGCTTTCCCGCTACGTGCCAAAGAACATCGTCGAGGGCATTCGGAGAGTCAGAGAGGGAAAAGTCAAGATCGTGCCTGGCCACGACGGCGTTTTTGGAAAGATAAACATCCTTGGAGAAGAGGAATGCGGAGCGGTGGCGGCCACCGAGCAAATGAACCTTTTTTGACAGGCACTTTGCGAGAGGAGGCTTTGCGATGATTGATTCTTACGAGTTCGGGGAGATCATCGTTGATGGCAAGTCTTATACCTCGGACGTCATCATTTATCCTGACAGAATCGATGACAAGTGGTGGCGAAAGGAAGGTCACAAGCTCTCGGCGGAAGACATCAAAGACATCATGGATGCCAAACCCGAATTGCTCATCGTCGGAACCGGCTATTCTGGCTTTCTTGAGGTTGCCTCGAGGACAAAGCACTTGCTTGAGACCAACGGCGTGGAGCTTCTTGCCGCCAATACCAAGAAGGCTTGCCAGAAGTACAATGAGCTCTCAAAGAAGAGGCGAGTTGTTGCAGCGTTTCATCTGACCTGCTGAGAAGTGGCGCAGGGCTTTGACGCGGCGCAGGGAGATGCCACCCGCACAGAGGAGGATTTCATGGCGTACGAGAACATTCTGTATGAGAAGAAAGACAGGATCGGAATCGTCACCTTGAACAGACCCAAAGTCTTGAATGCTCTCAATATTGCCACGATGGACGAACTCCGCCGTGTCGTCCTCGAGATAAGGCGCGATGACTCTGTGGGAGCGGTCATATTCACTGGCAGCGGTGAGAAGGCCTTTGTGGCAGGGGCAGACATAAAGGAGTTTCTCGATCTTAGCCCCGAGGGCGCCCGGCGATTCTCACTTGCCGGGCAACACGTATTC
>Ga0315289_10013384_pt1 | contig 11498 bp, 12 predicted proteins | sample YL17G11_40_MG_FD_203452 | JGI IMG/M metagenome (GOLD analysis project Ga0315289, IMG submission 203452) | Sediment microbial communities from Yellowstone Lake, YNP, Wyoming, USA - YL17G11_40 | ecosystem: Environmental > Aquatic > Freshwater > Lake > Sediment | place: USA: Wyoming | collected... | reverse complement strand
CTTGTCATCGATGATTGGGGGTATCATCTGGATAGCCTGGATATTTTAGACGGGAAACATTATCCGATCACCGCGGCAGTCCTGCCTAATTTAGACACTACCCGCGATGTGGCTAGGGGCCTGCATAAGCGGGGCTATGAAGTGATCCTTCATCTGCCGATGGAGCCGAATGAAAAGTTGGGGCTAGAGAAAGATACTATACTGACCTCCTTAAACGATACAGAAATAAGAAATATTGTTGGTAAGGACCTGTCCGAAACCCCTTATGTTAAAGGCATGTCTAATCACATGGGTTCACGCGCCACTTCGGACTTGCGCACGATGACGATCATATTCAAGGTATTGAATAAAAAACGCCTCTATTTTCTGGATAGTTATGTATCTCCTGATTCAGTCTGTACTGACCTGGCAGATAAGATGCGCGTATCCTTTGCCAGAAGAGATGTCTTTCTGGATAATGAACCGGAGCCGGATTATATCCGCAACCAGATCCGCAAGCTTAAATTGCTGGCAGGCGCCCAAGGATGGGCGATCGGCATCGGCCATGACCGCAAGAGCACCCTTGAAGTTTTAAAAGAAGAGATGCCGAAACTGGAAAAAGAAGGGTATAGGTTCGTCTATGTATCGGAACTTGTAAAATGAACGTATTAGGAATTGAAACATCATGCGACGAAACTTCGGCAGCGGTTGTGAAAGACGGAAGACAAGTGCTTTCCAATGTCGTCCTCTCAAGCCTTAAATTTCATTCGAAATACGGCGGAATAGTGCCGGAGATAGCCTCAAGGATGCAGCTTGAGACAATTACGCAGGTCGCGGATAGCGCGATCAAAGAATCGGGGATCAGTTTAAAAAATATCCACCTGATCAGCGTCACCAGCGGCCCCGGGCTTTTAGGGTCGCTGCTGGTGGGTATTTCATTCGCTAAATCTGTGAGCCTTAGTTTAGATATTCCCGTGATCGGGATTGACCATGTATACAGCCATTTCTATGCGAATTTCTTAAACGGCGCGGGGCCAAAGCTCCCCTTTGCCGCTTTAGTCGTCTCAGGAGGGCATACAAGTTTATTCTACGTCCGCGGATTTGATAAAATAGAAATATTAGGCCAGACCCAGGATGACGCCTGCGGCGAGGCATTTGATAAAGTAGCAAAAATCCTAGGGCTTGGTTACCCCGGCGGGCCGTTTATCGAGAAACTGGCCCGGCAGGGCGATCCCAGAAAGATAAAGTTTCAATGCTCCGGCACAAAGAACCCCCTTGATTTCAGTTTCAGCGGGATAAAAACCGCGGTTTTGTACAAAACGCAGGGCAGAAGATTGTCTATGGCTGAAAAAAGGGATATTGCCGCCTCATTTCAGGAGACGGTCATCGAGACGCTGATCAGTAAATCGTTTTTAGCCTGCAAGTTAAAAAGAGTAAAAAGTCTGGTTATAGGAGGCGGCGTAGTGGCAAATAACAGGCTTAGAGCTAAATTTCTGGGGGAGGCAAAGGGTATTAAATGCTATTTTCCGCCTAGGGCGCTTTGCCTGGACAATGCCGCGATGGTGGCGGGTTTCGGATATCAGCTATTCAAAAGGGGCCGGCGCTGCGGCCTAAATTTGACCGCAGAGTTAAGTTAAAAAAATTAGCCCCTCGCCTAATCATTCCAAAATTCTCTTCGACCCCATTAGGGGGTCTTCGATAATTTTGGAATAGGCTTCGGGGTTAATTTACCGATCCGTAAAAAGCGGGTAAATTAAGGAGGCAGCTATGCTTACTGATGGCGACATAATCATGCGTACAATTTTAGCTGTGTTTTTAAGCGGATTTATCGGCCTTGAGCGCCAGATGCACAAAAGGCACGCGGGCTTGCGCACGCATATCCTGGTCTGCTTAGGTTCCTGTCTTATAATGTTGACATCGTTATATGTTTTTGATATATATAAAGATAAGGTTGCGTTGGATCCGGCGCGTATCGCAGCAGGCGTAATTACCGGTATCGGCTTTTTAGGGGCCGGAACAATAATGCGGGATACAGAAGGGGTGCGCGGACTCACTACCGCAGCAAGCCTTTGGATGGTAGCAGGGATCGGATTAGCAACCGGATGCGGGTTTTGGAAAGCCGCTTGTTTTGCCACCGCCTTGACCCTAATAGTCCTTTTCATCTTAAGGCGTGTAGAATGGATGCTTTTTGGCAGTAAAGAGGAAAACAGGGATTGAAAGGGTAAATAATACACCTGGCCTTAAAGCACCTTGGCATAAAGGATTGCCAAGTGCGCCCTATCCGGGCGGATAGGCCAGTGTTTTGTCCAGAAAGGACGCACCCGCTTATCCTTTAAAGCGGGGTGCCGCTTTCTGCGGAAGGAGGTTGACCATGGCCTTTAAGAAAAAACTGGAAGAAAAGATTCTGGATGTAGATGCCGCTATGCAGGGGACTTTGAGTTTTAAAGATCCGGTGAATCTGCGTATCAACGGTAAATTCGAAGGGACGCTGGTCACAAAAGGGAATCTTACCATAGGGCCGACAGCGATTGTGTTAGCTGACATCAGCGGAGACAACATCATTATCGGCGGTAAAATTAAAGGCAGGGTCACCGCGCGAGAAAGATTGACCCTCCTGCCTTCAGCGGTAGTCGAAGGGGATGTGTTTCCGGCGAAATTGAATGTCGCCGAAGGCGCTATCTTTGAAGGCAGCTGCTCGATGCTGCGCGACTTCCTGAATTCCGAGGAATTAGCCAAATATTTAGAGGTGGATTTAAATTCCATCATGGAATGGGCTAATTCGGGGAAGATGCCCGGCTCCAAGGATGGCGACCAGTGGAGATTTGACAGGAAAACAATCGACTCCTGGGTAGCGTCGGGGAAAATAGAGAGATAAAGCAAACATAAGGATATAGCTGATGGCCGAAGAGAGATTGCTGACAGTGCGGGATGTTTCCATGCTTCTTGGTATTTCCGAAAAGGAAGTGCTGGACCTGGCGGAAAACGCAAAGTTGCCCGCCTATAAAATAGGCGGAGTGTACCTAAGATTTAAGAGAGAACAGGTCCTGGAGTATAAAAAATCAGCGCATCAAACTTTGCCAAAAATCCATACCGGCAAAGCTTATCCCCTCAAGGATAGAATCGGAGATTTTTTTTACTTCAATGATTTCTATATTTTGTCTGTTCTTCTGATAATCCTCTTATTAGTCGTTATATTCCAAGGATACTAATGGTTTCGAAATCTGGTTTTTGCGATCTCGGTTTTGCTAAGCTCGATATAGACAGAGTCAAGCGCAGGGGTTTTGCTGAAGCGGTATATTGCCCCGGAAAAACAGAAGAGCACCTGAAAAAGATCTGTGGTGAGTTCATTAAAAATAAACAGGACTTGCTGCTTACCAGGCTTGACAAAAAGACCTTTTCCTTACTTAAAAAAACAGTCCCGCGCCTGCAATACCATCCCTTAGCCCGAATCGGTTATCTGATCAAAGAGAGGCGAATTGCCAAAAAAGGCCTGGTTGCGGTTGTGTCCGCCGGCACATCAGATATCCCTGTCGCCGAGGAAGCGGCTTTGGTCGCCCAGTTGCTGGGCAGCCGTGTAGAAAAACTTTATGACGTCGGTGTTGCCGGAGTCCATCGCGTGATGAGTAAAATTGACATGCTGCGTCAAGCCGATGTGATCATTGTCGTCGCGGGGATGGAAGGAGCATTAGCGAGCCTGGTCAGCGGCATGGTGAGATGCCCGGTCATCGCGGTGCCTACCAGCTGCGGGTATGGCGCGAATTTCGGCGGCTTATCTTCACTTTTAACGATGCTCAACAGCTGCTCTCCGGGAGTCGTGGTGGTGAATATTGATAATGGTTTTGGCGCGGGATACTTCGCTAATTTAATCAACATTTGACCCTAAATCACATTGTTTTAGGGTCAAATACACATTCCATTAATGGAATGTGTATTTCAAAGAGTAGGCTCATGGCACTTTCAGGTTTGGATATCTACAAGTTATTGCCCAAGACAAATTGCCGCGAATGCGGTTTCGCGACCTGCCTGGCTTTTGCCATGCAGTTGGCTAAAAAAGCCGTAAGCGTGGATAAGTGCCCGTATTTAAGCCAAGAGGCAAAAAATGTTTTAGAGGCCTCAGCGCAGCCGCCGATAAAATTGGTCGTCATAGGCACGGGCGAAAATAAATTAGAGATCGGAAACGAATCCGTGATGTTCCGCCACGAAGAAAAATTCCACCGCCCTTGCGGCCTAGGATTTATTTTAGAGGACAGCCTGTCTGACGGACAAATCAAAAAAAATCTGGCAAAGATAGATAAATTAAGATTTGAGCGCGTAGGCCAAAACCTCGATGTAGATCTTGTTGCGATAAAACAGACTAAGGAAGCCAAGCGATTCGTTGATGCCGTGAAGTCAGCCGCAAGCGGCACAGCGCTCCCTTTAGCATTAATGAGCGAAGACGCAAACGCATTAAAAGAGGCGCTGGGAATACTTAAAGATAAGAAACCGCTTATATACCATGCGACCAAAGAGAATATTGCCCAGATTGCGCCTCTGGCAAAAGAATTTAACTCTCCCCTTGTAGTGACCGCTTCGGACCTAGACGGGATGTCCGCATTGACCCAAGAATTAAGCAAGCAGGGCGTCGGTGATTTAATCCTTGATACGGGCAATAAAGCTATTTTTGAGAAAATCTGGGATTTTACGCAGATCAGAAGGCTTTCCTTAAAGAAAGCGAACCGCAGCCTCGGCTTTCCGACGGTTGCCATAGCGCAGAAAACTGATCCGTTTCAAGAGGCGATAGAAGCAGCTACTTATATTTCCAAATACGCCGGCTTGATCCTGGTCAAGAATATTGAAGCCTGGCAGGCTTTGGCGCTTTTGACCCTGCGCCAGAATATTTACACTGACCCGCAGAGACCTTTGCAGATCGAACCAAAACTTTACCCCATCGGACAGGCTAACGATAAATCGCCCATTTTAGTCACGACTAATTTCTCGCTTTCGTATTACACGGTCCTTGGGGAAGTGGAAGCCAGCAAGATACCGTCGTATATCTTAAGCGTGGATACGGAAGGGATGTCAGTATTGACAGCCTGGGCAGCCGAAAAATTTACTCCGGATAAAATAGTCGATACTTTAAATAAATTCGGCGTAAAAGACGCTGTTTCGCACAAAAGATTGATCATACCCGGATATGTCGCGGTAATGAGCGGCGACCTCGAGGAAAAATCCGGCTGGCAGATTGTCGTCGGGCCGAAAGAGGCAGCCGGCATACCTTCGTTTCTGAAAAATCTATAAGAAATGGAAAAATTCAAAGTTATTTTTTTCCCTGATAATAAAACAGTGGAAGTAGCAAAGGATACTACTATCCTTTCCGCTGGCTTTTCAGCTGGAGTTTACATCAATTCTAGCTGCGGTGGAGAAGGTGTCTGCGGCAGATGCAAGATAATCGTCAGATCCGGAAAGGTGATCGCCCAGCCAAATGGAGCGGTAAGCCTGGAAGAGAAAAGACGGCATGTCTATTTAGCCTGCCTGACAACTGTGCATAGCGATGTGGAAGTGGAGGTGCCGCCCGAATCAAGGCTCGATTTCCAGAATTTATCGCCGCAGGAAATGGAATTAAGGCTTAAAGGCATGTATTCGGAGGCGGAAGAGGTCGAAACAACAGTCCCTGGCTTGACCGAGAAGATATTCAGGCACTCCCCATTAGCGACTAAACTGCACCTTGAGCTACCCAAGCCAAACATTAACGACAGCCTCAGCGACTTAGAAAGGCTGTATCGGGAAATCCGCAAAATCCAGGACCTTCCGGTCTTGCAGACCGGCCTTGCAAATATCAGGCAGCTAGGCGAATTATTGCGCGACTCCGACTGGAAAGTAACGATAACGCTAGGGAAACGAAATGACACGGTGGAGATCGTCCTCATTGAATCAGGAGATACATCCAGAAAAAATTTCGGGCTTTGTTTTGATATAGGCACAACGACCATTTCCAGCCAGCTCGTCGATCTGAATACTAAAAAAGCCCTGGGCACTAAAGTGGCCTATAATAAACAGTCGAGTTTCGGTTCCGACGTGATCACCCGCATAATTTACGCCTGCGAGGAAGACGGGCTGCTGAAATTGCATAACGCTGTAACCGACACAATGAACCAGATGATCAAAGAATTGATCCAGGAGCACAATATAGACCTTAATGACGTCACCTGTATTTTGTGCGCGGGCAATACCACGATGATCCACCTGTTGCTTAGCGTTGACCCCACCTATATCAGGCGTGAACCGTATGTTCCGACTGCAAATTTTGTTCCTGCTGTCCGCGCGGCCGAGGCAGGAATAAACATCAACCCGCGCGGGCTCTTGTCATGTGTACCGGGAGTTTCCAGCTATGTCGGAGGAGACACTACTGCGGGAGTCTTATCCAGCGGGCTATACAAAGAGGATGATTTAAGCATCCTTATTGATATCGGGACAAACGGTGAAATCGCTCTCGGTAATAAAGACTTTATCATCGCAGCCGCAGCTTCAGCGGGCCCGGCGTTCGAAGGAAGCGGAGTAACCTGCGGCATGCGCGCATCGCGCGGTGCGATCCAAAAAGCGACAATAGACCCGAAGACTCTGGAGCTAAAATACTGCACAATAGCAGAAACAAAACCGCGCGGCATTTGCGGCTCAGGGTATATCGATATCATCGCCCAGATGTTAAAAGCCGGGATTTTAGATAAGGACGGGAAAATCAAGACCCAAGATCATCGCCGGGTGCGAAGCAAAGATTGCGGCCGTGAATTTGTTGTGGCGTTCAAGGAAGAATCAGAATCTACTTCTGATATTGTGATCACTGAGTCTGATATTGAGAACTTAAAACGCACGAAAGCCGCGATTTATTCTGCCAGCTCTATTTTAGTCAAGCACATGGATCTGGATTTCGGGAAGATAAAAAAGATCTTTATTGCCGGCGGATTCGGCACAAACCTTGATGTGGACTCTGCCATTGCAATAGGCCTATTGCCGGACCTAGAAAGGTCCAGATTTATATTTATCGGCAATAGCGCCCTTGCCGGAGCCCGGGAAATGCTTTTATCATACGAAGCGATAAAGACTGCGGAAGAAATCGCCCGAAAGATCACCTATTTTGAATTATCCGTTGATCCGGAATATATGGATGAGTATATGGCGGCATTGTTCTTCCCGCATACGGATCTAGCTAAATTTCCGTCGGTGAGGTCGTAATGGGATACGTAATCGCGATGGCAGGCAAGGGAGGCACAGGCAAGACCACAATCGCCGCGCTCATCGTCAGGCTGATCAAGGAAAAAAAGCTCGGTTCAATATTAGCGATAGATGCTGACCCAAACAGCAATCTGGCTGAGGCGCTTGGCGTCGAAATAAAAGCGACCATCGGTTCGATCCTTGATGAAATCTCAACCCATCCTGAAAAAGTCCCTACCGGCATGGGCAAAGACCATTATATCGAGTATCAGGTGCAGACCGCGATTGCCGAGGGAGACGGCTTTGACCTTCTCACCATGGGCAGGCCCGAAGGCCCGGGCTGCTATTGCTATGTGAATAACGCCTTGCGCAATGTGATGGCTAATCTGATCAAGGATTATGATTATGTCATCATTGATAATGAGGCGGGCCTCGAGCATCTTTCACGGCGGACCACCAGAAGCGCCGATGCTTTGGTAGTTGTATCAAGTCCGGCGCAGGTAGGCCTGAAGGCGGCCAAAAGAATCCGCGATTTGATCAAGGAGCTAAAGATAAAGACCCAAAAAGAGCTATTGATCATCAATTGCGCGGATAATGATATCGAAGCAGAAAAGATAAAAGATCTGAAGCTGGATTATTTAGGATTTATCCCCGAAGATAAGGCGGTAGAAAAGATCAGCCTCAACGGCAGCTGTCTTTTTGATTTAGACTCAGAAAGTAAAAGCCTGCGGGCTTTGCGTAAAATGGTATCCATCCTAACAGGAACGGCTGGCATTCCGTCCTAAAAAGGACGCACCCGCTGAACCATTAAAGCGGGGTGCAGTCCTAAAAAGGACGCACCCGCTGAACCATTAAAGCGGGGTGCAGTCCTAAAAAGGACGCACCCGCTGAACCATTAAAGCGGGGTGCAGTCCTAAAATGGACGCACCCAGCGTACCTTATAGCTGGGGTGCAGCTTTCTGCGGATACACCCGGCCTTAAAGGAAAGGCCGGTGTTCCGCTTTCTGCGGAAGGAGAAACGATATGGCAACGGAATTAATGTTAGAGAAGTGGTCAGGCAAAATATCAACGGTCACCATCGGCGCGACCAAAGCAGAGGGCGGCACCCGCTCGCATTCGATTAAGATCGGCGGCGAAGAATCATTGCCGTTTTTATTTAAGGAAGGCGCGATACCGAATAAGCCGCAGGTCGCCTTTGAAATCTGGGACACTATCCCCCTTGACTGGCCCGATGAATTAAATAAGGAGTATAGCGATTGCTACGCCGATCCGCTTGCCTGGGCTAAAAAATGCGTAGAGACTTATAAAGCGCAAAGCCTTTGCGTGAGATTACAGGGGGCGCATCCGGATTTCGGGAATAAATCGTCGCAGCAAGAAGCGCAATTTATCAAGGACCTCTTAAAGACGGTCAGCGTACCTTTGATTATCGTCGGATGCGGCGATGACGCCAAAGATAATCTAATAGTGCCTGCATGTTGTGAAGCGGCAAAAGGAGAAAGATGTCTTATCGGAAGCGCGGTGCAGGATAACTATAAAACGCTTGTTGCCGCGGCCACTGCCGACGGCCACAATATCATCGCTGAATCTCCTATCGATATAAATATCGCCAAACAATTAAATATCTTGATCTCGGATATGGGATTGCCGCTTGATAGGATCGTCATCAACCCGACTATCGGCGCTTTAGGTTACGGCCTTGAATACGCCTATTCGATCATGGAGAGGGCGCGTTTGGCTGCGCTTTCCGGTGATAAAACAGTAGCCAGTCCGTTTGTCTGTTTTGTCGGACAGGAATCATGGCGCGCAAAGGAATCCAGGGTTTCCGTGAATGAATTTCCTGCGTGGGGTCCTGAGTCGGAACGTGGTATAATCTGGGAGGCCCTTACCGCTACTGCGTTGATTCAGGCAGGGGGAGATTTACTGGTAATGCGCCATCCGAAAGCTATTGAGAAGGTGAATAAATACATCGACGAATTAATGAAGCATTCTTAACCTTAGTTTCAACTAAAAAGAAGGATTATGTTTATAATCGGCGAATTAATAAACGGGATGTACAAGGAAATCGGCAAGGCGATCAAGGAAAAGAATAAAGCCGTCATCCACAGATACGCCCTCCAGCAGATCAATGCCGGAGCGGATGCCCTGGATGTAAACTGCGGCCCGGCATCGGCGAATCCGGTTTCGGATATCCAGTGGCTGGTCGAAACGATCCAGGAAGTGACGGATAAGCCGTTATCTCTGGATTCAAGCAAGGCGCAGGTCATTGAGTCCGGATTAAAGGTGATCAAAAATAAGGTGATCATCAATTCCACGACCGCTGACCAGGAAAAGATGGAGGTCCTGGTGCCTCTGGCCAAAAAACATAACGCTAAGCTTATCGGCCTGGCCATAAGCTCAAAAGGCATACCCCAGAATAAAGACCAGCGCCTTGAATTAGTCGCTGGTATTGTCGCCTACTGCCTAGAGCAGGGATTTAACATTGAAGATCTATATCTTGACCCGATCCTCATGCCGGTGAATGTCGCCCAGGCACAGCAGAAAGATATCCTTGAAGCAATTCACGAATTTAAAATAATCTCCCAGCCTTCCCCTAAAACCATCGTCGGGCTAAGCAATGTTTCACAGGGGACTAAGGTGCGCAGCCTGATCAACCGCACGTTTCTGGTGATGGCAGCGGCCTACGGACTGGATGGGGTGATACTTGACCCATTAGATAAAGAATTGATGGATGCAGCGATCACATCCGAGCTGATTTTGAACAAGCAGATTTACTGTGATTCATATTTGGACGCATATAGGAAGAAGTAAAATGTGGCGTAAAAAGGTATTCCGGCATGTATTCAGGCTTCACGGGATAGTAGAGAGCTTCCGGATCGCGTACAAGGGAGTGTTCTATTTATTCCTTTATCACCGCAACATGCGCATTATCTTCATGCTAGGATTTGCCGCATTTCTAGCCGGCATTTACTTCCAGTTAAAAGGTATTGAAATCGCGTTATTATGTATTACAATAACAACGGTATTTATGGCAGAGATGTTCAATACGGCGATCGAAATGGTCATGAACATGCTCACCACCAAATACCATTTGCGCATCAGGATCATTAAAGACATCGCCGCAGCCGTTGTCCTGCTCGCATCCCTGAACGCGGTTGCGGTGGGTTGTTTCCTTTTCCTAAAAAAGCTCTTCAAATAGATTTGGCGGCGTAACTCAGCCTGATAGAGTAGTCGGCTCATACCCGATAAGCCGGTGGTTTAAATCCACCCGCCGCCACCATCTTTGTAATGTGGTTTTCCCGTCAGCTATTCGCTTCGTAGATTTCTTTGAAATCTACTCGCAGCTGCCGCCATTAATTTAGAAAAGGAGGAGATAAAATGGATTGCCCCAAATGCCCTGGAAAATTAGAGGAAGTTAAGATAGGCGAGAAAGAACCCTTGATCGTCGATAGATGTTTTGCCTGTGGCGGTACATGGTTCGATAAATATGAATTAGAAGAGGCGGTCAATAAGGAGATATGGGATACGGTAGAGTTTGAATTAGAAGAAGGCCCTCTAGAAGACGAAGAATTATTAAAAGAAGTGGATTTAAATAAAAAAGAGGCTGCTTGCCCGCATTGCAAAAATAATAAGAAAATGGTTAAGAAGCCCAGTAAGCGGAATCCGAAAGTTATCATCGACTACTGCGAGGACTGCGGCGGTATCTGGCTTGATGCCGGTGAGTATGAGAAAATTAGCCAGCGTTCATTATTGGAAGCGAAGCTAGAGAATATTATAGATTTTTTCAGATTACATTTTCCGCATATTTTCAGGGGTAATGTTTAAAGACAGGCCGCAAAAAACTAGATGATCAGATAATTATTGAATATACCTATGGCCCCATGTCTTTCGCGGAGCTGTGGCAAATAGTATAAGCGTCAATCCAAAGGATAGATAACTCTTGCATTTTTAATAATTTATGGTAACATAACTTTAACCTAACAGAAAGAAAGGAGGTACAGTATGCGTATATTAGTAGCGTTACTTCTTGCGGTTTTCGCGATGTCGACGTGCGCATATGCTGCAAACGAAAGTATCGTCACAGGAATGGTCGATAAGGCCGTCAACGGAACCATAAACTTGCTCACCGGGTGGATTGAACTTCCCATGCAGGTTTACAAGGGATTTGACAAAGGCCTTGACCAGATCAAAAGAGAAGGTCCTTCAAGGGTCGTCGGTGGAATCTGCGGATTATTCCGTGGAGCCATACATGGTGTCGGTAGAACCGTGTGGGGCGCCTTTGAACTGGCTTCCTTCTGGGCTGCAAATCCCCCGGATAACCAAGGTGTTGGTGT
>Ga0315289_10013383_pt1 | contig 11498 bp, 7 predicted proteins | sample YL17G11_40_MG_FD_203452 | JGI IMG/M metagenome (GOLD analysis project Ga0315289, IMG submission 203452) | Sediment microbial communities from Yellowstone Lake, YNP, Wyoming, USA - YL17G11_40 | ecosystem: Environmental > Aquatic > Freshwater > Lake > Sediment | place: USA: Wyoming | collected... | reverse complement strand
CCGGTAGCCGTCCTGCACGCCGTACAGCAGGAAGGGCACGCCCAGCTCGCGGCCGAAATCCAGGTAGCGGAGGATTTGCACGGCGGTGTTCGCGGCGATGAACACGGGGATGCGCTTCGATGCCACCGGCTCCAGGCCCTCCAGCGCCCGGTCGTATTGCGGGCGCTTGTGCCCGCGTGACCCCTTCTGGTAGGCGGCCTTCTCCTGCTGGTAATGCTCGAGGTCCAGGAACGTCTGCCGGATGTAAGCCATGCGGGCGAACAGCGAGCCGGGGAAGCTGCGGGACATGAAGCTTTCCGCGCCGCCGAAGGTGGTGTGCAGCGCCACCGGCGTTTTTACCACCATGTCGCCCGCGCGCTCGCCGGCCAGGTTGATGACCGCGCTGTAGCCGGTGAAGATGCCGCGCGGCGGCGCCACCAGCGCGCTGGTGAAGCCGGCGTTGCGCGCCGCTTCCAAATTGCGCGCCGAGGGGCTCACCAAGTCGGCCGCGTTGACCCACGGCGTGGTCTGCGGCCGGTCCTCCGGTCCCTGCGCCGGCCGCTCCTCGGTGGTTGCCGGCGTGGCAGGTGTGGAGGGCGGCGTCGGTGTCGGCGTCGGCGTCCGCCCGAACCGCGACGTTGTTGTGGCTGTGGTGACGGCCGGCGCGGCTTCCGCGAATCCCAGCGTCGTGCTCAGGGCCTCGATCAGCCCGGGATAAACGATCAGCCCTTTGCCGTCGATCACCCGCGCCGCCGGCGGGATGGGCACGTCTTTCCCGACCGCGGCAATCAGCCCGTCGTGGATCACGACAGTGCCGCTTTCAATCGCCGGCCCGCTGACCGGCACGATCCGCGCGTTGCGGATGGCAAAGTATTGCGGCTCCTCGGCCGCCGCCATCGCCGCCAACAGCGCCAGCGCGGCAATCAGGCCCGTAAGTCGTAGGTGCATGGTTTTTCTCCGGAGTTTGGACTTGACAAGAGAAGTAGGGAGTTTCTAACGGCTGAGCATTGCTGTCAACCCCGAAATGGCGTTCTGAAATTGGGTCCTTGCACGGTGAACGGCGGGACAGGGGGGGCGGAGGAGTGCCTAACGACCGGCTTGGGACAGAGGCAGTTGTGTGCGCTCGAGGCCCTGACAGGCCGTGGTATGGACCCATGCGGGCAATGCGGAAGCCCTCCGGCGTCGAAGGCCGTGCCGCGGGCTTGACACCGGGGGGGGGGGGGAGGTGTATGTTTTGTCCGGCATTCGAGATTCCCGTCTACACAACGGGTGGCTCGGCCAAAATGAGAATCCTGGTTTCGTTGTCTTTCTGAGTTGACAGGGGGCTCGGAATGGCAAGAGCATCCACAGCGTTCCTACTGGCTGCGTTTGTCGCGGGCACGGGCCTGGCGGCTCAGCGGTCCTCGCCGCCAGTCATCGGGGGCGTGTCGCCAGCGAGTCCGACGAGCAGCACCTCTGTCCATTTCCGACTGAACCAACACAATCCTGCTTGGTTCTGTCTCGCCCCGGGGCACGCATTCATTCAGCGTCGCCATGCGCACGCCAGCAAGCCCAGGCACGTATCAGGAAGATTGGCAGCTCCAGGGCGCCGATGGGGGCACAATCAACGTCGGCGGGTCATCAAAGATCTGGGTTCAGATTCGAGTTCGATAAACGACTGGATGGAGGGAGCGTATGCGCCTACAATTTCGACCCGTGTCAATCGCACTTCCGATTCCAATGTTGCTCGGAACATTTGGGAACGCCCAGAGCAGTCAGAGCAGAAAGCTCGGCCCTGAAACCGCCAAATCCATACAAGAGGCGAAACTTGATCCTGCGTTTCAGACAACCAAGTTGGATCGCGTCGGGCTGCTTCCGTTTGCAAATGCTTCGCAATATAAAGAGGCCGCGAGTGTCATCTCCAAGAACCTTGTCTCACAGTTGTCGCAATTGCATCCCGAGCACAGGTTCATCCCGCCTGATGAGATGATGAATTTCATCAGCACGTCTGGTCTGGACGACCAGTTTAACGTCTTCCTTGGCGACTATTTGGCTACTCGAACAGCGCGGCAAGATTTCCTCAGCATCCTGCGTGAGAAGCTCCAAATGGACGCGATTTTTGTTGGCCGGATTAACGCCTGGGGTCAACAGCAGCAGGTATCCACATTTCTTGGAAAGCCGGTGCGAAGGAAGGTGCACGTGGTCGGCCTCGAGATGTCGCTGTACAGAACCACCGACGGTCGATCCATCTGGCATGGCAAGGATTTGATCGCAGCCCAGAATCAGGAGAGGATGCAGCAGGCTGCTGAGGTAATCGGCGAAGTTTTTGCAAGATTCTTTGGGAGGGTACCATACTAATGCCGACGAAACACGTACTGCTATTGGCGACAGCTGCCCTTGTCTCGATCGCCGCCCTCAGTTCTGCTCAGCGGCGCCTGGGACCAAAGGACCGAGATATCATTCTCGATGCTAGGGTCGATCCAGGTTTTCCGTCAACGCCGCTAAAGCGGCTCATATTTCTGCCGTTCGGAAACGAGCTTGATTTTCCGGAGGGCGGAATGATTCTTGCGGAGAACTTCCTCGCTTCCATGCACCAAAAGCATCCCGACATCAGCATCGTGAGTCCGCAAGATGCGAAGAAGCTAATCCAGGACGAAAAGCTTGGCGCTGATTATCGGACCTTCTTGGGCAATTACGCGAATACCGGCGTCGCTACAATGCCGTTCCTGCAGGCCCTCGGGCGGACGGGACAAGCCGATGGCATCCTCATGGGACGGATTGTTGGATTCGGTGTCGTGAAACAGAGCACCCAATGGGCAGGGTTCTCGTGGAGTAGGAACAAGGCGATCGTCGGGATGGAAATCACACTTCTGCGCACCAAAGACGGCCGTGAGCTGTGGCAGGGTAAACACGTGGTCCAAGGCGAGAAGAACGAGAATGTCAGGGATCTCGCGAAGACCGTCGGCGAGGTTTTCGCGGTGTACTTTGGTCGAGTGCCGTACTGAGGTCCGCGCCCAGGTGCCTGCGGTCACGAAGAAGAGGAATTGTTCAGGGGCGTGCAGATGAGCCTGGAACGCACTGGCGACAGTTATGTTCTCCGCATGGACAGGACTGGAGGCTGGGATGCCCCGATACGGTTCCACATCACCATGCCCGGGCGAATCCGGAAAGCTACCGCCGGTCAAATAAAGGGCAGCGAGCTCGACTGGATCAAGCAGCCAGGCCTGGCATCGTTACTGGTCCGCTCGGAAGTGGGAGGGGACGCGTGGATCTGGCTGTCTGCTCTGGTGGCGGCTGCTTTGGTAGCCGCGGCGGGGTACTGGAGCCGGCTCAGGCTGGCCCCGCCCGCGCAGCCTCACGGTTGTTTGGCGCCTGCGACGCCGGGCAGCAACCAGGCGCGCGGTCCTGCCCACACCGCGGAGAAAAGTTGTTCTGACGGGGCGACAACCTCCAGGCCGGCTGCCCGCCGCGGCTCTTGCGGAGGGAGTGTTAGGATGCGACGGCTGTTTGTTGTCTTGACGCTGGGGCTGGCGGCAAGCCTGGGGTCAAGCCAGGAGCCAGCGCTGGTAACCAACCCCTCTCAGTTCAAGTTCTCCGCAACAGCGGGAACGAATCCACCCTCGCAGACGTTGCTGGTCGCCAAATTTGGGCAGCGCAAGCTGGAGTGGACCGCGAAGGTCCGGACCGCAACAGGAGGCGACTGGTTGTCGGTGGAGCCACACTCGGGAGTTGCGCCCACGAAGGTCACCGTTTCAGTGGTGGCCACCGGCCTCGATCCCGGCAACTACCGCGGTGCTATCCAGGTCTTCACGAGCGAGTCGCTGGATAATCCGAAGGTAATTCCGGTGACTCTAACCGTCACGCCTCCGTGAGGGCCGGGCCGGCGGGCGCGAAGCATGGGCAGCCCCGGGCTCGCCTCCGCTTCGCTCCGCCTTCGCCCGGGCTGCCCATGCTGGTTCAGTCTCCCGAAGAAACTGCTTCCACACTTTGGGGCTCATCACCCTCAGCCTGGGTGGGTCACCATGTGCCCGTACTGGGGAGTGTTTGGCGAGGTGCAGCTTGACAGAGGCGGGCGTCATATTTACAATCTGTACGTACGATGCGGTTCGAGTGGGATGAGGCGAAGAATCAATCGAACCAACAGAAACACGGCTTGGGAAAGCCAATGGCCGTGAAAGAGAACGCTATCAAGAGCGACTTGGCGAGGGTCGATAAGCTGCGGGACGAGGACGTCGACTGCGGCGACATTCCCGAGCTGGACGATGCGGTCTTTGCACAGCCGCTCGTGCCCTGGCCACCGAAGAAGGAAACGATCACGATCCGAGTGGATACCGACGTGGTGGGTTGGTTCAAGCGCCAGGGGCGTGGCTATCAGACGCGCATGAATCAGGTCCTGAGGCGTTACATGGACATGGCCGGCCAACGGTCCCGGCCGACGGCGCCGGCGCGCGGTCAGGCAGCGGGCGCGGCCGGGCGAAGTTCCAAGCGTGCTCGCTGAGACGCTGAGGCCTCCTACTTCTGACTCCTGACGTCTCACATTCTCGCCGGGATATCAACGGCGGAGCCCTTGGCTAGTTATGGCCACAGCCTCTCGTCGGCAACCGCGTCCAGGAACGCGCGGAGCGGCCAAACCTCGATGCCTTCTTCGGTCCTCAGACGCCGGTCCCCCAGGCAGACCAGCACGCGGCGCACGACCCCGGAAAGATCGGCGATGGCCCGCAATCCGGAAAGCAGCGTACGCGAAAACCTGGGCTTGGCTTTGACCTCGAGCGCGAGATATTCCCGCCCCCGCCGCAGTAAGAAGTCAACCTCGGTCTGGCGCCCCTGCACGGGCGCCCAGTATGAGACCTCCTCGAACAGGTTCGATTGCTCGTTATGGGCCCGCAGCACGGTATAAATCCAACCCTCGAATAAAGCCCCGCGCTCCTCCGCTGCCACCGGACCATGCTGCCGCTTCGCGGCCCGGACCAGGCCGGGGTCGACCCAATAGAGCTTGGGATGTTTGCGTTCACGCACGCGCAAACGCCCCTCGAATGCCGGCAGCAGCGTCGCCAGCAATGTGTCTTGTAGAATGTCCAAATACCCTTCCACAGTGGTGCGTGCCGTCGCGGCATCCCGCGCCAATCCCGCAACGTTGATGACCTGTCCGTGAAAGAGCGCGGCGACTGGAAGAAACCGCAGGAAGCCCGGCAGGTTCCGGACCAGCGCCTCTGCCCGAATTTCCTCCCGCACGTAAAGTTGGACGTAGGCATCCAGCGTGGCGCTGGGGTCATCCGCCTGCCAGACCAGTGGAATGCTGCCGAAGCGCATCACGCGCTCCAGATCAAAATCCTGTCCCAACTCGGCCGGTACGAGCGGATACATCGTCGCCAGCGTCGCCCTACCCGCGAGTAAATTGGTAGTCGCGGTCTTGAGGCGCCGTGCGCTGGATCCGAGCAGCACGAACCTGCGGCGGCTCGTTTCGATGGCCCGGTGGACCTCGTTCAGGAGTGCCGGGACACGCTGCACCTCGTCCAAAACAACCGTGCAGGGGGGCGGCAGGTCGCGGAGCTCCAAGGCGAGCAGTCCCGGGTCGGCCAAAAGCGCCTGGAACCGCGACTCGTCCAGAAGGTCGACGAGATAGGCATCTGGAAAGTGATCCTGAGCCCAGGTGCTCTTGCCTACGCCTCGGACGCCGAACAAAAAGAAGCTGCCTGCAGGCGGCTTGGTCAAACGCGGATATCGGCGGCGTGCAACCACGGCGTCATTTTACCATGAAAAATGACGGCATCTCGGCATCTGCTCTAACGTTGCCCGCGGGACGCCGGCGACACAACAGCCGCCGCTACAACAGACTTGACAAGGGACAAGCGGTTTGAAACGCTTACTGCGCGGTGTCAAGCCCCGAAATCGAAGTTTCCAGGCGGGGAATAAAACACAAAGACCGAAGGCACAAAGGCATAAAGCCCGAAAAGCCAAGCCTCTTCTTTGTGCCTTCGGGCCTTCGGGCCTTTGTGATTGCGTGTAGGGTCCTTTGAAACGGTATCTGGTTCTCGTCTTGCTGCTGTCCCTTGGCATTTCTTTGTTGGCGCAGTCGCCCACCGGCACGTTCGTGGGGCGGGTGTGGGACGCCAGCTCGGCGGCCATTCCCGGCGCGAAAATAACGGCGCAGAACCTGGGCACCGGCCAGACCTGGACGGTGACGGCGGGCGCCGGCGGCGAGTACGTGATTTATTCGGCGCCGCCCGGCCGCTACACCATTGCCGCCGAATCGCAGGGCTTTAAGAAAGGCGTGATCTCCGAGGTGCAGATGACCATCGGCTCCTCGGTGCGCGCCGATTTCACCCTGGAGGTGGGCGCCATCGAGCAGCGCGTCGAAGTGACGGCGCACGCCGAGCTGCAGACCGAGACGGCGGCGGTCGAGAGCCTCATCACCAACGAGCAGATCGTCAGCATGCCGCTGAACGGGCGGGACTTCAACCAGCTCGTGCTGCTCAGCGCCGGCGCGGTGGACAACACGCTCAACAGCGGCCAGGACTTCGGCTCCTACGCGCTGAACGGCAACCGCAGCTTCTCGAACGATTTCCAGCTTGACGGTGTGCCCAACAACAACCTGTTTCAGGGCAAGGCGGCGATGAACATCTCGATCGACGCCATCCGCGAGTTCAAGGTGCTGTCGGCGGACAGCTCGGCTGAATTCGGGCAGGCCGGCGCGCAGATCACCATGGTGACCCAGTCGGGCACCAATAAGTTCCACGGCAGCCTTTACGAGTTCAACCGCACCAACCACTTTCAGGCGCGCGACCCGTTCAACACCCTGGGCATTCAGCCCTTCCAGCGGAACCAGTTCGGCGGGTCCATCGGCGGGCCCATCCGCCGCAACAGCACCTTCTTCTTTTTCAATTACGAGGCCAACCGGCAATACGAGAACGTGACGCGGTTTTCGTTCCTGCCGCCGGACGCCTTTTGGAAAGGCGATTTCTCGGCGCTGCTGCCGCGCATCCAGTTGCGCGATCCGCTGGCGACAGGCCGCCCCAACATCCCCGGCAACCGGCTCGACCAGTACCAGGGCGGGGCGCTGATCAGCAAGACGGCGCTGAAACTGCAGCCCTTCTACGGCAGCCCGGACTCGAACGCGTTGACCAACAACACGCAGCGCTTCCCCGAGAAGACCACGATCGGCGACCAGTTCACCATCCGCATGGATCAGCAGCTTCCGCGCCACACCACGGTGAGCGCGCGCGCCACCTACGGCAATACCGGCGGCTTCAAGCCCAACCTGGTGGGCACGCCCGGGGTCGGCTACACCGAGCCGCTGCGCAGCCGCAACGGATCGCTCACGGTGGCCTCCACGCTGGGGCCGCGCACCGTGAATGAGTTTCGCTTCGGCGCGATGAACTTTTCCGACATCGCTCATTACATTGACGGCGGGCTGCCGACGGTAAAATCGCTCGGGCTGCAGGGCTTCCAGCTCCCGGGCGAGAACGAAATGGACTGGATCCCGCCGATGCCGCGCATCGTCTTCAGCGGCAACGACGCCTTCACGCCCATCAAGTACGGCGAGACCTCGGATTACGGCGAAGCGGCGCTGTCGATGATCAATAACGTCTTCACCTACTCCGACACCTTCAGCCACCAGCGCGGCGCGCATTCCATGCGCGCCGGGGCGGAGTTCCGCCGCACGCTGCTGAACGTCTTGCAGCAAACCAACGCGCGCGGCCAGCTCACGTTCCAGGGCGACACCAACGCGGCCTCCAGCGGCTATTCCTTCGCCGACTTTCTGATGGGGATCCCCAGGAGCAGCCAGCAGGTGGCGCTGAAGCCCAAGGGGTTGCTGAAGCAACTCGATTTCGCCGGCTACTATCAGGACGACTGGAAGGCCACCTCACGGCTGACGTTCAACCTGGGCCTCCGCTACGAGCTGTTCCTGAATCCGTACGAAATCCGCAACCGCTTCTCGAACTTCGACCCCAAAACCGGGGCCATCGTGGTGGCTTCGAACGGCGGGCAGGCGCCCACCAGTGAGTACAACAAGCCGCTGATGGCCAGCCTGTCGAATCCCGATGGAACGCCGCGCTTCCCCCTGCTGACCGACCAACAGGCGGGCTTCACGGCGCGCCGCCTGGTGGACACGCAAAAGAAGAACCTCGCGCCACGCTTCGGCTTCACGTACCTGGTTGGCAAGCAGGGTAAGACGGTGGTGCGCGGCGGCTACGGCATCTTCTACACCCGCTATCCGCGGCAGTACCTGCTGCAGACCATGCTGGTGAACCCGCCGTTCGCCGGCCTGCTGACCCACAGCCAGGCGATCACCAACGGCGTGCCGCGGCTCACGCTGGATGCACCGTACTCGACCAGCAGCACCGCCAGCGTCGCGCCGCTGGGCTTGCAGCGCAACTTCCTGCTGCCCAACAACCAGCAGTGGAACCTGACCATCCAGCGCGAGATCGGCTGGAAGACGGTCTTCACGCTGGGCTACATCGGCAACAAGGGGACGCACCTGTTCCGCACCATCAACCTGAACGGCCCCATCCCGGATCCCAACAAGCCGGGCTCGGTCATGCGGCTCTACCAGGCCACCTACGGCACTTCGTCGGTCAACTACCGCATTACCGACGCCACTTCGTACTACAACTCGATGCGCGTGGAGGCGCGTAAGACGCTCAGCTCGGGGCTGACTTTCCAGTCGAACTGGACCTGGGCCAAGGGGCTGGACACGACGGGCACCAACGTCAACTCGGCGATCCTGGACATGGAAAACCGGGGGCGCGACCGCGCCAACAGCGATTACGTGCGCCGGCATGTCATTACCGCCAACGCGCAATACCGGCTGCCGTTCGGCCGGAAGGGGCGGTTCCTGAGGAGCGCCAACGGCTGGCAGAACACCGTCGTGGGCGGCTGGCAGGTGGGCGGCATCTGGCGGTATCAGACCGGGCAGTACCTGACGCCGAGCTTCAGCCAATCCAACGCGCTCTCGAACAACCGGCCGGACCGCGTACTGGGCGTGCCGGCCAACCTGCCGCGCGATCAGCGCACTCCGCAACGCTGGTTCAACCCCGCCGCCTTTGCCATCCCGCCAACGCTTGACCCGGCGACCGGCGAGGCCCGCTTCGGCAACTGCGGCCGCAACGTGGTCCTGGGGCCGGGGCTGAACGTCATGGACCTGGCCATGTACAAGATGTTCCCGCTGGGCAAGGGCGAGCGGCGCAGCATCACCTTCCGCTTCGAGCTGTTCAACGCGCTGAACCACCCCAACTGGGGCAACCCGGACATGGCCATCACCAACACCGCCACGGTGGCCACCATCAACCGGGTGACGGTGCCGGCGCGCCAGGCCCAGTTCGCGCTGCGCTTCGATTTTTGAGGGTATACTCTAGCCATGGGAATCTTCAGCGCCTCGGTAACCCTGAAGAATCCGGCGCACCTGGAGCGCCAGCGGGAGGTGTCGCTGCTGGTAGATACCGGTTCTCTCTTCAGTTGGGTGTCCGCCCCCGTACTCGAAGGAATAGGCGTTCAGCCCGTTGAAACCGAGCAGTTCAGAACCATTACCGGTGCATTGGTGGAGCGGAGGATCGGTTACTTGATCGTGGCCTATGATGGCCGCTCTGGGGCAGTGAACGTGGTCTTTGCGGAGCCGGGAGACACGGAGGTTCTGGGAGTTACGGCTCTGGAAACGCTGAGGGTGGCGCCAGATCCCGTCAAACAGGTGCTGACTCCCGTAGTGGCGCTCGCCGTGTAAAGACTCTCTATTTCTCCAGCTTGAAGTTGGAGAGCAGGACGACGTCGCTGGTGGTGCGGCCGCGGGCCATCGCCAAACGCTTTCCGTCGCGCGACCAGCGGTAGTAGAAGATCCGGTCGGAATCGAAGTGGGTGAGCTGTGTGGGCTTGCCGCCCTCCAGCGGCTGGCTCCAGATGTTGCCCACGCCCTTGGTGGTCTCCACGTAAGTAAGCGCCTTGCCGTCGGGCGACCATTCGACCAGCTCCGAGATGGGCAGCGTCTTGATGGGCGGGCCGCCCTCGAAGGGGACGATAGCGGTCTCTGGCGGCTTCAGCATGTCGGCATAGGCCCGGAAGGCAACCAGTTTCCCGTCCGGCGACACCGCTGGCATCCAGGAGAAGATGTCGGTGAGGGCTACCGGGTTCCCGCCATCTACCGACACCTTCCTGATGACCGACTTGCCCACCTCCAACGCGCCATAAACGATCCATTTGCCGTCCGGCGAGAAACGCGGGTAAACGGCACCTTGGCTGGTGGTCAATTGCCTGGCGCCGGTCCCCTCGGCATCCATTTTCCAGATGTTCGGCATGCCGTCGGCGGGGGCGCGAGCGCAAACGATCGTGCGGCCATCGGGCGAGACCGCAGGGTTGTTGTGAACCGTCTTGTCAACCGTCAGTTGCCGCTGGTTGCTCCCGTCGGCATCCATGATCCACAATTCCAAGTCGCCGCTGGTCCTCGAGACGTAGACAATGCGCCCGTCCGGTGTCCAATCAAGGTTACCCCCACTAGACGAGTAAGGGCACGGGGCCAGCTTCCGGCCACCCTCGCCGGTCGCGGAGGTGACCCAGATGTTTGCCTCCGTCTCGCCCTTCACGGTAAGCACGGCGCCGGAATCCGAAGTGAGCGTGACGCCGGAGTAGTCATTCAGGTCGTTCGTGATTTTGCGGACTTCCCCGCCGGGGTAAGTCAGCAATCGTAATTGCGCGGGCGCCGTCGGCCCATCCACCGCACCCGCCACCAGGCCCGAGCCATCGGCCAGCCAAGCAATGCGGCCGACCCGGAACCAACTCGGCGAAGCCAGGTTCTTTTCGGCTCCGCCGGCCACCGGGACGGCGCTCACGGTGCCTCGATACGTCCTCGCGACCTGCAGCACGGGAACAGCGATGAACTTGCCATCGGGCGACCAGGCAGCCGTGAGTGCATAGGCGCCCTCCGTCGTCTTGCGAGAGGCCAGGACGCGCTCGTGTGAGCCGTCCACGTTCGCCACGATAAGTCTGTATTCCCCCTCTGCGGGGACAAAGCGAACAAAGGCCAGGCTCGAGCCGTCGGGGGAGCAGGTCACCGGGCTGTCCACATCGGTAATCAGCTTGCGCGCGCTCCCGCCCAGCACCGCCAGTTGATATAGCGTGGCATAACCATTCCACCGGCCCTCGGTCTTTTCGTTCTTCACTACGTAGACGTAGTTTCCATCGCGGGAAAACGTGAGTCCCCGATACCGGACCTCGGCGGGCGGGCTGATCTGCACGTTGCTGGCGGTGGCGATTTGCCGCAGCCACAGGCTTTGCAGCCCGGCCTCTTCCTCGGCGTAGACCACGTACCGGCCGTCGGGGGAAATGGCGGCGCTGCGTGCCTTCCCAGTGGTGGTCAGTTGCGTGATTTTCAGGTTTTGGAGGGCGAGGCCCGCAGCCGGCGCGCCGCCTCTCGACCCGAGACGGTAAATGGCATAGCCGAGGCCCGCCAGCACCACGACCAGCACCGCCAGAACGGCAAGCAGGGCCGTCTTGTGGCGCTTCAGCACCGCCGCCACAACGGCGGTTTCCGAGCTGATGTCCGTTGTAGCGCC